>Ga0272449_1005126_pt1 | contig 10363 bp, 5 predicted proteins | sample YNPCB0241_FD_198679 | JGI IMG/M metagenome (GOLD analysis project Ga0272449, IMG submission 198679) | Hot spring sediment microbial communities from Yellowstone National Park, WY, United States - YNP-CB-024-1 | ecosystem: Environmental > Aquatic > Thermal springs > Hot (42-90C) > Sediment...
CAACCCTTATTTGTACAGCTTCTCCTGCAAAAACAATGTTGGGTGCGGCTTGAACATATCTTATTGCCACATCATGAATGATGGGAGGGGAAACTAGCAAAATGGTTACATTCCCATCGACGTATAGGTTGTTTTCAATATTGGTTTCGTTTAGCAATGGCGGTATGTAAGCCTTAATCGTGTAGGTTCCTGTTCCGACTCCAACAGTGTTCCATAGAAAGGTTAGTTCTTTCTGGGTATTTGGCGGAAGCATAGAGACATACTGTGCTGCAATTGGGTAGTTGTCATAATATGCTATGACGTTGAAGCTTTCAGGTGATGATCCTAAGTTTTTAACGTAAACTGTCACCTGAACTTTTTCGCCAACGTTAACTTGTGTTGGTTGGGCTTGGACCGATGTGACTGCTACATCACGCATGAAAGGTGTGATCACAGGTAGAATTGTGACTATTCCGTCGATAAACGTGTTATCTGCTGTTTCAATTTCTCCTTCGACAGGTTGGGCCGTGGCGGATATTAGGTAGCTTCCTGAAGGCACATTGCTCGTGTCCCATTCAAAAATGGTTTCCATTTCAGCAGAGGGCGGAATAGAAGGCGCTTGTTTTGTTTCTATGGCATTTCCGTCATAGTATACTGTTATAAAAGGGGATTCTGTTTCGTTTCCTTTGTTTTTTACAAGCACAGTTATTTGGATTTTCTCCCTGGCATCTATGACATTTTTGGAAGGAGTCACTTGAACTATTGATATGTCTCTTGTGATTATTTGGAAAGTTGTTGATATTGGTGGACAGTAGGGGACTCCTCCAGTTTCAGGTGGCGCTGTAAAGGCTACTGCAACTGCTTTCGCCAGTCCAATTCGAGCGTAAACTGGAATCTGAGCTGACGCTTGGATAATATTTTGTCCAGGCTGGATTGTACGGTTGGTAAGCATTATGGACATTATTGGTTGGCTTGCAGCGTCTTGAACGTGAACTGCTATTGTTGCTGTCTGCTTTACGCTTGCATGGTTTATTACCGTTAAATTGAATACTACTGTTTCGGTTCTTAAGAAAGCGGATTGAGGTTCAAGCCTTACATTGAGAGTTTCAATCTTTACCAATTCTATTATCCATAAAACTTGGAATGATGTTGTATCTTTAACCACTTGTCCCGCTATGTCAACCGTGGCTACTGCAGACCATGTGCCCAGCACTTGCAATTCAGGTTTTATGTCAGGCCATGGCAGTCTAAATGAAAATGTGGCTATGCCTGAATCGTTTGTACGATTGGATCCTGGAATTGTGAAATTGTAAATTGGGTTTCTTGGCCCTTCAATTTGAAAGGCAACGTCCTTGTTTGCTATAGGAGCATCGTTGTATGTGACCAGGGCTGTCAAGGTTACAAGCTCTTGCGGCTGATATAGCGGTTTTGATGAGGTTAGCTTAATAGCCCTTCCCGTTGTCGCCTGTGAAGGGTAAATTTCAATGTTTAAAATTATGGATGCAACTAGCATCATTAAAATTATTGCTGCTTTCAGGCTTTTATAGCACTGATTTATGGCCCATTTTCCCATTATTATCATCTTTAGCTGTTTTCATAAGTTTGTCTCACTGCTTTCGGCGCTTCTTCCCCCTTCTCGTTATGTAAAATTGGTTTTGCGTAATATTTAACTAGTTATGTAATTTTCTTCTATTTGTTTCGGAGGCGTTTTGGCGGTTAGTCAGCTGAAATTTTTGTTTAAGTTTTCGATAGCCTCTAGATCTTCGACTATTTCCAGTTGTTGGCATATTTCTTTTGGGTTTATGTTTTTTGAGCCGTTTTTGTGGGTTGGGTCTATTAGGACGATTATTTTTTCGCCTAGGGCTCTTGTTAGGCCTGTTTTTATTGTTTCTGTTAGGCCTAGGGGGTTTGTGTGGTGGGGCATTGATGTTCTTATTGTTGGCTTGTTGATTTTGTTGAGTTTTAGGGCTAGCCATGCTAGTTGGCGTTTTTGGCCTTCAGCTCCATCTGAAACGACTATTATTTCGCATATGCCATTGTATTGTTGGGCGAATTGGAACGCCATGTTTATTCTTTCTATTACGAGTTTGTCCTCGTTTTGTAATGGTATGATGAAGGATATTGTTGGGTATTTTTGCATGTCTGACATTTTCATCACGTTTAATTTTTGTTTTTGGCGTAAAAAGAAGTGTTTCGCATATCATAATATTCCATATTGCGACATAAGAAAAAACCGTCATAACAAATAAATATAAACATATGGCCTAGTTCAATGTGAGGTGGAAACTTGAACTGGAACGAAATTGAAGAACTATCCAAAACGGTTAAAAAATGCCCAAACTGCGGCTCAAACGAGGGATTTTGGCTTGTCCCTAAACTGGAAAAAAGTTTTTTGCAGTGCAAGCATTGTGGAGCACTTATCGAGCTGTGCGAGATTCTTCAAAAAGAAGAATGAAGGTAAACTTTCTAAAGAGCCATATGCGTTTCGACTTTTTACTATAATATTCGAAGTTTAAGCGTATTATAGTTACGCTGTTCACTTCACTTGTATATTAGTTATCATAATGAGATAGGTAACATGCGCTGCAGTCGCAGTTGTTTTTCTTCGATTTATATACTAAGGCTATGGTGTAATAAGCTCTTTTAGTTGCTGCCTAAAAGCTAATTTAAGCTGCACAATAATCTTCTCTTTTTCACCTTCCACAGATAATTTGTTGAGAGTTCTGCCGATTTCATCCGTTTCCATCTTGAGCTTAGTGTCTTCTGCTAATTTGCCTAATATGCGTGCAAATTCTTGATTTTCTTTTTCGACTTCTTTATCTTCAAGTATTGTGCCCAAGATTATGTCATTCAAAGTATAATGTGCTAAAATTATGTTCCTGCCGTCGTAAAAGTTTGGATGAAGCTCAAGCTCTTTGATGAAGCGATCCTCGTTGGAAGCTAAATCTTCAAAATATTTGTGTATCACGCATAAAAGATTGAATGTTTCTTTTGATATTTGGTCAGGCAGGCGCTCCTTAATTGCCATAGAAAGTTCCTTCAAATCAAGATTTATCTGTGGCAGTTTCTGGATCTGACTACTGAGTATTTTAATTCTCTCTTCGATGCTGTTAACAGAAGTTTCAAGCCCGTTCCAGTCAACGCGTCCGTTTATCTTCCTCAGAATGTCGAACAGATAATCCACAATATCTAAGATTTGGGTTAACAAGATTTTGATTTCCCTGCTTTTTTGTACAGCCTCATCTTTAAGTTTCAACAATTTCTTTTGTTCGTTAAGCATATCGTTTATTTTATTATATATTGGTTTAACTTGCTCGATTTCGTCCACAAGAAAAACGTCGGTGACTTTTTCGTTTTCATGCAGCAGCCAAGTGATTCTAAACTCGTTTTCTAAGAGTTCTATGTTTTTTATGTCATTTAATTCTATTTCTCTGATTACTTCCTGTTTTTTCTTAAAAAAACCCTTTTCAATCCAGAAAGTTAATTTGTGCTCTGAAAGTTCAAGAGTACCAGTACCAAAATTTTCAAGATTGGCTTTACATGAAATCGTATCTAAGACCTCCTTGTTAAGGCGTTATCTGCTTCATCAAAGATGAAATTTTCTCGTCTCTGCATATAATATATTTTAAGGTATTCCTCAGCAAATTTTAATTCAAACGGGAGATCGCGAGCGAAAATTCGCTTTCTCTGTCTCAGCAAATCTTCTATTGCTAGTTCTGCTATTGGATAATTTAGTAAAAGTTCGTGTTTTTCATTGTAAAATGTTAATGTTTCAATACATTCTTTCATGTATGACAAGGATTTATGTAGATTTTCCATAACAACATTTAATCTATACTTTGAGGGGTTGCTGATTACCTCTAACGCTGAGGCTATTCGCTCCGTTAAAGTAATGTTTTTCGCCCATTCATAATCCTTTGCGGGTAATAATTCTTCAATTAGTTCCTCTTTGCGCTTTAGCTCCGTATAAAAGACCCCGAGCACATGCGTAGCCAAGTTTAGCGAAGATTCAAATACTTCTTCTATTATTATGCTCTTCATGACGTTAGGTGCCTTTTTTCTTAATTTGCCTCGAATTTCCTGAGCTTTTTTGGCATAATCCATGAGTGCGGAAGAACCGCTTGCCAACATCGTAAGTCTTTGATTCTGTTCGCTTAGGTTCACTATGAGGTTCAACGAATTTTCAAGCTGTTCCACCGACTTAGCAATTTCATCTCCGTACTGCTTCTCCATGTTGTTAAAGGAGGCAAATAATGCATCCAAAGCAGTCCATGGGGTGTTTGTTTCATCAAGTGTTTGTTTCGCGAAAGATACTGTTGGACTTTCCTGTGGCAAATTCGGATCAAAAAGGGACCTTACAATATTGTAAATTCGCTCGAACATTTTAATAACATTAGTGGTGAGGTTTCGACCATCCTCTAAAACTTTTCTGATATGATCCAATTTTGCATCTAAAGATTGATTCTCCTGAGAAACTATTTCTGCCGGAGCCCCAATTTCTATTCCAAGGTCTTTAAACTTTGTAACCCAAGTTAAGTATTCCAGGTTAGTATATACTTGGTATTCTTCAACTAACACGTTTAGCTCTAATGTTAAGTTGTTAACGCTGTTTGTTAGTTCTTTATCTATTTTTTCAGACTTTTCATCCAATTCGGATAAGTCAAAAAATTCGCCTTTTGCCTTGTTAATAATATCGTTCAGTTCGTCCTTTATTAACGTCATCCTTCCTTCTATGGAGCTGACAGATACGGGAATGCTGGTTCTAACCTTCATCAGCAGTTCTTCGAATTTTTGAAGTTTAGATAGAAGTTCTTGGGCCTTTTTTGCAAGAATTTCTGATCGCCTTTCAATTTCCGTTCTTATCTTGAACCTGTAGTCAACAATGGATGCTGGAATTGTAATTATTATGCTTGCTAAAGTACTTAAAACCATTTTCATTGAATCAATCTGCGCGGTAAAGGCCAACTGCTCTTGTAAGCCACTAATTAGGATGAAAAATAAAACTATGGTTACCACAGAAGTCATGGCGGGCAAAAATATCTCGACGTACTTTACATATTTCTTTGTTAACTCGACTCCTTTAAATATCCTTGAAGTGCCCAAGGTTATTAAAGCCACAGCTGAAACCAGCCCTGAAACTATGACTAGGAAAAGAATCAGTCCAGGGAGCGAATTTTCATAGGCGAAAAGGGCTAACTTGAAAGTTTCTGACTCAGGTTTTAGGGTAATCTGATTTGCTATAGTTTCTAAGATTTTGAATATTTCGCTGAAGGTCACTTGGCTCATCGAAACTTGTATATCTTTGTATATGTCGGTTAGAGGGCCATATATTAAAGGGTAGGTTTCTAAATTAGGTTTGAAAATGTACTTGACGTATTGCATCGCTTGTAGAGGCACAGATATAAGAACGTAGTAGGACAGGGTTAAGCCTAATCTAGCCCTTCGATACAGTACTGCAAAAATTAGGATAAGGGGTATGGCTAGGAAGTATGTTTCTTGAAAGAAGAGGGTTGACGCTGCAATTATACCTATGCTGACGGCTATTGCATCCTCATAATGATTAATGCTTAATGGAAGAATCAAAAAGGCCAAGAAAAGGACGAGAATTGAGAGAACTCGAACATTCGGTTCGCCCATGGCGGCTATAAAATTTATTCTCGATAAATGGTAGATTAAGCCTAAACCGATAAGCACACTCCCAACGCACATACCATATTTTGGATTTTTAAACGCTGTAAATGCTGTTAGAAAGGATATGATTAAAGGTAATGGTTGAGGAAGTAGTGGAATAAGCGAAAGCCCTAACATCATGCTTGAAAAAGTTATTATAAACGTGATAAGTTTAAGCAGTTTTGCTCGAAACTCAGTGAAGCCTTCCTGTTTCATTGAAATAACCTAAAAATTTATTTTAAATCTGCGGATTAATAAGAATTGTGGGTTGATGTGATGAGCGATCTTGAGACGCCTTTTGATGTTATAAAAAACATTCAGAAACATATCAGTCAACTAAAGCAATGGTATCCTGAAGTGGCTGTTATAGGAGTTGGCGAATATCCCATTGGAATTCTCATAGGTGGTGAGAATACTCTAGGAAGCAAAGATTCAATTTTTGTTTTTATCGACAAAAACTCTGAGGACATTGCCAAACTGAGTTCTCACGCAGCTAATTTATATAAAACCATCGATGTCCACATAGGAGATGCTACACATTTCTGGTATAGTGTTTTCCATGAATTTGAAGATGATGAGTCATTTAACATTCAACTGAAAAATCATTTTATTCATAAGGCGCATAATGCTGTAATCTTATCATCCACCTGGGATGCACTAGGAAGTGGTTTGCTTCCACTACTGACATCGAAATTAAAAGCTTGGGGAGTAAGATCGATTGTTTTGGGTATTCTACCCTCAAAGGTTCAGCCAGCTGTTGCCCACTTTAACGCTATATCTTCCGTTGGGTTTGAAGCCTCTGAAGGAGAATTTCCAATCTTGCTTATTAACAGGGAGTGTCTTGAAAACTATGTTGGAGTTAGTAGAAGAGGATCCATTATAAAGGGAAAAGCGGTTATCAATGACATTTTAGAATTTTTGTTTGTTAGAAAAAATTTGGTTGATGAATTAATATCGCTATCCAGGTCTTTTGATTTAAAATTTTTGGCACCTTTATTAGCAACTGGGGCAAGCCTTAGGATTTACGGCACTTTAGAGAATATATTTCGTGCGGCTTTACTGCGGCCGCTAGTTAAATTTGACATTTCAAAAGTTTCTGTTTTATATGCGGTTTTACGCATCCCAGTTCACTTAAGAGATAGGTTAACCGAAGAAGAGGTTGAGCTTGTTATTGCTGACTGGTTTAAAGATTCACCCGACCTAAAGTCTATTCAAGTATGCGATCCAATCTATGTCGATGACGTTAGCGATCGTATTGACGTTTTAATGCTTGTTGGTGGATTTGATTTAAGTGAAGTGTTTGTACCCTTAGGCCAGAAGGTGATTAAGCTGAAGAATGAAGCTGTGAAAAAGGGCTTCATGAGTGATGGCTTGTGGCGCAATATTGTAGATAGTCTAAGCCTAACATAAGCTAGGAGTCTGCTTTCCTAAGGATCTCCTTTGTTTTTTGTTTTGCCGTGTTTATTTCTTCAGCAACTTCTCCCGCGGTTATTCCATGCTCAATTAAGAATGAATGGGATAAGTGTCTCTCAAAATCTGTAACTTTGCTGAATAGCAAACGCATTTCATCATAGGCTTCGAGGTCTTCAGGTTTCCCTCTTCCTCCAACAAGTAAAACTCTGATGATCCATGGCTCTCTTGAATCTATTACACGAACCGTTACTGTTCTCGACACTTCGCCTGTCACGTATCCTGCTAGGGCTGTGTAGATTTCTTGTGTTAAATCTTCACTCCATAATCCTTGGGGAGTTTGTACAGTAACCCAGATATAGTCGGATTTGTATGTTGGCTTATAACCCATAATGCTTGGCGTCCTGAAAACTCTTATAACGCTCTTCATATATTCTTTAAAATGTTCCATGTCCAGTATTTCTTTAAGTATTCCCTCCCTAGAGAGAGTTTCCTCCTGTTCAGCAAGTATTTTGAAAATAATTCTCGTTTGCTCGCCTTCCGTAAGTTCCGTTGTCCTTTCAAAATATTTTTTCGGCTTGATAATGTTAGAAAGCCGCTCTTGATACTCTCTATACAGGTCTAAAATTTTATTCAGCCTTTTACGATAGTCTGATGTCACCTCAATCTTTTTTATTAACTGCTGATATAGACTGGTTATGTAATCTATCTTTTTAAGCTCCTCAACTGTATAGACTTCTTCCTCCTCTAACTTTTTCAGGTCTCTCTCAATTTGCGTATGCTGCTCCTTTAAGTATTTTTTACTTTGAAATCCGAACAATTTTGCTAGCTCACGTTCAATTTTGGATTTATCAAATTCTTTCCTCTTTTTCATTTCCTGTATTCTTATAAGCTCATTATCGATAACGCTCTTTTCATCCCTTAGCTTTGCTATTATCCCGTGGATGTAGGTAAGGTGCTCATCGATGATTTTAGCTTCGTCGAAGGGTGTTTTTAGCATCAGCTGTAATATATGATAGATTGATGTCAGTTCAGTTCTCATGTCTTTCAAACTCTTTAAAGTGGACTGAAATTCCTGCTCAGGAAAAGCGCTATAGTAGGTGATTAGCGCCTCCGTTAGGTGCCTGGTTTCGTTGTAAAAACGTAAGATGTTCAGTGACATTTCCACAAGCTCTGCTAGGTTCATAAAGTCTTCTAAAATCTTTTTCTGTCTTGCTGTAAGGATCTGGGAGCTGGGAATTAATTGTTTCAGCCGTTCAAAAATGGCTGCCTTCTTTTCTGAGAATTCGCTGTGTGTTTTTGTAATGTGGGTTAGGAGATCCTCAAGGTTGTCGGTTGTTATGCCATCCTTATGGAGCGTTAAGTTTACTATTGCTTCCTCTATTGTGCCTATTTTGGATACCATGCGGATGGATGAGAGAAACTTCATTAGCTCGTTAATCCAGTTTCTTATCTGCTCTTCTAAAGCCTTAAGGTGCAACGTGTAATCTTCTTCGAACCTTGGGCTGCTATAGACAACTGTTTTAATTTTTTCTTCAAACTGCTCTTGCATGTATGTGCCTGTTTTTATAAGGTATTTTTTGTAAGCGTCTCTTGCAAAGTCATTTTTTACTTTGATGATGTCGTAGATTCCCTTTAAAATCTCAAGTTTTTCCTTCCTCAATTCGTAAAGCAATTGTAATCTTTCAAGGTAAGATTTGAAGGCTAATATGTATTCGTCCACGGGGTATGTTACTTTAACCATGCTCATAGTGTGGACAAAGTTTTCTGTTAGCCCAACCTCAGTTCCTATTCCTCCCAGAAGATCTGCAAGGTCAAAGTCCATTAAGACGTAAATCATTTCCGTGATCATTTCATCCATTTCTTTTCTGGCGGCCACTATGTTGCCTACTTTACTGTAGGCTGGCATTAATGGTAGGCAGATTAAAGCGTTAAATGGGTTTTGGTATACGTTGCCAAATGATTTGCAGACATGCTCATTGTATTCTTTGTTGAGTAGAAGGGACAACTCCTTAAGTGAAGCAAAGGCTGAGCATCCTTTTGCAGGTGGGTCGTCTCCCACGCATGGAAGTATTACTAAGCCTATTATGGGAATGCCTGACCCTAAAATTTTTCGAAGATGTCTAGCGAAGTCGAACACTATTCCGCTTCCAGTTCCCCCACCTAAACCAAATATCACCAAAACTGTTGGCGAAATTATTGATGAGAGGGCTTGTTCTTTAAAAGAATTTAAAAAGCTTCTTATTATGCCCAATTGATAATAGTTGAGGGCGTAAATCGCTTTAGCAAGGGCTCTTCTGCGTCCAGCACCACCTGCGAGGGGAGGTATAGCCATTGTTGAGGGCAGCCATGGAATGTATGCTTTAAGTTTAACTCCTTCCTCAATTAGCTGCTCTTTATATTTTTGGCTGATGAAGTCGAACATAGCCTCTGCCGTCGGAAATTTTATTGACTCGGCGATTACCCTAACCCTTTCTTTTGGGACACCCTTCGCTTTCATGGCTTTCATTATTCTTTCATGTGTATTTTGTAGGCTCTTGATTTCTGGGTCAGCTATGTCTACCGCCAAAAGGGCTAAGCGAACATTTTCGTTTTTTAAAAGCTCTAATGTTTTTCCGTCTGCCAAAAATGTTTCAACAATGTTGGTTCCCGCTGAACCTAGCCCTATCAGCTGCATTATTGTTGAGTATGCCCTTTCCACAGTTTCACGCTCCAACTAAACTTTTAAGCTTGTCTTTTAGGTTTTCTAAGCTTGATGATATACTTTTATCAATTTTGGAAGCCCTAAGCCCAATGCCTTCCAGGTCTTTAATTTGATCTTCAATTACCTTTACAATGTAAGCTATTTTACCTCTGGTTTTAAGCAGCATCACCACCGCCAAAATGAATGCGATTATAAGCGCTGCTGTGACGGGTATGAATAGAGTTTCCATGATTGACGGAGTAGGCTCTTTTGGCGGGTTACTATCTGTCAATATCGTTAGAAGGTCTATTGCTGATTTTACATAGCCCTTTTCCGCTTCATTTTTGGCCAAAGCTATTATGTTTTCGAAAAGCTGGATGTAGCTTTTTTCGACATTCTCGTTGCGAAACTTTTCAATTAGAATTTCCTTCTCGCTAAGGAGATTTCGATACTGATTAATGTCAGCGTCTACAACTTCAATGGTTATCTCGCCTAGAATATCGTTTGCAGGGGGAGGACCACTCAACACTAAAGCGGGATACATTACGGGTATGTGCATAACCTCTCCAGTCACGTTATTTACTCGTTCAGTTATTTTTGGCGGAGGTTTTCCATAAAGTG
>Ga0272449_1005128_pt1 | contig 10361 bp, 11 predicted proteins | sample YNPCB0241_FD_198679 | JGI IMG/M metagenome (GOLD analysis project Ga0272449, IMG submission 198679) | Hot spring sediment microbial communities from Yellowstone National Park, WY, United States - YNP-CB-024-1 | ecosystem: Environmental > Aquatic > Thermal springs > Hot (42-90C) > Sediment...
GCATTGGGGAGTATCCTTTTTCTTTTAAAGCATTTATGGAAGCTATCCTTGAAAAACTTTCTCTCCATTTCTTCGTTTTCGGTTGTCACCGATTAAGCGAAAAGTTCTTATATTAAAATGGGAATTTTCGTTATTTTTTTGGTCATCCCATTTCTATAACCTTTAGAGCATTCGTTACTCTTTTCCTTTCTCCTGATTATTATGTTCTCTCAAGGCTCGTGTATACATATTGGACGATGCGCCGGCGATCAACCCACCAATGGCGTCGTTGACAATAGGCCCAAGCTCCTTCAAAATACCAGGCTTAGCCTGGTCGAACCTTATGAACTCAAAGATCCCTTTAATCCCGGCAATATAGCAAGCTATAGCCATTCCCAGTAATTCATCAGCTACTAGTCCTGGCCGACCCATGAATCTCTCTTTTGATAAGCCGGGAACCAAACCTTTCCTAGCATCCTCTTCAGCCCGGAAACAAGCGACAATCAGACAAGAAATGTTAACATCTGATAGAGCGTCCATAAACTCTTCTCGAAGAATTTCAACGGCTTTATCCTTTGTTTCCACCCCTGGATGAGGAACAAATAATTGGAGGGCCGTGTCCACCATATCCCTTAATGTTATACCCCGTTCCTCTAGAAACCCCAATAACGGTAATTCGGAACTCATGCATCTCTCACCTGCATATACATACTTTCGAATACTCCTATATATCCTAGTCGAAGTCGAAAACAGTTATAATGATATTATCATAATTAGGGCTTGAAGAGGAACAACCACCAAAAGCCAAAATAAAAATACTGTAAGCTTCATAATATGTAAAGCTCGAAGAACATGTTTAGGTGAAAGTGTATCTTTTTCATCGCCCAGAACGTAGAAGCCTGGCTTTTCAAGCTGAACTGTTAGGACTCCGGCCATGGCTGACATTGGCCACCCCGCATTTACGCTTTCAGTCTTATTTTTATCCCTTTGAAGTATCTTCCAGGCTGATTTCCAGTTTTCAAGCCACGCTGCTAAAACCATCATGAACGCCGTGAGCCTGGCTGGAACGAAATTTAAAAGAGTGTCCAGCTTGGCTGAAAACCAGCCGATGTTAATGTGTTTTGAATCCTTATACCCAACCATGGAATCTAGAGTATTGACGGCTCGAAACGCGAATGCTCCCGGAAGACCGAAGAGAGCGAAAAAGAAAAAAGGGAGGTTACTCCATCAACCGTGCTTTCTGCTATTGATTCAATGGTGGCCGAAATTACATGTTGTGAGTCAAGTCCTGTGGGATCACGTCTAACAATAAAGGGTAGTAAACTTTTCGCTTGGGTAACATTTCCAATTTCAATAGATTCCGCTATTCGAAGCGCGTATTGCTTCATGCATTTTATAGCGAACGTAGGCTTGAGCAATAGAGCACCAACAATTATGTAGGCTATCCGACCGAGCTGAACTCGTACGATGAAAAGGATAAAGTACGGTGGAAGTGAGAAGAGTATTATGACAAATAAAGCCATCAAAGCTCCATTGAATTTTTCGATTCCTGCATTTTCCTTTCTAATTCTCTCTTTTAAAAAATGTATCACTTTACCCATCCAAACGGTGGGATGAAGCATCTCCGGCGGCTCTCCGACGAGAACATCAACAAGAACAGCAAAACACAACATTATCAGGCAATCGATAAATGAGGATAAATTCATTTGATATATCGCCCCTCTTTGAGGAAGCTATCAGCATCAAGAACCTGGAATACTCAGAATCTCCTTTAGACTCATCAGGAGCCTCTCGTTTTCCTCTCGTGTCCTCACAGATACCCTAACATAATATTCGTCAAGACCCCTAAATGAACTACAATCTCGGAGCAGCAAGCCATATAACAGCATTCTCTCTTTGAGCTGCGCGGCGGTTATCCCAAGTTGCCTTATGTCTATTAGTATGAAGTTTGCGTCCGTCGGAAAAACTTAAGTCCCTTAATTTTTTTAAGCTCACTTAAAAGAAATTCTCTCTCATGGTTAATAAGCTCCTGAGTTCTTTTCAAATGTTCTTTATCTCCAAGGGCAGCTATTGCCGCATCCTGGGCGAGGCAGCTGACGTTCCAAGGGGGCTTACCCTTGGACAACACCTCGATCAAACCTTCGCATGCGACTCCATAGCCAACTCTAAGCCCTGCCAATCCAAAAGCCTTCGTAAGCGACCTTAGAACAAACAAATTCTCATAATTTTTCACATCCCTTGCTAATGAATAACTCTTCTTCTCATCCACAAACTCTATGAAAGCCTCATCGATGAAAACAAGCAAGTTGCCTTCTGCCGCTATCTCGATTATTTCAAGAAGGTCCTCTCGCGATGTCAGGATGCCCGTTGGGTTGTTGGGGTTACATAGGAAAACCGCTTTTACCGATGGGGTCATCTTCTCCAGGATGCTGTTTACATCAAATTTGAAGTCTCGACCCAGATTTACATATACTGGTTTACCGCCTGCTCTTTTCACGGCATTCTCATACTCTCCAAACGTGGGTTCTGGAATTAAGGCTAAATCGCCTCTCTCCATAAACACCTCGCAGAATAGGTAGATGAGCTCCGTGGAACCATTCCCTATAATGAGGTTGTCCGTTCCGATTCCGCCTATGTAGCGGGTCAGGGCATCTTTCAATTCAGCGCAATCTGGATCTGGGTAAAAAGGAAGCTTCCAAACATTTTCATATATCGTTTCTACAACCAGCCTAGAAGGACCTAATGGATTCACATCAGCGCTGAAATCTAAAATTCCCTTAATCCCTGCTTTTGATCTTTCTGCAACTTTCCAAACGTCTCCACCATGTGCGCATGGTACAAGGTTTCTGATTTCCTCTCTAGCCAACTCCGCAACATTTTTTTATTCATAATTATGAACACCGGTGATATTTGATTTTTAACAACCTATTAGATTGAGCAATATAACATGAATTCCTCATGTCGAATACGCCCCAAGCCACCTTATCCACTTGGTTATTTTCATCAATTTTATTCGATCTCCCCTGAAAATTTAAATATAAGGCTTAAAAGCTTTTTGGATGGATAATCCATCCAAAGGTGGTGATGCCCATCCAAAAGAAAATAATAATATTCGTCTTAGCAGCGTCGGCCCTAATTGCTGGGATCCTCGGGGCGGTTCTCTGGAAACGGCCCAGCACGCTTTGGAGAGAGGTCCCTATCCCAGTAAGTGTTATAGATGATGTGGGAAGGAATGTTACCATAGTTAATTATCCTCCTGAGCGAATTGTGTCCCTGGCGCCTGCTTGCACGGAAATACTTTTCGCACTGGACCTTGGAAACAAGGTTGTGGGCGTTGACACATATTCCGATTACCCGCTGGCTGTCAAAGAAAGGATCAAGACAGGCCAACTAACAACAGTTGGATCTTTTGCTGAAATAAGTGTAGAGCTTGTTATAGGGTTGCATCCAGATCTTATTTTGGCAACGGGCGGGGTTCAGCGCACGGTGGTTGAAAACCTCGAAGAACGAGGGCAAACAGTTATTGTTCTGTATCCGAAGAATTTTGAGGATGTACTCGAAGACATACTCTTAGTTGGAAAAGTCACAGGTAGGATGAGTAAAGCAGAAGCATTGGTGGCAGAAATACAACAAAAAGCACAAGAAATAGCTAACAAGACAAAAAACGCGACAAAGCCGCGGGTCTATGTTGAATGCTTTTTTGACGGTGGCTACTGGAGTTTTGGAGCAGAATCGTATGTTAATGAACTTATATCAATGGCTGGAGGAATAAACGTGTTTGCGGGCTTCCCCGGAAACTATATAGCGGTATCCACAGAAGTGGTTGTCAAAGCTGATCCAGAAATCATAATAATCTCAAAGGGTGCCATGGCAACTTCATGCGGACTTACACCAGAAACAATTAAAGTGCGGCCGGGTTGGGATGTGATTTCCGCAGTAAAAAGCAATAGAATATATGAGGTTGAAGAAAGCATTATGGTTAGAGGTGGCCCAAGACTTATTGAAGCCTTAGAGGAAATTGCCAAAATTATTCATCCAGAACTGTTCAGTTAAACCATGAGGGGAGAGAAATGACTAATATATATAATATCACTTATTATACTAACGATAACTCAGTTTACATACTTTTTAAGGGATGCAACTTTCATTGTAAAGGCTGCTACATAAAGGACTCTGTTGTAGACTATCACCTTCCCGATGATGTTAAGCGTCGCCTTCGAATGGCTAGAAATTTTAATCCTTTAACCTTAGGCCAATTTAAGGATGTTTTTGAGGATATTTTGAAAAAATTTGATGTAAAGGAGGCTGTTTTAGGCGGAGAGGAACCCACTTTAGATACAGAATTGCTTAATGTAATTGATGTGCTAACTCAATTTGGGATTAGAACTCTTCTAACCACGAACGGCTCAAATTTAAACGAAAAGATCATAGAAAAATTAGAGGAAGTTGGACTTTCAAGCGTTCGAGTAAGTATTAAGGCATACGACGAAAACATTCACAAAGTTTATACGGGACAAACTAACAAGCAGGTATTGAATAATTTCAAGCTTTTAGCCAATAGTCAAATAAAACTTTCTGCGGAAAGCATTCTGATTCTAGGACTTGTGGAATATGGCGAAATTGAAAGAATAGCTAAATTCATCGCCAACATCGATCCCGCTATACCCTATAGAATAGACGGTTTTATGCCTTTCCACAAAGCGCCATGGCGATCCCCCTTCCCGGAGGAAGTGATTATGGCAGCGGAAATCGCGAAGAGATATTTAAAAAATGTAGAGTATCTCCACTGCAAAGTAGTTAGTGGCAAAAGAGAGGTAATAAACATCTATCCAGTAAGAGAGGATTACTTCTCCTTGTATTCCGGTAAAATTTTGGAAAATAAAATGTGACCTAAATGAACTCAAGTCAGATTGAGATCCCGTATTTCAAGCGATTTGCTAAATGGAAAATTATCATTATACTCTTAACTCTAGCCTTAATGCTTGTATTCATTTTTGCGGTAGCAGCGGGTCCAACCCAGATCCCGCCGCTAAACACCTATGGAATAATAATTAAGCAAATACCCTTACTAGGAAATTTCGTTGGGAGCGAGTTATCATTAACTGAGGAGACCATCGTTCTCCAAGTAAGGTTGCCCCGAGTTTTGGCAGCCGCGATTGTCGGAGTTGCCCTAGCAGTGGCCGGCGTTGTTTTACAAGGACTGCTTAGGAACCCGATGGCCGACCCATATGTATTAGGTATTTCTTCTGGAGCCGGCTTAGGCGCCTCGCTTGCCATTGTTTTCGGGGCTGGTGCACCATTTTTGGGACTATTGTATTCTATACCTATAATGGCGTTTGTTTTTGCCATCGGCACAGTTCTACTGGTCTATCTCATTTCAAAGAGAGGGGAAGGTGTACCTATGGTAACATTATTGCTGGTTGGAATGGCTGCCAATAGCTTTTTACTAGCTATTATCTCAGTAATTAAACTGTTTAGTGGTGAAGCAGTGCATGCAATAATGGCTTGGATGTTTGGAAGCCTCGCTACAACTAACTGGAACCACATAAAAATGTCCTTACCTTTCGTAATGATAGGGGTGACGGTAATTTATTTCTTTGCCAGAGACCTGAACATAATGCTCCTCGGTGAGGAGCAAGCACAAAATCTCGGTGTGGACGCTGAGAGGCTGAAGAAAATCACGATCGCTTCTGCGACATTAATAACCGCGGCATCGGTTTCAATTAGCGGTATAATCGGGTTTATTGGGCTGATTATCCCACATATGGCAAGGATACTGGTGGGTCCAGACCACCGAATCCTGATTCCGTCCTCAGCATTAAGCGGAGCCATTGTATTGATTTTATGTGATACTATTGGACGTATGATCGTTAGACCTGCAGAGTTGCCAGTGGGCATAATAACCTCCCTCTTAGGTGTCCCCTTCTTCATTTACTTAATACGCAAAAAGAAACGTCCAATATCTTGGTAGGGATTTGAGAATGGTCACCTTGAAGATTAGTGGCGTAGATTGCTACTATGGCTCCATAAAAGCATTGGAAAACATCACGTTTACGGTCAGAGAGGGTGAGATTGTGGGCATCCTAGGTCCGAACGGCTCAGGCAAAACAACCTTGCTAAGAACGATCAGCAGAACTTTGAAGCCGAAAGTGGGGGCAGTCTTATTAGATGATGTAAACGTTTATAAGATGAGTTTTAAAGATGCTGCAAAGAACATAGCCGTGGTGCCTCAGGAAACCATGTTTACATTTGACTTCACATCCCTAGATGTGGTTCTTATGGGGCGACACCCTTACATAGACCGTTTTGGAAGGGAAAGCAGGGAAGACCTGGCCATAGCGAAGAAGGCTATGGAGTTAACAAATACTTCTCCCCTCGCAGATAGACCTGTGAATGAGTTGAGCGGAGGAGAAAAACAACTTGTACTTATTGCCCGCGCCCTGGCTCAAGAGCCAAAAGTTCTCCTGCTGGATGAGCCGACAACACATCTCGACATCAATCATCAAATAGAGATAATGGACTTGTTAAGGGAAATTTGCAAAGCCAAGGCACTTATTGTTCTCGCTGTGTTTCACGACTTTAATCTAGCCGCCAGATACTGTGACTCTGCAATCCTGCTGAACCGGGGAAGGATATACTCCATAGGCTCCATAGACGCCGTCCTAAATACGGAAAATATTCGAAAAGTTTTCCAAATCAACGCGATTATAAAGAGACATCCCATCACCAATCAGCTGTATGTAATTCCTCTATCAACCTTGAAACCAAATATCAACCGAGCGACGGACATAACCATTCACATAATATGTGGGGGAGGGACTGGTGCACCATTGATGAAAAAACTATTGGAACAAGGCTATTTCGTAACTGCAGGCGTGCTCAACACCTTAGACACAGATCATGATGTTGCTTGCACATTAGGTATACCAGTAGTAAGTGAAGCACCATTCTCTCCGATAACTGAAGAAAATTATAGAGCGAACTTGGAGATGATGAACAAGGCAAGCGCCATTGTTGTAACTTCCGTTCCTTTCGGTTACGGCAACCTCCTTAACTTAAAAGCGGCGACGGAAGCTTTGGAAAGGGGAATTCCAACATTCGTTATGGACGAAGTCCCCATCAAACAAAGGGACTTCACTAAGGGCGAGGCGGAAAAACTTCTACTGGAACTGAAAAGAAAAGGGGCGGCGTTTGTAGGGAGTGAGGCCGAGCTATTACACTTAGTTGGAATATTGGAGAAGAAATTGAAGGGAAGTCTTGCCGAAGGGGTGCAATGATTTATGTACCAAGGCATCAGCGCTACGACTTCCGCGCTAGGCATCATCAAAATATGCTTCAAGCTCCGGTCTTTGCTGGAGGATTCCGTAAAAAGGAATTTGGCTGAGGGGATTCTGTTATCTGGTGGCTTAGACACGAGTATTCTGGCGTTAATCGCCTCAAGGTTCGCTTCCTTAAAGGCCTTTACTGTTGCCTTGGAAGGTGCTCCAGCACCCGATGTCCAATATGCGTCTTTAATGGCCAGGCGGTTAGGACTTAAACACTTTATTTACTATTTTGATGAAAGAGAATTGCACGACGCCATTAAAGCTGTTGTGGCAACAGTTAAGTCATTTGACCCTATGGAAGTACGCAATAGCATAGCAATATATGAAGCTTTAAAGCTAGCAAAGCAGGAAGGATTAAGCTCGGTAATTTCAGGCGATGGATGTGACGAACTTTTTGCTGGATATGACTTTCTAGTTAAAATGGAAGAGGAAAAACTGAAGTTGGAACTATCCAAACTGTGGAACCTGATGTCCTTCTCGTCTATTCCGCTGGCTCAAACGTTGGGCATACAAGCCAAGCTTCCATACCTTGATCCAGAGTTGAAACGCTTTGCAATGGAAATTGATTGGCGATATAAGGTTCGAAGCGAAAAGGGGCAACTGTGGGGGAAGTGGATTCTGCGCAAAGCCTTCGAGGGAATATTGCCAGTTGAAATTGTATGGAGGGCTAAAGTTCCAATTGAAATGGGTTCTGGAACCACCATTTTACCAGAAATGTTTAATCAAAAAATTTCTGATGAAGAATTTGAGGAGAAAAGAAAGAAATATCTTAAACATGATAAGGTAGTAATCAGGGACAAAGAGCAGCTATTCTACTATGAAATTTATAGGTCAACAGTTGGCATTCCATATCTTCTCAGTTCTCAAGGCAGAAAATGCCCTCAGTGCGGTTCAAATGTGAATGGGGAAGCCGCATATTGTAGAACTTGCGGAGCCTATCCTATCTAGTTGGTGATGCTATGTTAAGAGCTGTAGTTTCATGGAGCGGTGGAAAAGACAGTTGCCTTGCCTGCTATAAAGCCGCTTCGAATGGTTTTAAGATTAAATGCCTTCTGAATATTATAACAAAAGAAAGTAGGGTTATCTCTCATGGGCTCGACTCCAATTTGATTGCTGCGCAAGCAGAAGCTATTGAGATTCCCATAATTAAAAGAGAAACAACATGGGAAACATATGAGAAAACATTTAAGGAAACTTTAATTGAGCTTAAAAAGAATATGCATATAGAATATGCAATTTTCGGCGATATACATGTCCAGGAACACCTAGATTGGGTGAGACGAGTCTGCAATGAGGTTGGGATAGTTGCGGTAGAGCCACTCTGGGGTCTTGGCTGTGAAGCTATATTAACGGATTTCGTAAATGCTGGTTTTGAGGCGATACTAGTTAATGTAAGGGCCGACATATTCGGAAAAGAATGGTTGGGTCGAAAAATTGACAGGAGCCTAATTGAAGACCTTAAAAAACTTCAAAAAAGCCGCTACTTCGATTTATGCGGGGAGTTCGGCGAATACCATACTCTTGTCGTAGATGGACCCATATTTACAAAACGGCTAAAAATAATGAAAAGTGGAAAGACGCTTAAAGAGGGGTATTGGAAATATTGGCTTTTAGACATCTATGAATATGTGCTGGAGGACAAGAGCCGGAATGCTGAATAAAAAATACGATATAATATTGTTTAGTGAAGAGGCTAAAGGAAAAGACTTCCTTACGAAAATAGAGGAGAAAAAACCGTTATTTATCTGTGTTATAGGAACCACTGAGACCGCTAAAATTCCGGGCATATCCGCAGCGGGAAAGTATCCCGACGTAACGGATCTCACACCGCCTGCAGATGCAGAACTGCTTTTGTTAGGTCTATGCAAATGCATTGATGGAGTTCCTGTAACACCTGAAGGAATACCGACACCCGCACTGATCACCATGTCAATATTGAATTTGGCCAACATACCTGCACTTGTTGTAAGTGGAGGGGTCAAAGTAAACCCGCATACTCCATTCATAGATGTTGGAGGAAAGCCTGGGGGTGATATAAGGGCCGGTAAGGCTGTGGAAAACGTTGAAGAGGTGTTAGAAAGAGCCAGGATAGCCGGAGAAAACCTTTCTAAGGTGGCCGATTATCTCGTGATCGGAGAAAGTGTTCCAGGAGGCACGACCACAAGCTTGGGCGTCCTGTTGGCTATGGGAATAGACGCCAAGGGAAAAGTAAGCAGCAGTATGCCAAACAACCCACATGAGCTTAAAATCAGGACCGTTGAAGCGGGCTTAAGGGCAGCTGGTGTAAAGTTCGGCTCGCTGGCGGATGATCCATTAGGGGCGATATCATGTGTTGGAGATCCTATGATGCCGGCCTTCGCTGGTTTAGTTCTGGGTGCAGCGCATAGAATTCCAGTATTAATGGCGGGTGGGACGCAAATGGGCGCGGTTCTAGCGGTTATTAAAGCATTAAGGAAGGATGTTTTAAAAAACTTGGCTATAGGAACAACTCGATGGATTATACATGATAAGACAGCTGATTTAAGGGGCATTGTCGCGCAGATCGCTGACGTTCCTATATTAGCTGCTGACCTTAACTTCAGTGATTCAAGATTTATGGGTTTAAGGGCTTATGAGGCGGGCGATGTTAAAGAGGGCGTCGGCGCTGGAGGGTTGACCATTGCAGCCATGGCAAAGTTAAAGGGCGCGATATCAAAAGTCGCCTTGCTTAAGGAAATCGAGAGGAATTATGAGCGTCTAGTAGCCTCAAAGTGATGGTGTTGTTTAGAGAAATCAGGAATCTAATCGCATTCTTAACGATAATTCCTGTGGGCATGGATAAAAACTGTTTGGTTGATGCAGCTAATAAAATGCATTATTTCCCATTGGTAGGCGCGTTTATAGGGTTAATAGCCGGAGTATTCGCTTGGTCACTTCTCAATTTTTTCGACGCCATGATTGTTGGAATTTTAACCCTTGGCTTAATCTCGCTTGTTACAGGTCTACACCACGCGGATGGGCTACTAGACTTCGGTGATGGCTTGATGTATCGGGGCTCAGCAGAAGAAAAAATCAAAA
>Ga0272449_1005131_pt1 | contig 10355 bp, 12 predicted proteins | sample YNPCB0241_FD_198679 | JGI IMG/M metagenome (GOLD analysis project Ga0272449, IMG submission 198679) | Hot spring sediment microbial communities from Yellowstone National Park, WY, United States - YNP-CB-024-1 | ecosystem: Environmental > Aquatic > Thermal springs > Hot (42-90C) > Sediment...
CTGGCGTTGAACAGGTATAGAGCATTCTGGACGGATATACATGGATTCGCCGAGGTGTTTAACGACGTCAACCTCTGGGTCTTGAGGAAGGAGCCCCCTGTCTGAGCGGCTCATCAGTTTTTCAGCCCCTAAAGGACCCTGGGCGTCTAACCCCCGGCCCAGGTGACGCTGGAGGCGGCGGTGTTTGATGTGATGAGTGCGGGGCGGCCTTAGCCGCGGCGCGGCGGGCCGCTTAACTTTGTTATCATTCTCCACAAGCCCCGTGGATCTGCTGGTGGCTAGGCACCTGCGGTGGAAAGCGCCGTTGCCCCGTCGGCTGGGCCCGACGGATCTATCATCTCTCAGATTCGTTGGGGCAGTGCGGGATGTGGCGTTTCGACGGGGGTCGGCGCGACGTCAACCTCATCTGGGACGGGCTGTGGAGGAGCTGCGTGGCTATGGGCGACGAGGGAGGGGAGGTGGCGGTCGTGGGTTTCGACGTCTGTAGCCGCGGCGGCGCGAGATCGGCCTGCACGTCTACGGCGGGGTGTTAATGAGGAGGATGTTCATAGGCGCCTTTGTGAGGCTTCCTCCTCTGGGGAGGCGGCTGGGCAAGCGCGACGGCCCTGCCGACAGGGCTTGACTCGACCAAGGCCCTCGCTGTCTCTAGGTACTCCTCCTCGTCTGGCAGGTCTCCGTACCGTAGGCAACAGAGCCCGGCGGCGCCGCCGTATATGTCGCACGTCTCTGGCTCGGGCCTAGGCCCCAGCGGCGGCGCTGGACAGCACTCCGCGCCGTCTATCCTGCGTCTCTGGGCCGATGTAGCCGACGCCGGCCTGCGGGCCTCTAGGAGGAGGGCCGCGGCGGCGTCGCCGCCTGGCCCGAGGAGAGTCTGTCGAGAATCGGCGCAGTATCTGCAGTTCTCCAGGTGGTGGGCCTAACCAGCAACGTCTATACAGCGGCTCTATCCATGGGCTACCCTCAGCAGAGACGCCACGAGCATGTTGACCGCGGGGCGTGGGGGAGCTCGACCGATCTGGCGGCAAGTCTTCTGGACGGCGCCGACGTCGGTCCTGAGGCCTAGATCTGCCAGCGTCATGCCCCGCGTCGAGAGGGCCAGCTCGAGGTGGGCGTAGGACGCCTGGACGCCCATAAGGCCCAGTCTGAGCACCGAGTCCTCCAGTCTGCCCCCACATGACGCTGTATTTCTCCCAAGCGGTCTACCTGGCGTCGGAGGGCTTGAGGCCTGCCGGGGCCGTGAAGGCAGTTGCGGTGGGGCAGGCGCATGAGGGGTCTGCGGTAAGGGCTGGAGCCCCATGGCCTTCGGCCCTTTGCGGCGTCGTGCCGACTCAAGACCTTCCTCGAATATCATGTTGAGACCTTCGTCCAAGGCGTAGCGGAGCACGTCGGAGGAGGTGAGGGGAAGATCCCCGTTCAGCATTTCTCTCCTTAACATGTTCAGTAAAATTTAATAAAGGAAGAGATATGGCAGTGGCGGCGTTGTGGACGTTGTGCACGTAAACTGTGTTGGCAAGAGGTTTGAGTGCTAAAGTTACTACTGTGGCACAGCCAAAAGCGGTATTCGGTGCATGTTTAGCTTCCGCATATGTTGCGGCGCAATCAATAAGCGGATCTGCTGTATCTACTTGTGGTGTGTTGAGCGCCGACCTAGGATCTGATGCCGCCTCGAAAGATATGTGGCAAAGGCAACTTGGAGGACAGCGGTTGAGCATGTGGCTGGGAAGACGGGGGCTTAATGCGTTGAGGCTTGCCAGATATGCCGGTTTCTGGGCTGAGCCGGTTGGATCTGCTATAGAATACCAAAATTTCAATCCACCAGCCCAAGCATCTATTACGCACAACGTTTTTATACATGGCTGGAGGCTGTCTCGTGGGTGATGCCTCCAGCATTGCTTACGATGCGTTGAAGATGGCTGTAGAACACGTCTTGGGCAAAATCCGGGAGGGTAAGAAGCTGTCTACTGAAGACGTCCTCGTCCTCTACCTCGGCACCATAGTAGGCGACCTGAAAGAAATAAGAGCCGACATAGCAAGACTAGACAGCAGAATCGACGAAACAAACAAAAGAATAGACGAAATCGTCAAAACACTCTCGGCAAGGATAGATCAGACAAACCAACGCATAGACGACGTGGTGAAGGTCCTATCTATGCGCATAGACGAAGTCGCGAAGTCGCTTTCGGCGCGGATAGACGAGACCAACAAAAGGATTGACGAGACGAGCCAGCGCATAGACGACGCCGTGAGGAGTCTATCTGCGCGGATAGACGAGACCAACAAAAGGATAGATGAGTTGGCGAGGAGTCTCTCCGCCAGAATTGACGAGACGAACAAAAGGATTGACGACTTGGCTAAGAGAGTGGATGATTTGGCCAAGAGGATTGACGCCGTCCAGACCACTCTCTTGGAGATCCAGAAGCTACTGCTGGAGTTCGTCAAGACGCGGCAATCGACTCCTTGAGGGAATACGCTGACCCGCCTCTCACCGCCTATTATGGCAACTGCTCCTCTGAGCGGGTCTCCTCCTTGTTGCATATGTACAGCGAAATCATAACGGCTTTGTTGTTCTCCACCAGCTTGACTCTGATAGTTCTTAAATACGTAGCCGAGTTTAGAGCTTACCGGAGGGAGGGGGTTTCACTGTCGGCGGCGCTTGAACGTATAGAAAACGGCGCAAAAGCCACCGGACGCCTCACACGCGGTTTCGTCTTTTCTACCATCGTGTTTACGTTTATACTCTACACTTTACATAGCTGATACATTTAACCTCTCCGACTTCGCCGCGGCTGTTGCCAGAGGCTCCGCCTTGGTGTTTGCTTTGGTGCTTCGGTGGGCTCTCGGCGTATTTACGCGCCAGCTCTTCGGCATAGACGTAGGCGACTTCCTCTTCTCCTCCTTTATCGCAGGCGCCGTCCTCCACCCGTTGCTGGGCGTGTTTACGTCATTCCTCTTCTCCTGGGCTATGTTTGGCAAGGCGAAAGACGCCGCGGTGGCGGCGGCTGTCTCTGCGCTTTCCCTATTCGCCGTGTTGCTCCCGGCGCTGGTGTGGACTTTAGCATCGTCGCTTTAATCGCCTTAAACAACTGCTTTCGCCTCTTTGAGGTTCTTCCGCGCTCCGCCGCGGTGTTAGTTGCCGTCTGTGTGCGGTGTATGGGCGCGGCGGGGGTCTGAGGCGCTGAACGTCGGTAGGCCGCGCCTGGGCGCTCCGGCGGCTTATCCCGGCGCTGGGGCTGGCGGTCGGGCGCATTCGGAGTACTTGATGAAGGCTAGTCCGGCGTTTACCGTGAAGTACATCAAGGGCTGTTCGATGGGGATGTAGCCCATGAAGAACACAGCAGGCAGGAGGTAGAGCCATAGAACCGCGGTCAGCGCAGCGACGACTGCTAAAGCCGCGGCGAAGCCTCTGCGGCAACCGCCGAGCCTATACGCCGAGCTCCAAGCTCCTTAGACCGCCAGCTGGATGAAAAACGCCATAAAGGGCGCCGACGCCAAGAAGAACCGCCGAGATGTATCGACGGATCGATCCAAGAGGACCGGCGCCCCTATCGACTGCGTATGTCTCAATATCACCTCGGCGAGGGCCTGCCGCAACGCGGCTTCGTTCAGCAAAACATCGACGAAAGTCCAAAGCGCCATAAACACAGCGCTGAGAAGCCACCTCATGGCTTAAGCTTAAGGAAGTCTATCTGTAGTGTGGCCTCCAGCGGGATCCGCGCCGTAAGGATCAAGACGGTGTTCTTCAGCCTCCGCAACAGCTCCCGGTGGATCTCAGCCGCCTTGTCGGGGGCGACGCTGACGTATGGGTCGTCCAAGACGGCGAGTCCCACCCTGGACAAGACGGCCATGGCCGCGGCAAGCTGGGCGAGGCGCCTCATGCCTTGGGACATCTTGCCGAGCGGAAGCCGGCCGGGCACCCCCACCACGTCTAGAAGATCCCGGGCCGAATCGGCAGCGCCGTAGAACGACGCCAGCGCCTCCACGTAGTCGGCGGCCTTAACCCTCTCCGGCACCTCGACAGCCTCGGAGAGGTAGAATATGCGGCCCCTGGCCTTGTGAGTAGGCACTTCGTCCAACAGCACAGACCCGCCGAGGGGCCTAAGCAAGGAGGCCACGGTCTTTGCCAACGTGGTCTTCCCCACGCCGTTTGGCCCGAAGAACACAGCCGAGTCCCCGCCGCCCAGTCTCAAGTCCAGAGGCCTAATCAACGGCTTGTCGTACCCCACCACCAGACCCCTAATCTCCAACATATCTAAGCAAAGTAAGAATAGTGGCAATAAAAATAATTGTGGAAAACATCGGGGCGAGGAACCACGTCGCGATGCCTACAGGTGCGGCGGTGCCCACGATAAGTGCTAGGCGTGGCCGCCTGGGCCTTCCCCGCGGCTCTAAAACCACGTAGTTGCCTTCAAGCTTGAGCCCGACTTCGGACCTCAGTAGGACGTGTTGCGCCGTCTCATGTAGGTATATGAATACAACGGGCGCCAGCCGCGTCTCAACAGCAATCTTGCAGTAGAAGGGACATTTCGTCACGCCGCGCAGAAACAGCACGACGGGCCCCAACGCTAGGTATATTTTAGATAAGGTGCTTCTCAGCAACAGCCGAGTGAGAGCGGAATGATGTTCTACTGGGAGGTACTAAGTAGATGGCGGATTCTCTCTGCGAGCCAGGGGAGCGCCGGGAGTAGGGCCGCCGCGGCGAGCGCCCACGGCGATCTGTAGAGGCTACTTATTACAAATAGGCCGACCAACAGGAGGGCCGCGTCTTCGTTTTTGTAGAGGTTGAACTTCATAGACCACGTCAAGGCGGCCAGAAGGACGAGAAACGTCACGTGGCTCAAGACGTCGCACGCGGCGAAGAGGCAGACCGGCGAGGTGACCGCCAGGAGCCAGGCAAGCGTGAGCAGAGGCTTGGCGGAGAGGCGCCGGCGGAGAAAGTGGTAAACGCGGAGGTAGCTGTCTAGATAGGTGTCCAGAGCCGCGCCCAGCACAACGCCGTAAGACGCCGCAATAAACACTGACACCGCCAGAAGATGTGTTGCCGTTAGAAGCCACGTGTCGTGTAGGGCCATGGTGGCCAGGCCCCGTATCTCCACGTTGGGCACCCCACTGAGCGCGAGATACGCGAATAGGAAAGACGCGGCCAGGGGGGCCTTGAAGGCTGGGTGCAAGGTGGAAATCTTTAGGTCTCCCCTCCCCATAGTTGCGACGGACCTGGACCGGGCAAGCACCTCAAACACCGCCACGGCCGTAGCAGACCCAGGCGAGAGGACGGCCAGGGCCGCTACGCCGGGCAGAAACAAGTCGAGCCTTCTGCGCAAAGTCGCCAGCAACGGCGCGAGCAGAACCAGCGGCGTGTACCACGCCGCGACGGCCAGCGCCAGCGACGTAGAGACGTATACAGATGCGGCCACGGCCAGACGGCCTCTCACCGCCAACAACGACGGCATAGGCTGGCCTATCCCCCTCTCCACGTACACAGACAGCAGATAAACCATAAAAAACACGGCGAAATCCGGAGGCTGGATCGGCAACGCCGCCGCGGCAAAGAGATGAAGTAGAACTAAAGCCAATAAAATAATGAAATATATATCAGTCAAATAATATTTTGCATTGTATATAATAAAAGAGCGCATAAAAATTTATATTAGGACTGGCATGCACACATAATCACAGCGTATAACAAGCCAACACTAGCACCACAAGATGCTACAGGATAAGTACTACATAGCGTCGTCTTACAGTAGTAACAGGTCATGTATGCAAGAAACGTAGTCAGCACGACTACGGCTATAGCCATAACCACCAATATACCGTAGTGTTTCCTCGGCGTCGCTAGGGCTGTGGCAAATCCTGCCGCCACGGCTGCTACAATTAGCACAGGCCCGGGATATATGGTGGTAGCGACGCCGGAAGGCACAGCCACAACCAATGGGTAGCCTACACGCGCGGCAAATGGAGCGGCAACGACTACAAACAGCTGAAGGAACAACACGCTAAATAGCGCGCCATACATTATCCGATTAATATTTCGAATTTTAGAGGTCACGGCCTGTTTTTTCCGGCTACTTAAGTATTTTCTTCGTTATGTTTCTGCGCTTTCTTGATGCAGAGTTTGCCTTTTTGTCGTAATTACTGGCGTTAAGCACCTCCGGGGGCGCCGCGTGGAGCCCGCCAGCGGCCGCGGCTTGCAAGCCGTCTTCTGGGAGGATTGCGAAACCGCTGAAGTACATATAGAATCTCCAGGCGGCGGTATGGCGAAGATCCTGTCTCTACAGCGTAGTTGCCGGCCGGCGGGTAGTAGGCGACGTGGAGCTAAACCTGCCCTGCGAGCCGGAGTACGTCCTCCTAGACAAATACATATGCAACAAGGAGGCGACCCGCATAGAGAGGCGCAGTTGCCATAATATAGGCGGTGAGAGGCAGGTCAGCGTATTCCCTCAAGGAGTCGATTGCCGCGTCTTGACGAGCTCCAGCAGTAGCTTCTGGATCTCCAGGAGAGTGGTCTGGACGGCGTCAATCCTCCTCGCCAACTCATCCACCCTCCTAGCCAAGTCGTCAATCCTCTTATTCGTCTCGTCAATTCTGGCAGAGAGACTCCTAGCCAAGTCGTCAATCCTTCTATTCGTCTCGTCTATCCGCACAGATAAGCTCTTCACGGCGTCGTCTATGCGCTGGCTCGTCTCGTCAATCCTTTTGTTGGTCTCGTCTATCCGCGCAGATAGGCTTCTGCTTATCTCGTCTATTCTTCTGTTTGTTTCGTCTATTCTCGCCGAAAGCGACTTCGCAACCTCGTCTATACGCGTAGATAGGATCTTCACCGCGTCGTCTATGCGTTGGTTTGTCTGGTCTATCCTCTTGTTTGTTTCGTCTATTCTGCTGTCTAGTCTTGCTATGTCGGCTCTTATTTCTTTCAGGTCGCCTACTATGGTGCCGAGGTAGAGGACGAGGACGTCTTCAGTAGACAGCTTCTTACCCTCCCGGATTTTGCCCAAGACATGCTCCACAGCCATCTTCAACGCATCGTAAGCAACGCTGGAGGCATCAGCCACGAGACTGCCTCTAGTCAACTATAAAAACGTTGTGCATAACAACCCCTCGGGCCGGGGGGTTGAAAATTTTTGGTAATTATCGTATGTCTAAACAGAGCGTTTCGTGTTGTGGTTGCCAAGATCGTTGCGTGTTGCATTGTTGTTACCGTTCACCCCTATCCTAGGCCGTAGACCGCTATCAGCGAACTCAGCGGTTGTCATCTTCCGCTTAGAACCGACTCAGCCCTATGTCGAGGGTGCCTGCCAACATCAGCGACAACGAAGACCGTCTTACGCTGGAACTGGTCGCCGATCTTTGCAAAGACCATGGCGCCCAGTGGTCTGACAAGAAACCTATAGCCAAGGCGGTAGCCGAGGTCTCTGCGCAGTACTCTTCCCCACTAGGCCGTGGATGCGGTTGATGGAGAGATCGATTACATGGGGGGTGTTGCGTGGCCTACGTGGTCAATGGGGTACTTGGGCATCTACGTGACGCATTGCTGTGTGCTGAGTGCGGGTTCTCGGGAAATGCGGCGCCTCAAGGGTGATGGCTGTCGACGGCATTATCTTAGGAGTGCCTTTTTGAGTTCTTCCAGTGCCTCTTGTTCTTCTAGCGTGGATAAGTCGCCGAGGGGTTGGCCTGAGGCGTAGGCTCTCAGAACTCTGCGCATCACCTTGCCTGTGCGGGTTTTGGGTAGCTTGTTCAAGATGACGATGCGGCCGATGACGGCGACGGGGCCTAGGGTTTTGCGTATGTGTTGAGCCACCTCCTCCTCTGTGATTTTGGCGTCCATCTTAGGCACCACGAAGATGCCCAGGACTTCGCCCCGCACTGGGTCCGGTATGCCGACTACCGCCGCCTCCGCCACGGCTGGGTGGGCTGTGAGTATGTCCTCCACCTCCCTGGTGGACAGCCTGTGGCCGGCGATTTTAATTACGTCGTCTGAGCGGCCCAGGACGTAGAGGTAGCCTTCTTCGTCCACGTAGCCGATGTCGCCGGTGAGGTAGTAGCCGGGGAAGGTGCTCCAGTAGCTTTTAACGTAGCGCTCTGGGTCTCTCCAGAGGGTGTGGAGGAAGGCTGGCGGGAGGGGCGGCTTCACGGCCACGTGTCCCTTCTCGCCCGGCGGGAGCTCCTTCCCGTCGTCGTTGAGTATGGCTATGCGGAGGGTGGGGTAGGGCAGGCCCACCGAGCCGTATTTGTAGCGGAACCCTCCCAGGTTCATGGAGCCCGGCGCCGTGACGAAGCAGGCGGTCTCGGTCTGGCCCCATATGTCGGCCACTTGGCAGTTTTCGCGGCCGCGGCAGAGGTACTTCACCATCCAGTGGTAGGCCTCCTCGTTGAGGACCTCGCCGGTGGGGTAAAGTGCCATGAGGGTATCTAGCTTGTAGCGGAGGGGCCACTCCTCGCCGTACCGCATCAAGAGCCGCAGCGCCGTGGGGGAGAAGAGGATGTGGGTCACGCCGTAGGTGTCTGTGATCTCCCACCAGACGCCGGGGTGGGGGTAGTCAGGCGCGTCTTCGTACCACAGCACAGTGAGGCCGTTTAGCAACGGCCCGTGGACGCCGTAGTGGTGGCCGGAGATCCAGCCGATGTCGGCGGTGGAGAAGAAGACTATGTCGTCGCGGAACTCCCGCTCCGCGCCTGTCATGTGGCTGAAGGCGTATCTAATCCATACCATGTAGGCGCCGTGGAGGTGGACTATGCCCTTGGGCTTGCCGGTGGTGCCTGAGGTGTAGAGGATGAAGAGCGGCGCCTCGCCCTCCACCCACTCAGGCTCCGCGTAGGCGTTGGGTGGGATTTTAGAGATCTCCTCCTGCCACAGGAGGTCACGGCCCTTCTTCATGGGGACCTCTGCGCCTACGTGGCGGTACATCAACACGGCGACGTCGCCGTCCACGGCGTCAAGCGCCTCGTCGACGGTGGGCTTAAGCGGCGTCACTTTGCCTCTTCTCCGCATGCCGTCGGCCGTGATGACCAGCTTGGCGCCGGCGTCTTTGATCCTCTCAGCCAGGGCCTGCGCGCCGAAGCCTGAAAACACGACGCTGTGGACGGCCCCTATCCTGTTGACGGCGAGCATCGCCACCATGGCCTCTGGGATCATGGGCATGTAGATGGCCACCCGATCCCCCTTGCCCACCCCCAGCGACCTCAGGAGGATGGACAGCCGGTTCACCTCGCGGTAGAGGTCCCGATACCGCAGGACCCGCGGCTCGCCGTAGGGGGTGACCCAGATCAAGGCGGCCTTGTTGCCTCTGCCGCCCTTCACGTGGACGTCTAAGGCGTTGTAGGCGATGTTTGTCCTGCCGCCGACGAACCAGCTGTAGAAGGGCGGGTTGGAGTCGTCGTACGCCTTAGCCCATTTCTCCCTCCAGTAAAGCCTCGCCGCCTCCCGCTCCCAGAAGCCGATGGGGTCCTCCAGCGACTTTCTATACACCTCGTAGAACTCCCGCGACATGCTACACCCTCCAGACGTAGAACTTCGGCTCGGTGAAGTACAGCATCGTCGACCTCACGCCCTCGCGCCACGCCAAGCCCGACATCTTGACACCGCCGTAGGGCAGGGCGTCGAACCGGACGCGGGTGGAGTCGTTGACCATGACAGAGCCCGCCTTTATGGCCCTGGCCACCCTCATGGCCCTCCTGTAGTCTCTGGTGTAGACGGCGGCCTGGAGGCCGTACTTAGTGGCGTTGGCGAGGGCCACCGCCTCCTCCTCGGCGTCGAAGGGCACCACCGGCAGGACCGGCCCAAAGACCTCTTCTCTGAGGACGAAGGTCTCTACGTCGCCGTCGAAGGCGATCACAGTGGGGGCGTAGAAGAAGCCCCTCCTGCCCAGCCTCTCGCCGCCGATGAGCACCTTTCCCCCCTTCTCCCTTGCCTCCGCCACCGCCTTCTCCATGGTCTTCACCATCTTGTCCGAGATGAGGGGCCCCATGTCTGTGGCGGGGTCCATGGGGTTGCCCACCTTCAACGCGGCGGTTTTCTCCACTATGAGCTTCACCACCTTGTCGTAGACGTTGCGGTGTACGAAGACCCGCTTCGTGGCGTTGCAGTTCTGCCCCGCGTTTTCGAACCGGGCCCTCACGATCGTGGCGGCGGCCGCCTCTAGGTAGGCGTCTTCAAACACGACGGCGGGGTCGGAGCCGCCCGGCGCAATCATGAACTTCTTGCCCCGCCCCGCCGCCTTAGCCGCCACCTGGAGGCCGACGGCTGTGCTCCCGGTGAAGCTTATCCCCGCCACCTTGGGGCTGTCGATCAGCTCGTTGAACACCTCCTCGCCGCTTCCCACCACCACGTTGACCACGCCGTCGGGGAATCCGGCCTTTCT
>Ga0272449_1005132_pt1 | contig 10355 bp, 7 predicted proteins | sample YNPCB0241_FD_198679 | JGI IMG/M metagenome (GOLD analysis project Ga0272449, IMG submission 198679) | Hot spring sediment microbial communities from Yellowstone National Park, WY, United States - YNP-CB-024-1 | ecosystem: Environmental > Aquatic > Thermal springs > Hot (42-90C) > Sediment...
TTGCAGAATGCCTCCGCCTCCTCATTTCCGACCACTCCCAAAACTCCTTCGTAAATGATAACCAGAGTGCGGACCCTAATACCCGGAAGTCTCAAATAACCGATTTTCGGTCTTAAAACCGTATCCTCTATTCTTCCCGCAATGATTGCTTTGCACTCTCCACCATCCCCCACACTGACAACCCAGGGAGATAACACTTCCTTTCGGAGCCTGCACACTAAAAGATAGTGCTCAAGGTCCCTGTTGGGGTTAAGACACAAAGAGTTCCAAGAATCGGCTATCTGGCGGATCTCTTGTTCGTCTGTGGAAATTCTCAATCCCATTCTCTGGGCCCCTTTTGAGATGGGGGAATCGGACTTCCAGACCTGACCACGGTATATCTCACCCAAATCAAGATTTGCCATGTTTCAAGTAACGCCTGAGTCTTCTTTTCACACCCAATGCCTCCACTGAACGATCCAGCGCTGACTCGATCCTTTTTACGGTGGAGATAAGAGCCCTGAGCCGCTTGGCCCTCTTGGTGGGGGCGAAAAGCCTGATATGGCCCTCCAACGAATAACGGGTCCCAAACGTTTCTTTATATTGCGAGTACCCGAGTCCATAGTCGAGCTCCCGTCCCCTGTCCCACAAAGGGCTTCAATGAGCCTCAAAATGGAGTAATTGCCCACCTTTAGAAAAGAATACTTAGGGAGATAGCCCGACGTCCCAAACGACGCCGTTGACTTATAAATGTGCGCGTAAGCGAAAGATACAGGGACGCCTCCTAGCTACGTTACTGCGGCAACCAATCGGCCCAGACTGGAAAGTTCTCTCCAAACCATTTCTGCGTGCGGCGAGCTTAGGAGACCAAGTCCCAGCTTGCATTGATAGGTCTTGTCGAACACCCTTCGCACGTCTTCGTAAAGATCCCCACTGCCCCTGCCGTTACCGATTTGGAACGAAACCATCACGTCATTGCTAAAGTTCCGCAGCTTACGTTCATCTCGCCGAATGTTCTCTCTAGTATTCCTCGAGCGGGTTCGAATGAATTCCTCGTAGGTCCCCGGCACCTCCAATACCCACCGGGGCTCCAAAGCTCCCCTCGTGTCTTTCAGTTGCGGAGGGATGAGGTCCGACATGATAACCGCGCGCAAAGGAGAATCCCGATCGATGCATGCGAGGTGACAGTAATCGGCGATCCCTCCAGAAAGGAGCTCAAAAAGTGCGCGCACAATGGCCTCGTGAACCCCATGTTCATGGGCTATGACCCCCCTGTCAAGTATCGCTATGAGGCGAGCTTTGGGCCTTGCCACCGTCCAATACTTCAGCTTTATGTCCAACCTGGTTTCCTTTATATACCCAATTGCCATCCCTTGGACCCTACCCCGGTTTTTAACGACGATTACACACGGAGACAGATCCCTCTGTTCGAATTCCCACATCCTAATTCCGGGGTCCACTGATGGATGAGTCGCCAACTCCTCCCATAGGGGTTGGATTTCTTTCAAGCCCCTCAGATCGGAGATACAGAAAGCCTCTAAGCCTTTAACAGCGTAGACACGTTCCATCACAAGGATCGCTCCTGCATGTTAGCCCACCAACCTATGCCGGATCTTCTTTAAGCCTGTACCAACATGAAAGTGTCTCGTTGCGGGGTTGGAGCCATTGATGGGGCAGTAGGTGTTGCAAGACATGGGGGCATTAAGGTGTACTTTCATCTCGTTGTTGGCCGACAAGTGGCGCGTTGACGTCGCGCTGGATTCGGGCTTCTGCACAAGGCCAGCACCGGTGACATTGATCGCCCACGATCACCAAGTGCACTTCCTTCGAAGGCTGCTAAAGAAGCTTGAAGATAGCATAGAGCTGACTCGAATTACCAAATCAAGCCTCGCTCCACAGGGGGCCTTTCGAGGGAACAAATCCCAAGAAGGAAGCCACCGACGCCCCTAGAACGAATCCAACCAGGCACTGACCGTGGAAAAAGGGCATCCAAGTGTGGGATAACTGCTTTCTTTCAGGCAAAGTTACAGATTACCGGCCTTTCATGAGCCCTATCTGAGCGGGCGCGTAAGGAGATACTTTATGGGGCAACCTCTGATTCGGCCGCCTTGGCCGGTATTGCTAAGATCTATGTGCTCTTCTCGGGTGCCATCGTAGGAAGGACCCACGCAAACAAGCTACGCGTGGAACTTCTGCTGGCGCCACCTTATGTCTCAACGAACAAGAATTCTCAGATTCTTCGGGGCACCGGGGATCGCCACTTGATACTCATACGCTCCAATGTCCCATCCCCTTCCTTGGGGCCTCGTCACGCCAAGTATGTCGTTGCTGAAGCCCAGGAGCGAAATTCCCGAGTCTATCGCAGGGCTGTCTGGTTGGAGCCGGAAATCACCCGCTTGAGGGTTGACAAATTTGGGGTCGATGTTCACGAGATCGTTCGGAAACGCGGACGGATCAATAGTTCCGCCTTCTCTGTACAGGAGGTTGCTTCTCGCATCTAAGGTAGAACCTTCCTCCGCCCAATAAGCTGCCCTAAACTTATAGAAAATATTGTTCTTAATTTCAGCACTACTCGCACTGCCAGAACTTTTAGATTTACTTATTCCGATGGCTGTACCTGTGATATTGGCAAAAACATTATTATAAACCTTTAAATTGGTGACGCCGTATATGCATACACCCCAACTTCCAGAGTTCATAAAAATGTTATTTCTTACAATGATGTTGTCATGGGAGCCGTCTCCTCCCTCAGCCATTATCCCTTCATGGTAAAGCCCATCGACAATGTTACTTTCTATTATTATGTTTTTTGCAATAGCACCGTTATTGTTAAAAGTTTGGAAGCCGTCTACATGGGATGAACCGATCTCTTCAGCTCTGGTTCCGTGGAAATAGTTGTTCCTAATTATGTGGTTTTCTCCGAAGAATCTGCTATAATCAGCATCTTCGCTGTAGTAAACAAGACGTTCAACTTCATTGTCTTCCACTAACCAATTTGAGCCACCTACTATAAAACCTTTATTGCACTTATACATCTTGTTTTTCGCCAAGTATACATTGTTGATGCTTCTGCCAGATTGCCACGTAGGCTGTATTGCAGCTCCCGCCACATCATAAAAATAATTATCTACTATTTCCCAGTTATTCCCATCCAGCCATATTCCCCCACCCATCCAACCACCTGCATTATATGTTATGTTGAATCCTTCTATTCTTATGTAATTATTTCTGTCCCCCTGGAAACCCTTTATGTATACTGACCTTCGGGGCTCGGCTTTGAAGACGATTTTGGCGTCCGGGCTGCCGGATTTGCCAGCGGGCAAGATTACCCGTTCTTCGTAGGTCCCACTCTTTACTATAATAACGTCACCCGCCATGGCAATGTTTGCAGCCTTTTGGATCGTCCGGAGAGGGAGAGTTTCCGTGCCGGGATTGGCGTCGTTTCCGTCAGTGGCCACGTAGTAAACTGCGGCATGGGTTATGGCACCGAATCCCAGGAATATGGGTATGCAGATGAGGCCCACCAGGAGTTCAGTCGCCGAAAAGATGGGCCAATGTGCCTTGCTTGCCGGTCTTGACATTGCGTGTCCCTCCTTGAACATTGTCCGCATATAGCCACTAGCAATTGACATGCCAATTAACTCCACCCGGCCGCCCACCTCCTTTTCTCAAGACGCCACCAGGCCAGGCAAGGACAGTTCGAACGTTTCGAGCGTGGTGAAGGGTGCGAGGAGAGAGAAAATTGTACAGGGTAGATACGTTTTCGTAACTTGCTGGTTTACAGCGTTCGTTTTTAGCGAAATCCTTTTTCCCCTGAGGGCAGCGGCCCATCTCAGATTCAGAGTCCATATCCTAAAGGTGTTATCAGCCGGCGGAGACCTCATGCTCGGTAGCGACTAGCATCGAAGAGATCATTGCCAGATTCAAATAAAGGAAGAGGAAGGATTGGTCAAAGTAAGATACGCCTACGCAGGTGACTGCATGGGCGAACAGGGCGCTGCCAAGGGCCCATGCCAAAAATTGAACCTCCCTGCTGGGGTGGCTACGAACCACACCGCCCACATATTTGAAGCCCCGCCACAACTGCAAAATGAATAGAATCATCAATGGGAGCCCGCCCAGAACGCCCATTTTGATGTAATGATTCGTTATATCAGTATGTTCAGGACTCCACGAGACCCCTGTGGCCATCCAGTGGCGGGTATAATCTGTTCCGAAAAGCCACCACTCGTGGAGATGTTCTATCGCCGAATCTATCAGCTTGGCCCGATGCCAGCCTGTGCTTCCGCCTGTGATGTCGATCCGGGCGATGAGATAATATGCCGGTGCTTTCATCACAATGTCTAGCATTATGTAGCCCACAATGGCCACTATGAGCATCTCTTTCGTATATTGTCTCCAACGCCACAAGATGAGGGCGAACACCCCGTAAACCAGGCTCATTACAGGGCCGCTCGAAAAGGAGGTGACGACCATTGTCAAACAAGCTGCCAGTCCCAATCTTGCGGACATAGGGTTCGACCGCCATATGCCTGCCATGAGAGGCAAGCAAACAGCACCAACTGTGCCCGCAAGAATCGAGTGGCGAAATGGCCCTTGGGATCGAAAGTGGCCTTCCCTAAATGCAGGAACCTCGCCGACCCCTCCGAAAAAGGAAAAAAGATTCCTGTGCGTCATTTGCTCTTGGAGCATTTCGATTGCGACGGGAACTAACAATATTGCTATTATGCTGATGAGGCCCCTTACCTCCTCAGCTGTACGAAAGAAACATCGCATCAGAAAGTATATGCCAATGGTATCGTAGGCGCGGCCTAAGTGATTTATGAGGGTAGCTTGAGGGTCCTTGTGGAAAGGCGATACGCAAATGGCCGTGATTCCCCAAAGGATAACCAGCCAATCGAGCCCATTTAGGCCACCTGCGGGCCTCTCGCCCCGCAGGATAAGCCGCAGCGCTCCTACAGCAACAAGAATCCTTATGGCAGTGAAATGAAATGGACCAACCTTAATGACCTGCCCCACAGTTATGTAACAGGCCGCCATGAGGAAAGGAAGGGCCGCCCACCTTCTGGGAGCACAAAGTAAAACAATTGACGCCAAGATCAAGAATACTACGGTCACATGCTCCATGGGTTGCCTTTATTTCTTAAGCTTCGCGGTGCATTGTAGGCGCCAAACAAGCCTAGTGACCAAGCGCATACTGAGGCCCATTTGGCCAGCGCGGGTCCGACGCTGTAATTTTTGCCTAAGAGAAAGACAAAGGGCCAAGAAGCTAGGATGAGGGCCATCCTAAATGCCCCGGCTAGAAACATGGAGGCTCTGAACCCCCAAGCCGCAAGGAGGCCCCTTTGGGCGAGAAAGAACCTGTATTTGGACTCGCGCATGAGCGCAGTTGTCTTTGCCCTATGGTTGCTCGAACTGCTACCTCCGCCGTAATGGACAACCGGAACGTCTGACGCATGGTAATTGATGAAGCCCATTTTGTGGGCCCTATAGCAAAGATCAACGTCTTCCGAATACATAAAGTAGAGTTCGCTGAATCCCCCCAAATCCCGAAACAGGGAAGCCCCGATCATCATGCACGCACCGGATACTGCTTCCACCTCGAAAACCCCAGTCTCTCCAACAAAAGGCTTTCGCCATCCCCACAATTTGCTCCGGGGAAAGAGTTTGATCAGTACGCGGGAATCTAGCACGGCGTTCACAATTGTGGGGAAGGGCAAGACAGAGCTGTCCTGAAAGGAACCGTCCCCATTCAAAAGTCTGCAACCCAAGACCCCGCAGTTGGGCAATTTCCAGTAAAGGGAACACAAGCGCTCTATGGCTCTATCCAGAACTTTCGTGTCTGGATTTAAAAAGAGCAAAGTTCTGCCTTTGGCCCTGGATGCGGCAATATTGTTTGCCTTGGCGAAACCAAGGTTGGCATCACTCTGGATGAAAACGACATCCGGGTAACTTTGGGCAAGCTTTTCGCCGCAGCAGTCATATGACGCGTTGTCTATGACTACGATTTCGAACGTAATGGCCTTGGTCTCTCGGTATATAGACTCGATACAGTCAATCACGTAGTCAGCAGAATTCCAGTTCACAATGATAACAGAAACATCAGGTGAATTGCGGGGAAAATCAGAAGCCATTGCGCGTTCCCGCCGGCTCTTCCAATTGGCTTGCTCGTTTTCCCAAGGCGCAGGCGGCCACACGCCCTTTCCGCGAACATAGCGGCATTAAGTAACAATGAAAAAAACTTTCTGAAAACCGATAACTTTTAACGCATGTGGGCGGCCACATGAACTCTTGGACTGCGTTCTCATATTCTAATACCCCAACCTTTGTGCCATGTCCGAATGCCATCTTCCCCCGCCTCTCGGTTCCCAGGAGACACCCTGGAGCTATGATACCTTTCGCTGGATTTCGACAAGGCCTTGCATCCATGCCCTCTTATACAACCCTGCAAGGAAATCACAGGGCAAAACAAATCGCAAATACTCCTCCGGAGCCGTAACTCAGCGAAAGCAGACGCCCGAATCCTGATGTCTCATCCACAACTCGAGATTAACAACGCTAAACAAAAGTTTATGATTGTCTTCCTTACCGCGTCTATGCTGTTCAAGAAGGGTAAGTACCCTATTCCTACGCAATACGTTGAAAATGACGGAGTCAGGGTCAACTAATACTTGATTCATACGGCTATCCAATGACTCTCGGAACCATTTGTCTACAACGTTGACAGCAAAGCCCCGCTTTCTTCGCTTAATTATCTCCTTGGGAAGGAGAACCTCACAGACCTTTTTATGGAGCCACTTTCTGGACCATTTGTGCACTTTGTAGTTCGATGGGAGTCTCTGGACGTACTCCACGACCTCTTTGTCAAGATAAGGCACCCTCACCTCAAGACTATGTGCCATGGAGAGTTTGTCTGCATACATTAGAAGTTCATCTGGGAGGGAAGAACGAAGCTCCAATATTTGGAAGGCACCTAAGTCGTCGAGGTATGCCATTGAGGGCTCAATGTCCCCCCATAACTCCAATACTTTATCTCCAGGATTGGAAGGGAGAATGTCATCTTGGAATAGGCTGTCAATCACCTCTCCTGGGGCTATCGAGAAAACATATTGAAACCTTTTCATTCGGTTCGATACAGCGAGGGAATAGATGCCCCTCTTCCAGCTCTCATGGCGGGGCATGTTTTTCACTATCGCAGCTGCCCCTTCCCGGACCCATTTGGGCAATATTCGCCAACAGAACCCGTAACGTACCCCGAGATGGCGAATATAACCCCCAAACAACTCATCTGGTCCTTGGCCAATAAGGGCGACTTTCACGTCCTCCCTAGCGCGTTGTGAAACGAAGTACATGGGCACAATGGAAGAAGACGCTACAGGCTCTTCCAGGCAACCGAGTACCCCGGGAAGGGCTTCTTCGAAGGTCCTTCGTCCGATCTGGATCCCGGTGTGACGAGCGCTGAAGATTTTTGCTGTCTCAGCTGCATCCCGCAGCTCGTCATCCTTGAAGGTATCACCATAGCCAATGGAGAAGGTCGGCCATTCCTTACCATAGAGGTTCATCAGAGCCAGAAGAAGCCCCGAATCAATGCCCCCGCTTAGAAGCAAGCCGAGGGGCACGTCACTTATGAGCTGGCGCTTAACCGCCCGCTTGTAAATTTCGAGAAGCTCCTCCTGCGCCTCGTCGATACTTTTGGGCGGATCAAACGGCCTCGGAGCGAAATTGTACCACCGCGTCAAATTACAAACCCCATTATGGACCACAAGCTTGGTTCCGGCGGCGAGTTTCATCACCCCCTTCACGATGGTAAGAGGCGCCGGGGTATAGCGGTAGCGAAGAAACAGGTTGACAGACAGGGGGTCCACCTCCGGCTTCCCCTCCATGGCCGCCAAGATAGGCCGCATCTCCGAGCCAAACCATAACGAACCGTTGTGGATCCTGTAATAAACGGGCTTGATCCCCATAGGATCTCGTGCAAGGAGGAGCCTTTTTCTTCTCTCCTCCCAAATCGCTAGGCCAAACATACCATTCAGGCGGTCAAGAACTTTATCGCCCCACTCCTCGTATCCATGCACAATTACCTCTGTGTCGGACCGGGTGGCAAAGACATGGCCTTTCCCCTCAAGCTCATGCCTGAGCTCGTGGAAGTTGTAAATCTCGCCATTAAATACGATATAAACCGAACCATCTTCATTTGACATAGGTTGACGGCCACTCTCGAGGTCTATGATGGACAATCTCCGAAACCCCAGGCCCACGGGGCCATTGATGTAGTAGCCCTCATCGTCCGGACCTCTGTGTACCATGGTGTTGGTCATGAGGCGAATGGCACTGGGGGAAACGGGTTTGCCAGATCGGAAGTTATATTGGCCGCAGATACCACACATCGGAGAGATCACTTTAGCCAGGCAGCATGTGCCGACACATCAACCCCTTATTGAAGAGGTCCGCTGCGAGCCCATCAAGCGCTCTCTAAGCAGGGCCTTATAGTATCGAGCTTCGGCCTCGGTAACCAGAACCTCTTTGTGCGTGAGGGCACTTTTCAAGTATCCCCAACCCAATGCCAGACCGGCAGCCAAGTATGGTTTTGTCGCCATACGGCGCAGGATTTTTGCGAAGAAAAATAGCTTGCTGCCGCCCGTGCGATAGTAAATCTCCCCGTGCATAATGCTCGTTTTGATCACCCCGATACCTGAACCTTCGGTTTTGTGGTGTTTCATGGTAAGGTCCCTGAAATGCCCGGTGCGCCACCCCCTTGTCATGGCCCGAATTTCGTCTACGGTATCCCAACCTGGAGCAGCTACGAACCCACCAATTTCTTCGAAACATGTTCGGCGAATGACCTTGCAGGCTCCCGCAGCGTGATACCGCGGCATCCTCACTTCCTTCCATAAACCGCTCCCCTTCAGCTCCAAGTACACTCCTGATGCAATTCCCAGGCGTTCGTCCTCCAGGAATCGTCCGAGAATCTTCTCGAAGAAATCCGGGTCAAAACTTAAATCGCAGTCCAGTTTGACGAGGAAGTCGTGAGGCACTTCAACTGCCCTTCTGTAGCCGGAGTTGAATGCCCGCACTACCCTGGCCCCAGGCTGCCTCGCTCCGAAGTTTCCGTTTTGTACGAGCTCTATAAACGAGTGCCGCAGGCTCCACTGGCTGATAATCTCGGCCGTTCTATCTTGGGAGCCATCATCCACGATGACCCATAATGCAGGCTTCACGGTCTGGGACACAACCGATTCAAGTGTGAGCTCTATGTAACGCTCCTCGTCCTTGGCTGGTGAAACGATCACGTATGCGTATGATTTTTTCATGGGCCTTTTTTACTCAGTTGTGAACTGCCCGACCTGTCACATGGTACGAAACAACTTGAGTAGCTAAGATCAAGCCAGACTTCGGGCTTTGACCCTTTTCCGCTATCACCCAATCTGGGGGTTTTATGATCTGGATATCATTGACTGGAAGGTCAACCCCACGTAGTTAACCTCGTCTCGGACGGGTGTTATGACGACATAGCAAGGGGCTTTCATCATCTCTCTGGTGAGCCCGCCAATCCTAGGCCCTGGTTAGCTTTAGCCGAGAGCCGAGCCTTCAAGGGTTTGTAAAGGGCCTGCAGGGTTGAGACCCAGTCGTACCCGCCGGAGAGCTTAGCTTCGAAGAACTGAAGGTCATCCAAATCGTTTATGGGAAGCCTTTTCAAGGAAAGAGGGTCTTGGGCCAGATGGTAGCGACCCACCTTTGTCGTGGCACAAGATAAGTACCCACAGCCCGCAAGCTTTTCCCGAAAAATACTCACCCATCTTTTGTCGGCGGGATAAGCGAAAGGAAAGGAGAAGTGGTAGACCGGCTTTCCGGTTTCATCCTCTATCATCTGTTTTGAGCCTTTGAGCTCTTCTTCCACCTCAGGCCACTGGAGCTCCCAGAGCTTCCTATGAGTCACCGTGTGGGAGCCTATGTCCACTTCATAGCGGTCCAATGCGCGCACTTCCTCCCACGTGAGGCAGGGTTTTTTATTGAATTTTGATCTCGTTTTTTTGCCTATGAATCCGGTGGGTAGGAAGATTGTGGCAGGATAACCGAAATCCTGCAAAACTGGCAGTGCCCCCGTCAAGAAATCCTGATATCCGTCATCGAAAGTGAGAACGACAAAACGGCCCTTTCCGTCACTGGATTGGGTCCCATCTCCTTTTGCACCTCGAGGAAAAGCTATTGCCTCGGAAAGGGGTATTACTTGCCAGCCTTTTTTTTTGAGATAACGCATTTGGTCCCTGAAGCGGGAAGGCGAAGTATTGATGCGATAATAGGGGTGGATGCCTGTTTCCTTGTCTTCCGATATGCTGTGGTACATAAGGATTGGGATAAAAGCTCCAGGGGATTGC
>Ga0272449_1005137_pt1 | contig 10347 bp, 10 predicted proteins | sample YNPCB0241_FD_198679 | JGI IMG/M metagenome (GOLD analysis project Ga0272449, IMG submission 198679) | Hot spring sediment microbial communities from Yellowstone National Park, WY, United States - YNP-CB-024-1 | ecosystem: Environmental > Aquatic > Thermal springs > Hot (42-90C) > Sediment...
AAAACCAGAGCCCAAGATACAAAAAGGCTGGCACCTCAAAAAAGAGGGGCACAAAAATTATAGGGACAAGAACAAGGATCCTTGCCAGGGGAAACATCAAAAAGTATGCGCCAAGGACCCCTGAGATCGCTCCACTTGCCCCAACAACAGGAACAACTGACCCCGCATAGACAAGCGAATGCATAAAAACTGCGGCCAATCCACAGGTAAAATAAAAAATCAAATACCTTAGCGGTCCCATCCTATCCTCAACATTGTCGCCAAAGATCCAAAGGGTCCAAAGATTACCGATAAGATGAAGCCAACCACCGTGGATGAACATATGGGTAAAAAAGGTAGCGTATTTTAGCCAGGATGGCTCTCCTATTAGAACTGAAAAATAATCGTCAAAAAACCGAGCCGGCACAAAGCCCCAGGTGTGGAAAAAGGCTTCTCTTGCCTTCTCCGGCAAACTAAGCTCATACAAGAAAACTAAGATGTTGGCAAAGATTAGAAGCCAGGTGACAACTGGAGGGTTTCTCCTTGGGTTTATATCCTGAAGGGGTATCATCCAAGCTCCCCGATAAGGATCCCCCTAACCCTCTTTCTCGTCTCCTCGCTCCGGGATATTAGGTCTGCAAGGGGCTTTTCCTCCCTTGGGATTAGACCAAATTCTTTTTTATCTTCCTTTACCCTAAGTTTATAAAGCCCATCCTTCCCCTCATTCAAGAAGGACAGAGCAACCTCGCCAACCACCTCCCCGTCGTATCCTAAGGCGTAAAATTCTGCTGAACGAAGGGCATACCTATTACCGTTAAAAGAAAGGGAAACCCCCTTAGCCTTTCGAAGAAGGCTTAAGGCTTCGGTATCGGTAATCGAGTCTCCACAGTAAAAACCCTCTGAAAGGGGAATGCTTAGCCCTTTGGAAATCTCTTCACAGGCTTTAGCCTTCTCCCTTCCTCCGATAGGGTTAACCTCTCTTAGGAAAACTCCAGAATCTAAATTCCAGACCTTTTCAAAAAATAGGTATTCCATCTCATCGAGAACATCCCTTAGGCTCTGGGGCAAATCTTCAGGAGCTTTGGCAGAAGGAGGAAGCTCAATGTCAGGAAAGCTTAGTATCCGTTCATAGATTTCTGTCAAAATTTTGGCTTCAGCCTGAGAAATTTTAACCCTATCAAGGTCAACCTCGGTGCAAAACACATTTTCCATAGGGAAACCTATCCTTTTGCACAGGGCAACAAGGTAGGGTCTATAGCTTGTGCTTATGATGTAAACTGGAGCAATTTTAAGCAAGCTTCTTAGGATTTCATCCATTTTTGGAAGTAAGATTAGCGTTCTTTCCGAAAATTCTTCTAAAGCTTTGTTTGTTGCCCCAAAGAGCTTGAGAAAAGGTAGGATCAACTTTAGCGTATCTCCAGCCTTGTAGTTTTCTCGTTTTTTTATGTCTGCAAGGTAGTCATCAAACCGAGAAACCTGTTTGAAAAACCTTCCGCCTTGCGGGATGATGGCTGTGGCGAATTCAAAGGCGTTATCGTTGAGGGTTATCGGACCCTCGCAATCAAAGGCTAAAAAGGGCATACATTTATTATAAATTAGAGAAGACAGGTTGACAACTTGCTTGAAGCAATGGAGGATGCCGTTCCGATTGAGGTGAGGGATGTCTCGCTATCGCTCGACATGACAGGGTGGGGGTGTCGCCCCGAGCCCCTATTTTTTGTCGCCCCGAGCCGTCAGGCGAGGGGTCCCTCGGTATTTCTCGGCAGGAGATAGTAAGGGGATTTTTTTGAACAGCCTCAAACGGACTTGACATTTGCAAAAAATTTCCGTATTTTAAGTACATGGAGCTTCAACCAGAGGGAACCAAAGAAGTAGTCTATCGTATAGACCCCTTTTCGATCATCTTTCGTGAGCTCGACCTTATTCATTCTGAAATAAGAGAAATCAAGTCTGAAATAGTCCTCCTTCATCAAAGGGTTGATGAGACGAATAAGCGGATCGACGAGCTGAATATGAGAGTTGATAAAAAGATCGATGAGACAAATAAACGGATCGATGAGACGAATAAAAGGATTGACGAGACGAACCTTAGGATTGATGCCCTGGCAAGGGATATTAACAGGCGATTAGACAAGCTCTTTTTAGTTGTAATCATAAACCTTATCGCCATAATAGGCTTTTTGTTTAAAATTGTCTTAGACGGCTTGATAAAATAGGTAAAAGCATCCTTTTTTGACGCCCCCGAGCTTTGCCTTTTTTGGCATCATTGGGGACGCCGTCCCGATTGAGGTGAGGGATGTCTCGCTATCGCTCGACATGACAGGATGGGGGTGTCGCCCCGAGCCTACTTTTTTGTCGCCCCAAACGAAGTGAGGGGTCCCTCGGCGCTTGCGTGCCTCGGGAAGACATGGATGGGCTGTCGCCCCGAGCCCCCCTCTTTTGTCGCCCCGAGGCGTTAGCCGAGGGGTCTCCCTAAAGTAGAGGTGACTTTTTTGAACAGCCCCTTGGGCTGAATTCACATTTTTAAAAATACGGATATACTTTAAGTTTGATACCATGAAAGTGGAGGTAAGCCATGAAAATTGGAGAGAGCCTTGAGTTTTTTTTAAATGAAGTAGCAGAAAATAAGTCCCATGAAGAGCGTTCTGATTACGATTACTTTTTGGATGTATTTCAGGTTTTCCTTTCCGATTACACCATGTTTAACGAGGATGAAGAGCTTCAAGCGGATATTGACCTTCTCGACTACACGGCAGAAAGGGAGCAGAAGGCCCTGTTTGAGGGGATGATGAAGCTTGTTAGTCAGGTAGAGGAGGAAGAAATGAAGGAGTTCTGGGAGGATGACGAAGAGCTTAGCGATGAAGAGCTTAAGGAGCTTGCGGAATTGTTTTTTGAGGATGAGGAGGAGGATATGATGGAGCCAAAACTTAGCGTTAAGTTTCTACATTCTGAGCTCTTGCGAGATTTCTTAGGCTGGTTTTTGATCAGGGTTGTTCCCATAAAGCTTGAGGATGTGCCAGTTGCCTGTAAAGTGGTGAGGGACTACTTTGATTGGTTGTTCCGCAAAGGATTAATCCCTATAGGCGAAAAAGAAAAAATAGATATGGTAATCAAAGAAGCCGAAGCGGAACTGCCAAGAGTAAAAAGGGCTGCTGTTTTATTAAAAGAAATCTGCGAGAAGAATCAGGCGCAAGGTCTTGAAGAGCCAGACCCTGACCATGATAGATACGCAAAGGTCATCAAGGTCAAGGATGATAGTATGGAAGTCCAGTTTGTGCCAAGAAGAGAAACCACACCCGTCAAAATTAATGAAGAGTTGGCTAAGCATTTAAAGGCGGGAGACATCGTTAATGTAGGCCTCGTTAAAAAGGGTAAGGAGTGGTATCCTGTTGAAGCTGGCTTTGTGTATTATATAGATATTCTATCAAGGGGGGAATATGCTTGAAGGTAAAGTTGCCCTTATAACCGGGGCTTCAAGGGGGATTGGAAGGGCTATGTCCATTGAGATGGCAAGGTCCAAAGCTACAGTTATCATCAACTACCTTGGCTCAGAAGACAAAGCAAAGGAGGTAAAAGAGATCATTGAGGGCTTTGGTGGAAAAGCCATCCTTGCCAAGTTTGATGTATCTAATCCCGAAGAAGTAAAAAAAGCTGTGAAAGATTTAGAACCTCAAGTCCCCTCTATCGACATCTTGGTCAACAACGCTGGCATTACCAGGGATACCCTTTTTCTCAGGATGAAGGAAAAGGATTGGGAAGATGTGCTACGAACCAATCTCTTTTCAGCATTTTATGTTACTCAGGCTGTTTTACCCTACATGCTGAAAAACCGCTGGGGGAGGATCATCAACATCTCTTCAGTTGTAGCCTTTTCTGGAAATGTTGGGCAGGTAAACTATGCTACCGCGAAGGCTGGGTTGATAGGCTTTACCAAGTCCTTAGCTTTAGAGCTTGCAGGGCGAAACATCACCGTTAACGCCATTGCCCCTGGCTACATCCAAACTGATATGACAGAAAAACTGCCAGATAAAGTAAAGGAAGCCTTTCTCAAAGAGATACCTCTTGGCAGGGCAGGACTGCCGGAAGAGGTCGCCCATGTAGCCGTCTTTTTGGCAAGCGATAAGGCAAGCTACATCACTGGCACAGTCATCCATGTGAACGGCGGTCTTCTAAGATGGTAGTATAGAATGCTGGAGATAGATGGCTCTTACGGAGAGGGCGGAGGACAGATCCTACGCTCTTCTTTGACCCTCTCCCTTCTTACAGGAAAGCCCTTTAAGCTTATCAACATCAGAGTTAAGAGAAAAAAGCCTGGGCTTAGGCCCCAGCACTTAGCCTGCGTGAAAGCTTGTAAAGAACTTTCACAAGCAAAAACTACGGGCGATAGCCTTGGCTCAACCGCCTTGGTGTTTGAACCAAGAACTGAACCCAAACCGGGTAGATACTTTTTTGACATTGGCACTGCTGGGGCAACAACCCTTGTCTTTCAAACCATCTTCTTACCCTTAAGCCTTGCAAATGGTGCTGAAGTTATTCTTCAGGGCGGAACGCATGTCCCCTATAGCCCAACTTATCACTATTTGGAGTATGTGTATGAACCAATGTTAGCCTCCTTTGGTTTTAAGGCAGAGCTTAGGTTAGAAAGAGCAGGCTTTTACCCTGTGGGCGAAGGTCTAATTAGAACAAAAATTCTGCCCGCAAAAGATTTGAAATGTCCGCTGTTTTGCGAAGAATCTCAAGACAATGGTTTTCAACCCTTTGGTCGTGAAAGAGTTCTTATCATAAGCCTGATAAGCAAGGATTTGCCAAGGCATATTCTTGAAAGACAAGCAAAGTCGGCTCTCGAATATCTTAAAAGCTTTAGCGAGATTTCAAGATTAGATGAGCTATGCGAAGTAAGGCAAGAGGTAGTGGAAAGTAGTAGCCCGGGCACAATGTGCTTTGTTCTACTTAAGGGAGGGAGCCTTAGGGCTGGATTTTCAAGCCTTGGGGCAAGGGGTCTTCCCGCTGAAGAGGTTGGGAAAAGCTCCGCTAAATTAGCTCTCGAATTCTTAAGAAAAGGGGCGCAGGTTGACCCACATTTAGCCGACCAGCTTGTCGGACCTTTGGCTTATCTTGTTTACCTTGGCAAGGCAACCTCTATGAGCTATACTACATCCAGTATAACCAGGCATCTTATCACACAAGCTTGGCTTGTTCCTCAATTCCTTGAAGGATTAAGAATTTCAGTTAATAATTTGGATGATGGTAAAGGAGTTGTAAGTATTGAAAGAGGATAAGGAATTTCTGTCCGAGTGCTATAGCGAAAATCCTTGTTTAAAGAAATATCCCTTATCTGAATGGGAATCAGCCCTTGAGAAGGAGAAGCTTCAGCTTTCTTCCTTCCGGGGAAAATATTTTTTCCGCCTGAACAAGGAATTCAAGAGCTTTCAAGCTGGAACGGTTTTTGGGAAAAACTTTTTTGTTCCGGGGTATCCGTCTATTCCACGGATATTTGTTTTAAAAACAGGTATTAAGCGCTACCTTGAATATCCCTTTTATGCTGAGGAAAAGATTGAGGGCTACAACATTAGGCTTGCTAAGGTTGAGGATGAGATTTTTACCTTTACAAGGAGGGGCTTTGTGTGCCCCTTTGCTTACGATAGGTATGCTGATTTTTTACCAAGGCTTCCTGAGTTTTTTGATCGGTTCCCAAATGTGGTAGTTTGTGCTGAGCTTGCCGGTCCAGAAAACCCTTTTGTGTCGGAGTTTCCCCCTCAGGTTAAGGAAGATGTTTGCTTTTTCGTGTTTGACTTTTACGATACGGAAAAGGAAGTTTTTTTATCCGCAGAGCAGAAGCTCAAACTGCTTAAAGAATACGCTTTTCCCCATCCTGAGATTTTTGGTCCCCTTGACCCAGACCAAGATTATGAAAGATTAAGAAGCCTTATTCTTAGGTATCATCGAGAGGGTAGAGAAGGGCTCGTTTTTAAGCCAGAAGGAGCAGGAAGAAGGGTAAAGTATGTTACCCCCTATTCAAACCTTGCCGACCTTAAAGTTGTTTTTCCTTATCTTGGTGAGGTAGACCCCAATTTTGTCTCTCTTAGGCTTATAAGACTTATTCTTGGAATACACGAATTTCCAGAACTAAAAGATGAGGTCGTGGCTGAAGTTGGTAGATACATGTTTGAAGAGGCTTTGAAAAGTTTAAGTCTTGACCAACCATCCTACGAAGTTTTCCGTTTAAGGTTTAGGGATGAAGCTAATTTTTTGGCTTTACTCTCCCATTTTAAGCAGACAAGGGTTAACATAGAGGTTCTTGAAAAAAGATGGGAAGGCTCATACCTTAGGGTGGCTATGAAGAAGGTCTATCCAAAGGCAACCCAATTTTGGAGGTCAAAGCTTGAAGGGTGGGGAGAAGTTGATTAGCTACTATCCTGCCTTTTTAAGGCTTGAGGGTAAAAAGTGCGTCGTCATCGGAGGGGGTAAAGTTGCCGAAAGAAAGATACTTTCTCTTTTAGAGGCTAACGCTATCGTGTTTCTGGTTTCTCCTGATGCCACTCTTTTTTTAGCAAAGCTTGCTGAAGAGGGGAAAATTACTTGGATTAAAGATACCTTTAAACCTGACTACTTAGAGGGAGCCTGGCTTGTCTTTGCCTGCACCAATCAAAGGGAGGTGCAAAGGGAGGTTTTTCAAGCCTGCGAAGAGAGAAAGATTTTCTGTAATGTAGTTGATCAGCCTGATGTATCCTCATTTATTGTTCCATCTGTGGTAAAAAGGGGAGCTCTTACTTTAGCTATATCAACCTCTGGAGCAAGTCCAGCAGTTTCTCGTAGGCTTAGAGAAAGGCTTGAGAGGCTTTTTGGAGAGGAGTATGCATCATATCTTGAGCTTATGCGTAGGATAAGAGAGTCTATTCTTTCTAAGGGGCTACCTCAAGAGGAAAAGGAAAGGAAGCTTCAGGTTTTAGCTTTGGCTCCTTTAGACATTTATCTTAAAAATAAAGACTATACCCTAATTAAAGCTATTTTAGAAAAAGAGGGGTTAAGCGAGGTTATTCCTGAGTTTGAGCCTTTGTTTCACGATAAAGCTTCCATAGATAACGAAAAGCCGGGCTAAAATCCTCTGGGTTTTTCTCCATCCATTCCTCAAGCTCGGGGATGGAAATAAACTTTCCTTCTAAAATCTCTCTTGGGTTAGGTTTGGGCATCTTTTTAGTCCTTCCTTCAAAGAGCACCACGCATTCAAAATTAGTTTCTGGACAGGGTTTAATGCTTAAAACTTGAGTTAGCTTTACATTAAGTCCTAGCTCTTCTTTTAGCTCCCTTTTGGCAGTAACTAAAGGGGTTTCCCCGACAAGGATATGTCCTGAGGCTGATGAATTCCAAAGCCCAGGATTTTCTTCCCTATCAAGGGACCGGCGATGAATGTAAATTTGCCCCTCGTCGTTAAAAAGAAAAACATGGACCGAACGGTGAGGTAATCCTTTCTGATGAATTTCAGCTCGAGTTAAAACTCCGATAGGTTTACAAGATTCATCTACAGCCTCAAGCTGTTCTTTTTTTATGGCTTGAACGCTTTCCTTAGGTAGTCTTCCTTTTTTGCCCATCGCCTTCTCCCCCGTCCTCTACTATCACAAGGGTTCTTACCTCATCGAGATGGTTAACCTTTATAAAATTGATCTGTTCTCTTAAATCTTGAGGGATCTCTATCAAATCTTTTTCGTTTTTGGCTGGAATGATCACATTTTTAATCCCTTTGTTGAGGGCAGCAAGGGCTTTTTCTTTAATACCACCTACAGGCAAGACCCTTCCAGTAAGAGTGATCTCTCCGGTCATGGCATAGTCTTTTGAGACAGGCTTTTTGGTGAGGGCGGAGATGAGGGCAATAGCCATGGTAACGCCCGCGCTTGGACCATCCTTAGGTATAGCACCGGAGGGGACATGGATATGGAAGTCGTATTTACTTGAAAATTTTGGGTCAAGCCCAAGCTCCTTATACCTTGACCTGATGTAGGAAAGGGCAGCTTGGGCGCTTTCTTTCATGACCTCACCCAGCGAACCTGTAAGGATCAGTTGCCCCTTTCCTGGTAGGACCAAGGCTTCGATGTAGAGAACTTCACCACCGTATGGAGTCCAGGCAAGCCCTGTAGCTATACCTACTTCGTCTTTTTCAAGCCTCATCTCTTCAAGATGCTCAGGCGGTCCAAGATAATCTGAGAGGTTTTCTAAGGTGACCTTGAAAGGTCCTTTTTCTCCTTCGGCAATCTTTCTTGCCACCTTTCTGCAGATCTGGGCAAGCTTCCTTTCAAGCTCTCTTACACCGGACTCTGAGGTGTATTCCTCTATTATCTTTAAGATCACTTCATCCGAGATGCTGATAGACCTTTTCTTTAAACCATGTTCCTTTATAAGCTTTGGTAGGAGATGTCTTTTCGCGATCTCAAGCTTTTCTTTGAAGGTGTAGCCTGAAAGGTAGATAACTTCCATCCTGTCTAATAAGACAGGTGGAATTGGCTCGGTCATGTTGGCGGTGCAGATGAAGAGCACCTTTGAGAGGTCAAAGGGAACATCAAGGTAATGGTCGACGAACTCCTTATTCTGTTCAGGGTCTAATACTTCAAGAAGGGCGCTTGCCGGGTCCCCATGGAAATCCCTGCAAAGTTTGTCAATCTCGTCGAGCATGATGATCGGGTTGTTAAAGCCCGCTTGTTTAATAGCTTGGATGATCCTACCGGGCATTGAGCCCACATAGGTCCTTCTGTGCCCACGAATCTCCGCCTCATCCCTTAAACCACCAAGGGCTATTCTCACAAATTTTCTGCCTAAGGCTCGAGCTATCGACCTTCCAAGGCTTGTTTTTCCAACTCCGGGAGGTCCAACAAAAAGAAGAATTGCTCCCTTGGCTTCGGGGTTAAGCTTCTTTACCGCTAAAAATTCGATCAATCTATCCTTAACCTTCTCAAGATTGTAGTGGTCTTCGTCAAGCACCTGTTTTACATGCTTTAGGTCAAGGTTATCCTTTGTGCTTTTGCTCCAGGGTAGTTCGATCAACCATTCAAGATAGTTCCGGATGACAGCTGCCTCTGAAGAATCAGGGTGCATGAGCTCAAGACGCTTTAGCTGACGAAAGGCCTCTTTTTCTACGGGTTTTGGCATTTTAGCCTGTTTTATTTTACGCCTAAGCTCCTCGATCTCCGTCTCTGTGTCTTCAAACTCTCCAAGCTCCCTCTTTATAGCCCTAAGCTGTTCTCGAAGAAAGTATTCCCGCTGAGACCTTCCGATCTCTTCTTGAGCTTCCGTTTGAATTTTATTCTGTAGCTTCGTGATCTCTATCTCTTGAAGAAGTAGCTCAGAAACCTTCTTTAGCCTCTCAACCCCGTTTAAGGTCTCAAGGAGCTCTTGAGCAGTCTTGACTTTAAGCTTGATGTACATAGTGATGAGGTCAGCAAGACGCCCAGGCTCTTCAACGGATTGAATGACATTTTGAATTTCTGGGTTGAGAACCCCTTTTAAGGAAAGGAGTTTTTCCACATTTTCTTTAACGCTCCGCATCAACGCTTCGATTTCCGGGGTTATTACCTCAGGCTCTTCTTCCTTACAAGGAATGGCTCTCACTTTAAAGAAAGGTTCTGTCTGCAAGAATTCTTGAATTTCAACTCTGGATAAAACCTGAACTACAACCTTTAACCGGTTTTCAGATAGAGGTAAAGTTTTAAGAATCAGGGCCAGCGTGCCTATAGGATATAGGTCAGAGGGTTTAGGGTTTTCGATCCGGGAGATCTTTTGGGTTGCTAAGACTATAAGCTTTTCATTTGCTAAAGCTTCTTCTATAGCTTTAAGGGATTGAGGTCGCCCCACAAAAAGGGGAACAACCATTGACGGAAAAAGAACGATGTCCCTTATGGCCATCAAAGGAAGTATTTCCGGGACATCAACGACCTCGCCTTCTTGTAATTCTGGCAGAGTAAACTCAAGCTCTTCGCTCATACTCCATCCTTTTCTAATAAATTTTTTAGCTGAGTTCTAAGCTCTTCTTTGACCACGAAGTAATCTTGAGCCTTAGGATCTCTTTCCACAAGCCCGAAGGTTAAAAGTATATTAAGGCAATTTTTTATCTCTGACAAGGGTATGTTAAGCCTTCTAGCCAAAAACTCGGGATAGTCCCCCTCGAAGTAAAGAAGCTCCTTTAAGACCCTTTTTTCTTGGGATGTTAAAAGATTAAAGAAAAATTTCAGTCTCAACTAATATCCAAGCTCCTTTAGCCTTTCGAAGATTGACCTTAGCTCAGGGGTAAGCCGGTCTGGCATTTTGGCATGCGAAAGGATGTAAAGGTCTCCTCTTTTACCATCTGGACCGAGAAAACCTTGCCCTCTAAGTCTTAACTTT
>Ga0272449_1005138_pt1 | contig 10345 bp, 7 predicted proteins | sample YNPCB0241_FD_198679 | JGI IMG/M metagenome (GOLD analysis project Ga0272449, IMG submission 198679) | Hot spring sediment microbial communities from Yellowstone National Park, WY, United States - YNP-CB-024-1 | ecosystem: Environmental > Aquatic > Thermal springs > Hot (42-90C) > Sediment...
CCCTCGGCGAACCTTATGGCGGCCTCCACGAAGCCGGCGAAGGGCGGCGAGGGGCGCATGGGGCGGCTCTTGAACTCGGGGTGGCTCTGGAGGGCCAGGAAGAAGGGGTGGTCCTTGAGCTCAATGGCCTCCACCAGCCCCGCCCCCCGGCCCTTCATCCCCGGGGTGATGGCGGAGATGACGAGGCCCGCCCTCTCCAGCCCGTCCACGTACAGGGGGTTCACCTCGTAGCGGTGGCGGTGGCGCTCCAAGACCTCTTCCCTGCCGTAGAGGCGGTGGAGCAGGGTGCCGGGCCGGATGCGCATGGGCCAGTCTCCCAGGCGCATGGTCCCCCCCAGGCCCTCCACCTCCAGTTGCTCCGGCATGAGGTCAATGACGGGGTGGGGGGTGTAGGGGTCAAACTCCGTGGAGTTGGCCCCCCGGAGGCCCGCCACGTTCCGGGCGAACTCAATGACGGCGATCTGCAGGCCCAGGCAGATGCCCAGGTAGGGGATCTTCCTCTCCCGGGCGTACTGGGCGGCCCGCACCTTGCCCTCAATCCCCCGCACGCCAAAGCCCCCGGGCACCAAAATGCCCGCCACGTCGGCGAAGGCCTCGTCCAGGTCCGCCGCCTCCAGGCTCTCGGCGTCCACCCACTTGACCTCCACCCGGGCCCGGTTCTTGATGCCGGCGTGCTTGAGGGCCTCGAGGAGGGAGAGGTAGGCGTCCGGCATCTTCACGTACTTCCCGGCGATGGCGATGCGCACCGTGCGCTCCGGGTTCTTGAGGATGCGCACCGCCTCCTGCCAGAAGGCCAGGTTGGGGAAGACGGGCTCGAGGCCCAAAGCCCGCTCCACCACCCGACCAAGCCCCTGCTCCTCCAAAAGAAGCGGGACCTCGTAAAGGTGCTCCACGTTGGGGCTACTGAAGACGTGGCCCGGGCGGACGTTGGTGAAGAGGGCCACCTTCTTCCTCACCTCCTCAGGGACGGGCTTGGCGGAGCGGAGGACGATGGCGTCGGGCTGGATGCCCACGCCCCTCAGGGTGGCCACGGAGTGCTGGGTGGGCTTGGTCTTGAACTCCTCGCTGGTCTCCAGATAGGGCACCAGGGTGAGGTGGAGGTAAAAGGTGTTATCCTCCCCCTCGTCAAAGCGGAACTGGCGGATGGCCTCGAGGAAGGGGAGGCTCTCAATGTCCCCCACCGTGCCCCCCACCTCCACCACGGCGATCTCCGCCCGCTGATCCTCGGCCACCTTGCGGATCCGGTCCTTGATCTCGTCGGTGATGTGGGGGATGACCTGGACCGTCTGGGAGAGGTACTCCCCCCGGCGCTCCTTCTGGATCACGGAGAGGTAGACCTGGCCGGTGGTGAGGTTGTTGCCCCGGGAGAGGTCCATGTCCAGAAAGCGCTCGTAGTGGCCGATGTCCAGGTCGGTCTCGGCCCCGTCGGCGGTGACGAAGACCTCCCCGTGCTCGTAGGGGCGCATGGTCCCGGCGTCCACGTTCACGTAGGGGTCTATCTTGATGGCCGTGACCCGGTAGCCCCGGGCCCGGAGGAGGGCCCCCAGGGAGGAGGTCAGGATCCCCTTCCCCAGGCTGGACACCACGCCCCCGGTGACGAACACGTACTTCCTGGGCCTTGCGCTTTCGGAAACCCCGCTCACGGGACCTAAGCCTACCACATCTGGCGGAAGGGGCCAGGTCTATGGTAAAGTCTTCTTTGGCGTTCTTGCGGGGTCCCCCGATCCCCCGGCAAGGACGGAGAGCGCTTTGCCCAAATCGTCAAGGAGGGCCCTGGTGAAGACGTACGTGCCTAAAGAGATTGAACCCCGCTGGGTTCTCATAGACGCCGAGGGGAAGACCCTGGGCCGGCTGGCCACCCAGATCGCCACGCTCCTCCGGGGCAAGCACCGCCCCGACTGGACCCCCAACATCGCCATGGGGGACTTCGTGGTGGTGGTCAACGCCGACAAGATCCGCCTCACCGGCAAGAAGCTCAAGCAGAAGATCTACACCCGCTACAGCGGCTACCAGGGGGGCCTCAAGGAGATCCCCGCTGAGAAGATGCTGGCCACCCACCCCGAGCGGGTTCTGGAGCACGCCGTGAAGGGCATGCTCCCCAAGGGACCCTTGGGCCGCAGGCTTTTCAAGCGCCTCAAGGTCTACGCCGGGCCCACCCACCCCCACCAGGCGCAGAAGCCCGTGAAGCTGGAGGTCAAGTGATGGAGCAGTACTACGGCACCGGAAGGCGCAAGGAAGCCGTGGCCCGGGTCTTCCTGAGGCCCGGAAGCGGCAAGATCACCGTGAACGGCCTGGACTTTGGGGACTACTTCCAGGGCGTGGTGCGGGCGGTGGCGGCCCTGGAGCCCCTCAGGGTGGTGGACGCCCTGGGCCGCTTTGACGCCTACATCACCGTGCGGGGGGGCGGCAAGAGCGGGCAGATTGACGCCATCAAGCTGGGCGTGGCCCGGGCCCTTTTGCAGTACAACCCCGACTACCGGGCCAAGCTGAAGCCCCTGGGCTTCCTCACCCGGGACGCCCGCGTGGTGGAGCCCAAGAAGTACGGCAAGCACAAGGCCCGCCGGGCGCCCCAGTACTCCAAGCGCTAGGCCTTTTCCCCTCCCTCCCCGGGGCCCATCCCGGGGAGGCTTTCTTTTAGGGCCCTTTCCAGCTCCTCCGGGGCCAGGGGGTGGACCAGGCCGTGGCGCAGGTAGACCAGCCGGGCCTCGGCTTCCACCCCCCAGGCCTGTTGGAGGGCCCTGCGGTAGATGGCGAGTTGGAAGCGGTAGGCCTCGGGCCGCACCTCGCGGTCCGTCTTGTAGTCCTCCAGGTACCACCGCCCCCCCACCCGGTAGAGGCGGTCCAGGACCCCGTACCAGACGGTGCCCCCCAGGGGCAGGACCAGGGGAAGCTCGGCGTGGTCCTCCTCCCGGGCCTCGAGGGGCGGGAGGGAGGGGCCCAGCATCCCCCGGTAGCGGCGGAGGAGGTCCCGGACCTCTTCCAGAAGCCTTCGCTTTTCCCCCTCGGCGAAGGGGAAGGCCACCTCCTGGAGGAGAAGGCCCGCCATGGCCCCCTCGTCCTCGGGGTCCAGGTGGCGGGCGATGGCGTAGTGGACCAGGGTGCCCAGGGCCCTATAAAACTCGGGCAGGGCCTCCTTCTCCAGGGCCTCGGCCAGGGGCACGGGCTCCTTTGCCTTTTTAAAGGCGCTTGGGGAGTAGACGAAGGGAAGGGGCCTCTCCGGAAAGGCCAGGTGGGCGTAGCGGGCGGGAAGGGGCGGCGGGGGCGGGGTTTGGGGCCGGTCGCCAAGGGGAGGGAGGGCCTTAAAGGGGTGGCGGCGCACCAGGGGGTCCTGGCTCTCCGGCCCCAGGCCCAGCCGCTCCAGGGCCTCCACCCAGGGCCCGGGCCGGCCCGAGGCGCTTCCCGTGACGATGAGGACATCCCTGGCCCGGGAAAGGGCCACGTAGAGGAGGCGGCGGGCCTCCTCCGCCTGGGCCTTCCGGAGGGCCTTCCGCACCTCCTTATAGGCGGGGGTGCCCCTAAGGGCCACCTCCCCACCCAGCCCCACCAGCAGGTCCTCTTCCTTGGGGTTCTCCCCGCGGGAGAGGTCAAAGAGGGCCACCACCGGCCACTCCAGCCCCTTGGCCCCGTGGACGGTGAGGACCTGGACCCCCTCTTCCCCCTCGGGAAGCTCGGCCGCCTCCGGGTCCTCGGCCCGAAGGCGGAGCCACTCCAGGAGGGCCTCGAGGTCGGGGAAGCGCTCCATGGCCGCGAGGAGAAGCAGGGCGTCCAGGTTGACCCGGGCCCGGGGGGAAAGCCGCTTCAAAAAGGCCTCGTCCCGGGAGAGGCGCTTCAGGGCCTCCAGAGGGGGAAGGTCGGCCAGGGCGCGGAGGGCCCTGAGCTTGGCCCGCACCGCCTCCGGGAGGAGGGGGATGGGGTCTTGGGCCTTCAGGGCCTCCTCCACCTCCGAAAGGTCCAGCCCCACCCAGGGCCCCCGCAAGAAGGCCAGGAGGGCGAGGCGCTCCTCGGGGCCCGGGGGGCCTTCCAGGAGGGAAAGCCTCAGGGCGTGGTAGAGGTCCCGCACCTCGGGCCGGGCGAAGAAGCTCCGCCCCCGCCCCAGGGCGTAGGGCACGCCCCGGGCGCGGAAGGCGGCCTCCAGGGGAGGGAGGCTACTCCGGCTTCGCACCAGGACCGCCATTTGCGAAAAGGCGTAGCCCTCCTCCCTGAGGGCCATAAGCCTGTCCAGAAGCAGATGGGCCTCGGCCCGCCTCTTCTCCTCCAGCCCCCCTTCCCCCACCACCCAGTGCACCTCCACCCGGCCCACCTCCTGCCGGTGGGGCCTCACCCTCACCCCCTCCTCCCCGAAGAGGGCGGTGAAGCGGTTTAAGAACTCGGCCACCGCCTGGGCGTGGCGGTAGGTGGTGGAAAGGTAGCGCACCTCCTCGGCTTGCTTCAGGGCTTCCCGGAAGACCTCCACCCGGGCGTTGCGGAAGAGGTAGATGGACTGCTTGGGGTCCCCCACGGCCACCAGCCTGGCCCCGGCCTCCTTAAGCCCCTGGAAGAAGCGGCCCTGGAGGGGCCCGGTGTCCTGGTACTCGTCCAGGAGGATGTGGGGAAAGCGCTCCACCACCCGCCTCAGGGCCTCCCGGTTCTCCAGGATGCGGAGGGCCAGGGCCTCGAGGTCCGAGGGGCTTAGGAAAGCGGGAAGCCTTTTCCGGTAGCCCTCCAAGGCCTCCAGGTAGAGGGCGAAGACCCCCTCGGCCCCGGGGAGGGGGTGGAGGGTCTCGGCCAGGGTCCGCTTGCGGTAGAGGTGGAGAAGGGCCCCCGCCAGGCCCCCGTCCAGCCCCTTCCGGTAAAGCAGGCTTCGCGCCTCCTCCAGGAAGAGGGCCTCGGCCAGGAAGGCGTCCAGAAGGGCGAAGTCCGGGTCCAAGCCCATGAGGGGGGCGGTGTGGCGCAGGGCCTCGGCCATGAAGCCGTGGATGGTGGTGAAAAGCGCCCCGTGGACCTCCCGCTCCGCCTCCTTGAGGCGCGGGTCCTCCGCCGAAAGCGCCAAAACCGCCCTTTTGGCCCGCCCCCTCAGCTCCTCCGCCGCCTTGCGGGTGAAGGTGAGGGCGGCGATGCGCCTCAGGGGCACCCCGCTTTGGATAAGGCCCTTCAGCTCCTCCACCAGGGCGTGGGTCTTGCCCGTGCCCGCCGAGGCCAGGTAGACCCTCATCCTTCCTCCTTGCGGCAGATGTCCTCAAAGCGGCAGGTATAGCAGGCGTTCCCGGGCCTAGGGGCGAAGGACCCCGCTTCCCAGCCGGCCAACGCCTCCTCCAGCCGGGGGCCGATGGCCCGAGCCCGGGGGACAGCCTCCCCTTTGCGGTAGGGGGTCTTGCGCAAAGGGGTGGGCTCGGAAAGCCAGGGCCAGGCCCAGAGGTGGACGGCCTCCACGTCGTCCCGGGAAAGGAGGTTCTCCAGGGCCTTCCACTCCGTCCAGCGCCTTCCCAGGTCGGGCTCCTCGTCCTCGGGGAGGAGGCGGTAGAGGTGGACCGCCTTCCCCTGCCGCCGCACCCCGTCTAGGCGCAGGCGGTAGCGGCGCCCGTCCCAGTTAAGGAAGAAGGCCATCCCCTCCAGGTGCTCCCGGTGGGCCTGGAGCCAGGGGGAGACCGCGGGGTCGGCCTCCAGGGCCTTGGGGTCCTTGGCCAGGAGGGCCCAGCCCCTGGCTTCGCCGTCTGTGGTGGGGAAGCGCTCCAGGTAGACCCTCAAGGGGCACTCCTCCAGAAAGCGGCGCAAAGCCTCCAAGGTGGGAAGCCCCCGGGCCCGGGAAGGGGGGATGGGCCGGAAGGGGGTGTGGGGGAGGGCCTCGAGGCGGCTAGAAGGGGGCAAGGGCTCGGGCCGCCTGCCCTCGGCCAGGGGCTCTAAGGGCCCCGAGGGACCCGCCCTGGGGTAGAGGAGAACGACCTCCTCCCCCCGGCTCGCCACCTCCTCCCGGAAGAGGGGGTCCAGGCCCCGAAGCCGCCTCTTAAGCCCCCGGAGAGGGCCCTCTTCCCGCAACTCCTCCAGGAGGAAGTAGTCCTCCCGCTCCCCCAGGGTGTACCGCCCCGCCACCCACTCCAACACGTAGGCCCGCCTGGCCCTGATCCCCGTGGCCCTGAGGGGCGGAAGGACCGGGATCCCCTTCCCCACCTCGGGGGGCAGGGTCTCGTCCAGGATGAGGCTCCGCCACCAGGCCAGGGGGTCGGCCCGGTCCACCCGGAGGGCCAGGCGAAGCCGGGCCAGAAAGGGCTCCTTGGCCTCCACCCCCAGGCGCTCCAGGGCCTCCTCCGCCCAGGCCAAAAGGTCCTGGCCCGGGGCGCGGAGGGCCAAGAAGGCCCGCCACTCCTCTAAAAGCCCCTCCCGATCGGCCAGAAGCCCCAGGGCCTCCTCCCCGGCCAGGCCCAGCCTCAAGGCTTTCCGCCCCAGCCGGGCAAAGCCCAACGCCAGGAGGTCCCGGCCCGTGGGGTAGGGGGAGAGGAGGGCCAGCACCCTCTCCCCTTCCTCCGTCTCCGCCAGGCTCCGCTCCCGGCCGTCCTCCAGGGGCAGGCCGTACTCCTCCTTGAGGAGGAGAAGCCCGGGAATCCGGTCCTCCGGGGCCACCACCAGCACCTCCTCGGGCGCTAGCCCCTCGCCCCCCAGCGCCCTAGGGGCCAGGGCCCGCTTGAGGGCCTTCAGGAGGTAGCGGGCCTCCTCCACCGGGTTGGCCAGGGCCAGGACCTCCCGCCTCAGGGGCCTTGGGGCAAGCTCCCGCCAGGGGGTGAGCCCCTCGGGAAGGACCTCGAGGGTGAGGAGGACGGGAACCCTGTTGGCCAGGCGCCGAAGGAAGCGGAGGTCCAAAGGCCCCACCTCCCGGAAGCCGTCCACCACCACCAGGCTTGGCTCAGGATGGAGGCGCAAGGGGGCTCGGATGGCCTTGTGGCGGAAGTCGTCGTAGTCCAGGCTCCCCCGCTTGAGGCGCTCGTAGGCCAGGTAGACCCGCCGAAGCCGCCCCGCCTCCCCCTCCTTGGGCAGGGCGAAGGGGGAGAGGCCAGACCGCTTCAGCTCGGCTATGGCCCGGGCGAAGAGCCGGGCCTCCCCCGGGGCAACGCCGGGCCCCATAAGCTCCCTTAGGGCCTCCCCCACCAGGGCCACCCGCCCCGCCCCCGGCAGGAGGGGCCTAAGCCAGCCCGCCTCGGCCAGGACCCGGTAGTAAAGGGCCTGGAGGGAGAGGAACTCCAGGCCCAGGAAAGCCCCCCTGGCCCCAAGGAGGCGGTAGACGTAGGCCCGCTGGTGGGGAAGCCCCACCCAGAGGACCCGGCCCCGTCTCTCTAAAACCCGAAGAGCCCAGTCCAGGGCCAGGGTCGTCTTCCCCGAGGCGGGAGGCCCCAAGACGGGATAAAGGCCCGCCTTCATACAAGGGGCATTCTACGCCCCGGGCTATTTGGGAAGGGTTTCTGAGGGAAGGTCCAGGGGGATGGGCCTCAGGTCCTGGCCCAGCCGCAAAACCCCCACCACCCGGCCCCGGTGGAGGACGAAGCAGCGGTACTCCCCGGGCAGGGCCACCACTTGGCGGGCCAGGGAAAGCTCCTTGAGCAGGGGCAAGGGGCGCCTGGCCATGGGTTTACCCCGCAAGGGGCCCAGGTGGGGCATGGGCCTGCCCCGCTCCACCGCCACAAGGAGAAGGGGCCGCTCCTGGCCTAGGAGGACCAGGGTGGCCCCCTCTTCCTGGTACAGGCCCAGGACCTGAAGACCCCGGATGAGAAGGAGGCACTCCTTGAGGACCGCTTCCGGGCCGAACCCCTCCCCCAGGGCCACGCCGAGGAGGAAGAGGAGGAGGGGTCCCAGCCGCTTCATCCCTAGAAGCCCCGCTCAGCCGAGATCAGGGCCAAAGCCGCCCGGGCCAGGAGGGAGGCCCGGTAGGGCTCTTTCTCCAGCCGGTTCTTGGCCTCGGCGATAAGGGTCTTCACCAGGGGGTCCTGGCCGCGGTAGTAGTCAAGCTCCTTCTCCGCCCGGTCCACCAAGGCCTGGACGCGGAAGGTGGGGTTCTTCATCTCCTTACCGCCAAAGGGCCGTCCCTGCCGCATCCCCATCCCGGGCCGCCCCGGGGCTCCGTGAAAGCCGTGGCGAGGGCCAGGAGCCCACCCCTGGCGGGGAGGCTCCCCCTGGGCCGCCCGGAAGAGCGCCAGGGCCGCCTGGGCTTGCCTGAGGGCCTTGAAGGCCTCCTTGGCCTCGTAGCTCTTCTCCGCCCGGGCCTTCACCTCCTTGGCCCAGGCCAGGAGCTTCTCCTCCCCGGTGGCCTGCTGGGCCACGGTCTGGAGCCGGGCCAAGGCCATGGCCGCCATGGCCTCCTGCCGGTAGTCCACCCCCTGGGCCAAAGAGAGGCCCGCCGCCAGAACCATCGCACCCAAAAGCGCCCTTTTCATCCCTATCACCTCCAGCCTCCAGGCTAGCCCCCTTCCCTAAAGGGCGCACCGGGGGAAACCTTAAGCGAAGCCAAAGGCAGGAAGAGCCCCACCGCCGCCCCGCCCCGGTTCTCCACCCGGGCCCTGCCCCCGTGGAGGCGGGCCACGGCGGCCACCAGGGCCAGGCCAAGGCCCGTCCCCTCCCCTCCGTGCACAAAGGGCTCCAAGGCCCTTTCCAGAAGGTCTTCCGGGAAGCCGGGCCCGGAGTCCACCAGCCAGAGCCACACCCCCTCCCCTTCCCGCTGCAAAAGGACCCGTACGGGCGGCCTTCCGTGGCGGCGGGCGTTCTCCAGGACGTTCTCCACCGCCAGGGCCAAAAGCTCTGGGTCCGCCAGAACCACCCCTTCCCCTTCCACCGCAAGCCCCATCTCCGCCAGAAAGGCCTTCAGGTCCAAAGGCCTCGGGCGGAGGCCCCCGGCCTCCAGCTGGGAGAGGCGCAGGAGGCCAGAAAGCCGCCTTTCCAGACGGGCCGCCTCCCTCAGGGCCCCCTCCAGGGCCCGGGGCTCGGGCCTGCGCCTCAGAACCTCCAGGTAGCCCTTGAGGGCGGTGAGGGGGGTGCGGAGCTCGTGGGAGGCGTGGTGGGCGAAGCGCCGGGCCAGGGCCTCCTTCTCGGAAAGCTCTTCAAGAAGCTGGGAAACCCGAGAAAGGAGGGCGTTTAAGGCCTTCACCACGGGCTTGAGCTCGCTCAAAGGGGGCTCGGGCAGAGGGCTCAGGTCCTCGGGGGAGCGGGCTTGGAGGAGGGCCTCCAGCCGGGAAAGAGGCCGCAGGGCCCAGGTGAGGGCCAGGTAGGCGAGGAGGAAGACCAGGAGGAAAAGCCCCCCGCCCAAGGTGGCGTAGCGGTAAAGAAGCCGCCTCCCGAGCCCAGAAACCCCCTCCAGGGGCACGGCGAGGCCGAAGCCTCCCCCTTCCTCTGGCAGGGCCACGTAGAGGACCCCCCGCCACACCCCCTGGTAGGGCCGCCCCTCCCGGAGGGCGAGAAGGAGGGGCTCGGGCAGGGGCCAGTCCTGGAGCTCGGTGAAGCGGACCTCCTCCCCCCGCACCACAAAGCCCACCCCGCCCCCATAGGTCTGGCTTAAGCGGAATAGCTCTAGAAGAAGGGCCTCTTCCTTGGGCCCCTCCTCCTTGAGGAGGAAGAGGCGGGAGAAGATGGCCCTTTCCAGGTCCTCGGCCGCCGCCTTCTCCGCCTCCTTCACCGAGACCAGGGCCAAAGGGACCAGAAGGAGGAGGAGGGCGAGGCCAAGGAGGGCGAAGAGCCTAGCCCTAAGGGAGGAAAAGGCGGTAGCCATAGCCGCGCACCGTCTGGATGGGGTTGGGCTCCCCCAGGGCCTTGCGCAAAAGGGAGAGGTGGACCTCCAGGGTGGCGGGCTCCACCTCCTCCCCCCAGACCTTCAGCATCAGGGCCTCCTTGGAGATCACCTCTTCCGGGGCCTCCAGGAAGGCCTTGAGGAGGAGGAAGGCCTTGGGGGAAAGCTCCAGCCGCCTCTCCCCCCGGAAGGCCTCCATGCGCCTCGGGTAAAGGCGGAGATCCCTGTAGGCCAGCACCTCCTCCTTGCGCCGGGAGCGGCGGAGGAGGGCCTCGAGGCGGGCCAGAAGCTCCTGGAGGCTGTAGGGCTTCACCAGGTAGTCGTCGGCCCCCTCCTTGAGCCCCTTCACCCGCCACTCCACCCCGCCCAGGGCCGTCAGCATGAGGACCGGCACCTCGGAGCGGGCCCGGATCTCCTTGAGGAGGGAAAACCCATCCCCCTCGGGCAGAAGGACGTCCAGGACCACGGCCTCCGCCCAGGGAAGGTGGGCCAGGGCCTCCTTGGGGCTTTCCGTGGCCCTGACCTCGTGCCCCTCCAGGGAAAGCCCCAGCTCCAAGGCCTCCCGCACGCCAGGGTCGTCCTCCACCAGAAGGATCCTCATACCGA
>Ga0272449_1005141_pt1 | contig 10342 bp, 13 predicted proteins | sample YNPCB0241_FD_198679 | JGI IMG/M metagenome (GOLD analysis project Ga0272449, IMG submission 198679) | Hot spring sediment microbial communities from Yellowstone National Park, WY, United States - YNP-CB-024-1 | ecosystem: Environmental > Aquatic > Thermal springs > Hot (42-90C) > Sediment...
CAGGTAATACAATGATTGAAGCAGCAGAGGCATTAATTAAAAATGGAGCAAATCATGTTTATGGAAGTTGCACACATGCGGTTCTTGCAGGAGATGCAATTGAAAAATTTAAAAATTCAGTTTTTGAAGAAATAATTATTACTGATACAATCCCACACTTTGCTCTCCCACCAGTTTTTACAGTTTTGAGTGTTTCTGAATTACTTGGAGAGGCAATAAAAAGAATACATCTTGAAACTTCAGTCAGTTCTCTCTTTATTTGATTTTCATTAACCCATTGTTGGCTTTTTTCTATGATTTGCTCTTTTACTTCTCCATCTCAATTTTCTTTTTTTCCTTCTCATTTCTTCTTTGATTTTTTACTAGATGTTTTTTTTGTTGCCTTCTTTGCTGTCTTCTTTGCGCATTTTGCCATCCTCTCACCTCCTTTAAAATTTATTTAAACATAAAATTTTTTTTTGTCAAGTATTTTTTGATTTTTGAGTGTTAAAAAAATAATTCCTCCTATAATTCCATTTAAAATTACACCTAAAAGAACAAGAATTGATAAAGCATATGCATTATTACTGCCAATAAAGTCAGAAAATAAAAAAATATAAGAAAATTCTCTAACACCAAGCCCTCCAATTGATGGTATTAAAGTTGAAACCCAGATTAAAGGGATATAAATAAAAAATGGTAGAATTTCCAATCTTTTTTTTAAAATTGATACTCCTAAGAGATACTGGGAGAAAATTGAAATTATTTGAAGGGAAAAACTTATAAATATTGCAAAATAAAAAAATTTTTTATTTTCTGTAAAGTAAAAATGGATTGAGTCATATAAATTTAAAAGTTTTTTGTTTAAAATTTCAGGTATAAATTTTTTAAAAGGAGAATAGCAAAATTGAGCAATTTTTCTAATTGAAAAGAAAAAGAATGAAAATATTAGAAAAAAGAGGAAAATAAGAATTAAATCTTCTATTTTTTTATTCCCTTTATAAAAAATTATAGAAATCGCTCCCATTATCATCACTGTTAAAGCACCAATATATCTATCAATTATTATTGAAATACCACTTAAGAATTTTTTTTCCTCATCTTTGACAATATAAAAAATTTTAACAATATCTCCTCCTGCTGATGTTGGAAGAAAATTATTAAAAAATAGGCCAATCATGGTTAGTTTAAAAATAAAAAAATTTGATATTCTTCTTTTAAAATAAATTTCAAGAATATACTTAAATCTTAAAGCAAGAAAATAATTGTCAATCAAGATCAATAAGTAGGCAAAAATCAGAAGGAGTAAATTTGCATTTTTTATGATTTCAATAACTTCTTTAAAATTTACTTTTCTTATGATTAAGTAAATAAAGAGAAAACTTATTAAAACCTTTATTGAGGAAAAAATAATATTCTTTTTCACCTTAAAAGTAATTTTAAAATTTCCATTCCGAATTTTTCTGCTACTTCTGGACCACTCCCTGTAATTATATTTCCATCAATCTCAACTGGTTTTGAGGTATATATTGCTCCATTTTTTATTAAAATACCGGAAGCGGATGGGAAACAGGTTGCTTTTTTCCCTTTTAAAATTCCTGCATTTGCCAAAATACCGGGAGCAAGACAAATTGCTCCAACAACTTTTTTATTATTATAAAATGCAGATGCAATCTTTTTTGCCTCGTTACTCTCAAATAAACTTTCAGAGCCGGTCCCTCCAACAAAAACTATCCCATCATAATCGCTTTCCTTAACTTCATTAAGTGTCAAATTTACATTTACAGTTCCACCAAGCATACCAGATGCAGTTCCCTTTTTAACTGAAGCAATATCAACTTTAATTCCATTTTTTTCAAATATTTTTTTGGGGATGAAAAGTTCTTCATCCCTGAAATTTTGAAAAGCAATAACCATTAGAACCTTTTTATCCTTTGGATATAAAATTGAAAAAAATATCAAAATAAGGAGAAATAAAATCTTTTTTTTATATTTCATCTTTCCCCCCTTTTTCAAATTTTTCTTTTATTTTATGCAATATTCCATTTATAAATTTTGGTGAATCCTCATCTCCATATTTTTTAGATATTTCAACTCCTTCATTTATACTCACAACTTTTGGTATATCATTTCTAAAGAAAATCTCATAGGTTCCAATCCTTAAAATATTTCTATCTATATAACTCATCCTTTCTATATCCCAGTTTAAAGAGGCACCCGATATAATTTTATCAATTTCTTTTATTTTTTCTATAACTCCATTAACTATTTCATTAGCAAATTTTTTTATTTTTTCTTTTTCCCCTACATTTTCCCAGAATTCTTCCATTATTTTTTGATGTGGCTCTTTTCTTATATCAATCATATATAAAATTTTCAAAGCATATTCTCTTGCCTTTCTTCTCACCATGTTTATATTCTATCATATATATATTAAAATTTCTAATGAACATCAACCCATGATTTATAAAATCTCCAGTTATTTTTTAAAAAATCATCATTTTTCCATATAAAAACACCTTTATACCCATTTTCCCATATTTTTGTAAGTTTATTTATTAAATCTCCTGGTTCAATCTCTCCTATAATAACCGGTTTATCAAATGGAAGATTGTAAACATGGTATTCTAAGGGAGAAAATTCAAATGAATCATAGTAATGAAACTGGTAAAAATCAAGATTGAATTTTTTATAATTATAAAGATATTCCCCTGAAATTGAACCAATTGTTATGTATTCATTTTTTCTTGTTTTCCTTATTAATTTTATAAATGAAATAATGAAATTTTCAATTTTTTCATTATCTATTTTTAAATTTTCAGGCTCATTTATTATATCCCATGCAAATATTAAATTTTCTGTTTTGATTTTTTTGAAAAAGTTTTCAAATAAGTTCAAAATTTTTTTCAGTATTTCTGAATCATTAAAAATTTCCGGATGTTCTCCAACATCAATTCCATTTTCCTCCTTTATCCCATCTGCAATTGTATAATCAAAAATAACAGGCAAAATTTTAATTTCTGTTTCTTTTGAAACTTCAATAAGTGTTTCAAAATCACGAAAAACAAAATTATCAAACTCTGGGTTATCCTTATTATCAAAAATTATTCCACTTCTTAAATCACAGAATAAAAAGACCCTTACAATATTTGCTCCAATACTTTTAAAAAATTTAAACCTTTCCAATAAAATATCTCTATTGGAAGAAAAACCACCATGTTTATTCTCTTCCCATGGATTTCTTCCTATATCCCATCCATAATTTATCCATGGTAAATTAATCCCTGAATTTAGAACAAAATCAGTATTTCTTAAATTTATCTCTTTTATTTTTTCTCCATCAGGTGAAATATAAATTTTGTTTCCTTTTTCATCAAAAACCATATAATGATAGAAACCAGCAATTCTTATTTTTCTCAAAAGTTGACCTTTATAAATTTCATAAAAAAGAATATCTGAAAAAATATTTTTATGATAGATAATTCCTATAACAGAAGAATCAGGGTGCCATGTAATACATTTTAAATCATTTTTTTCATTTTCTTTCAGTGTATTTATAATATTAAAAATTTCTCCGTCCTTTAAAAATATTCCAATCTTCCCAGAACCATATGGCTCTATTTCTATTGCATAAAAATTCCCATCTGGAGAAAATGCTTTTTCTTCTCTATTTATAATGCCGGATGGAGAAAAAACTGAATCTTTCCTCTTTGAAAATATATTTATTTTTTCCTTCTCAATAACTGGAATTTTTGATATACAACCAGAAAGAATTATTAAAAAGAAAATATATTTTTTCAATTTTTATCTTTTTTTTCAATAACTATCTCATATTCCTCATAATCCTTTAAAAGTTTTATAAGTTTTTCTGCCTCTTTTGGAACAGAAACTTTTTTCTTAATTATAATATCTTTTAATCTTATTCCTTTTTTGTTATAAAATTCCTCATTTGCTTTATCATCAGCAAAAAGAACTCCACCCTCAATTGAAATACCACCAAAAACTCCTTTACTTATTCCATAAGCAAGAATACCTGCTCCTGGAGAAACTTTACCCTCAAAATTCCTTCCAACAGGACCCGCTGAAATACCAATATCTCCACCAAGTTTAACTTTTGAATTTATAAGCATATTTAACCCATTTTCATTCATAATCAATAAAATTAAATCAGTCATCTGTGCACCTGCCTGCCATCCAAAACTTACCTGAACTGTTCCAACAAATCCAGGTGGACTCCATTCCCCCTTTTCTCTATCCCTTGCAATAATTATTCCTTCTCCACCTTTACCGGCAAGTAAAAAACCACCTTTAAATTGTCTCAAAAATATTACACCATAACATTCTTTTATGAGCGATAAAGGAATTCCAACATCAGGCTGTTTTAACATATATTCAAGAAGATTTTCTGCGACTTTAATTCTTTTTAAATATTTATTCCTGTTATCAGAAAAACCGAAGTTAAATGATAAAAAGAAAAGTAAAAAAATTATCAGATTTTTTTTCATAACTACCTCCTTTTCTAAATTTTACTTCTTTTTTAAATTTAGGGCAAACCTTCAAAAGCAAAATATGTTCCCTCAGGTGGTACTGAAACTCCTTTTTCTTTTTTTATAATATCAGATTTAAGAATTTTAAAATTTTTATCAAGATAATAAATTTTTATATCCTCTTTAACAGAACCATATCCCTGATCAACATTTGTAAATATTACCCCTTTTTCTATATTTGGAAATATAATTATTGTATTTTCCATATCTTTCAAATCTGCTCCTGCGAATCCCTGATTTGAAAGAAATGAATCTGCTATTAAAATACGAACATTTTTAAACTTCATCTGTGGCCATTTATCAAATTCAACCCTTTTTTTAATTGTTAAACATAAAACTCCTGATACAAATCCAATTAAAAAAAACAAAAAAAATTTTTTTGTCATTACCCCTCCTTCAGAATTGCTATCGCTTCCATTTCAATTAAAGCATTTTTTGGTAAATCAGAAACAATAACTACACTTCTTGCTGGTTTATTTTTGAAATACTGAGCGTAAACATAATTCATTTTTTCAAAATCATTTAATTTTTTAAGATAAACTGTGGTTTTTATAATATTTTCAATGTCTGCGTCAACTTTATTTAAAATACTCTTTATATTTTCTATAACCTGTTTTGTCTGAACTGTTATATCTCCCCTTACAATTTCATTTGTTTTGGGGTCAACAGGGATCTGTCCGGAAATAAAAATAAAATTTTTATATTTAACCGCCTGTGAATATGGTCCAACTGGTAAAGGTGCATTTTCTGTTAATATTTTTTCAAACATTTTTAATCCTTTGTAAATTTTCTAAATATTTTTCAGCAAAAAAACCTGCAATCATCCCTTCACTGCACGCTGTTATTATCTGGTATAATGACTTTTTTATTACATCTCCACAGGCAAAAATACCTGAAATATTTGTTTCCATTTTTTCATTTACAATTATAAAACCATTTTTATCAGTTATAATTAAACCATTTAAAAATTCTGTATTTGGTTTCTGACCCACAGAAACAAAAACACCATCTACTTTAATTTCATTAATTTCATTTTTCAAAATATTTTTTACAATTATTCCTTCAACCTTTTCTTTCCCTTTTATTTCTTCTACAACTGTTGAAAGTAAAATTTTTATTTTTTCATTACTTTTCAAAATTTCCTGTAAATATTTTTTGGCACGAAAATTATCTCTTCTATGAATAACATATACAGTTTTTGCAAATTTTGTTAAATAAATTGCTTCTTCAAGAGCAGAATCTCCTCCCCCAATAACAGCAACTTCTTTATCTTTAAAAAATGGCCCATCACAAATAGCACAGTAAGAAACACCCTTTCCAACAAAATCATCTTCTCCTTTAACATATAATTTTTTTCTTGAAGAACCAGAGGCAATTATTAAAACATTACTTTCTAAAATTTCTCCATTTTTAAGTTTGATTATTTTTTTATTTCCATTTAATTCAATCTTATCTACCTCTCCATCTTTTATTTCTCCTCCGAATTTTAAAAATTGATTTTTCATATTTTCAGAAAGAGCAAAACCACTTATTCCTTCTGGAAATCCGGGATAATTTTCTATAATTTCTGTAAAAAGCATATTCCCACCTGGAGAAAATTTCTCCAGAATCAAAGTTTTAATTTTATCCCTGCATAAAAAAATACCTGCTGAAAGTCCAGCAGGTCCAGCACCAATTATTATTACCTCAACCATTTTTTAAATAAAAACAGGGGGGATTAACCCCCCACTTTTTCTATTTATTCAACCTCTATTTTAACTTCTTTTGCCTTTTCCTTTTCTGATTTGGGAAGGACTATCTCAAGGATGCCATTTTTATATGTTGCTTTTACTTTTTCTTTATCTACAGCACATGGGAGAGTAAAACTTCTTGAAAAACTACCTGTTCTTATTTCTTTTCTGTAATAATTTTCTTTTTCAACCTTCTTTTCTTCCGATTTCTTCCCTGATATTGTAACTGTATCTTCTGTGAGTGAAACAGAGATATCTTCTTTATTCACGCCAGGGATTTCTGCTTTAATAACTACATTATCCGCATCCTCATAGATGTCAACATTAAATTCTCTCTGTCCTTCCCAAATCTCAAAATCTTTGGAGAAGAATCTCTCTATGAATCTGTCAAAATCATCCCTTAAATCAAGCACTTCTTTTATTGGATTCCATCTTGCTAATTTTGCCATTTTTCATCACCTCCTTTCTCTCTTTTTTCAATTTTTTAGATGCACGAGAAAGGAGGTTGGTTTCATTTCTTATATTTCATTCTTATTCTGTAATATAATACCCTTTCAACTTTTTTAGGTATTTTTTCTTCCTTATAAATAAATTTTGAAATAAGGAGTGTTTTTTTCACTGAATTTAAATTCATTCTGCATCTTCTGCAGATTCTTATATGTTCCTCAAAAACTTCCCTCAATGCGTCTTCAAGTTCTTTGTCAATATAATCAGATATATATTTCATTATTTCCCTGCAATCCATTTTAATTTCCCTTTTTTTTAAAATATTCAGATAGTTTTTCCCTTAAATACAACCTGCTTCTATGGATTCTTGTTTTTATAGTAGGGATAGATAATGACAATATTTTTGCAACTTCCTGAATTGAAAGTCCTTCAATATCATGAAGGATAAATATTGTTTTATATTTTGGTGGTAGTGAATTTATCGCTTCATTTAAAATTTCCTTTAACTCTTCATTTTTATAATGTAAATAAGGATTTTCACTCCAGTCATAGAAATCAATTGAATTTTTAAGACCATTTGATAAATTTTTTAATTCCTCTATTGATACCTTTTTAATTTTTTCCTTCCTTAATTTCATAAGTGCAAAATTTGTAGCAATTCTATAAAGCCATGTAGAAAATGAGGATTTCCCCTCAAAATTAGGTAATGATTCATATGCTTTTATATAGGTTTCCTGAAGGAGGTCAGCAGCATCTTCTTTATTACCAAAAAATTTAATTCCAAGGTTATATATTTTGTCCTGTGTTCTTCTCATCAATTCTTCAAATGCTTTTGTATCACCTGATTTTGCTTTTTCTACAAGTTCAATTTCATTCATATTTTTATATTAACATACTCTTTTTCTATTTACAAACACCAAATAAAATTTATAATTTAAATATGAAAAGAGAATTAATTAAAAATCTGTTTTTATTTTTTATTTTTATTTTTGCGGTTTATTCTGGTATTTTTTTTGGTTCTGAAATTTATCCTTTTAAAAAAATTTTAAATCTCTCAGAAATTGAAAAAGCAATAATTTATAAAATAAGAATTCCAAGGGTTATATGTGCTTTTATAGTTGGAGCAGGACTTTCAATTTCAGGAGTTGTTTTACAATCTGTTTTAAAAAATCCTCTTGCAGAAAGTTATACCCTTGGAATATCAGGAGGTGCTTCACTTGGGATAGTAATTGGATTGTTAAGGGGTAATATATATTTAATACCATTTTTTGCTTTTATTGGCTCAATTTTCTCCCTTTTTTTAATTCTATCAATTTCAATAATAAAGAAATTTTCAACATCTTCAATTATCCTTGCAGGTATATCTTTAAATTTTATATTTTCCTCTCTTGTTTTATTTTTAATTTCCATTTCAAATTATGAAAAATTCCATTCCACAGTTTTATTTTTATTTGGAGACCTTTCATCTTTTTCTACAAAAATTTTAATTTATTCTGGAATAGTGATTTTTTTTGCCTTTATTTTTTTATTTCTTTCTGGTAAAGTTTATGATATTATCAGTATTGATGAAGAAAAGGCAAAAACACTCGGGGTAAATGTAAATTTTGAAAAGAATTTAACCTATTTTATCTCATGCCTCATTTCATCTCTCTGTGTTTCTCTTTCAGGTATTATTGGGTTTGTTGGTCTTATTATTCCCCATATTGTAAGGGGTATTTTTGGTTCAATTCATAAAAAAGTTATACCAGTTTCTTTTATAATGGGTGGCAGTTTCCTTATTTTATGTGATACAATTTCAAGAGTAATAATTAGACCTGTTGAAATTCCTATTGGAGTTATAACTGGATTTTTTGGTGGTATTTTCTTTTTAATTTTATTATTTAAAACTGAAAAAATATGGTAGAGATTTATAAAATTGAAAATTTAAGTTTCAGTTATTTTAAAAATGAGGTTTTAAAAAATATAAATTTGAGTATTTACAAAGGAGAATTTGTTGGTATAGTTGGTCCAAATGGGAGTGGAAAAACAACTTTTTTAAAAATACTTGCAAAAATTTTACCTGTAAATAAAGGAAATATTTTTTATAAAGGAAAGGAATTAAAAAAAATAAAAAATATTGATTATGCAAGAGAAGTTGGATATCTTCCTTCAGAAATCAAACTTACATTTGATATTAATGTTAGGGAGTTTTTAATTCTTGGAAGATATCCATTTGTAGGAAGATTCAAGAAAGAATCAGAGGATTTGATATATGAGATAGGAGAAATTTTTAATATTAAAAATTTTTTTGAAAAGAAGATGGGGCAATTATCTGAGGGAGAAAAGCAGAGAATTTATATAGCACAAATTATTGTTCAAAATTCAGAAACAATTTTACTTGATGAACCAACAAGTCACCTTGATATTGGTTATCAGTTAAGTATTATGGATATTTTAAAAAAACTCAATGATAATGGAAAAACTATAATCTGTATTTTGCATGATTTAAATCTTTCAGCATGTTATTGTTCAAAAATAATTCTTTTAAATAAAGGAGAAATTTATAAAATTGGAAGTCCAGAAGAAGTTCTTACATATGAAAATATAGAGGCAGTTTATAATACAAAGGTCCTTGTTTATAAAAATCCATTTACAGAAAAAATAAATGTTTTCGGTATTCCATCATATATTTTAAAAAAATTTGACAATTAATTTTTTATGGTATAATATAAATTGAATTTTTGTGAAAAAAATCACAAAATGGAAAAATTATATATAAAAATAGAGGATTGGCAGGGATTCATAAAAGGGAAAGCAAAAGAAAAAATAATTTATGCACCATTTGAAGAAAATGATTTTCTTTTTTATCAAATTTTAAATGAAAAAAATATTGAAAAAATTGTTTATAATAGAATAAGAACAGTTGAGCCATTTAAAATATTTCTTTTCCCATTTAAGGAAAGAATTCTACCTGAGATAAACGATTTAAATGAAATTATTGTTATGGGTGTTACTTCATGTGATTTAAAGTGTTTGGAAATTCTTGATAAGGTATTTATGGATGGAGAATTTAAAGACCCGAATTATAAGAGAAGAAAAGAGAAATTATTTATTATAAGTTTTGATTGTGAAGAACCATATGATAGTTGCTTCTGTTCACTTGTTGGAGTAAATCCATATCCTGAAAAAAATTTTGATTTAAATTTATCAAAAATTGAAGATGGATTTATTGTTGAAATTGGAAGTCAGAAAGGGAAAGAATTTATTGGAGATGACAGAAGATTTTTTAATGTAAATGAAAGCCAGTTAAAAAAGATGAAAGAAAAAAGAGAAAAAGTAATTGAAAAGGTTAAAGAGAAAAACAGGGAATTTGATTTTAATAAAATTGAGAATTTAAAGGGTTTGGTAGAAAAGGAATACTGGCAGAAAATAAAGGATATTGATAATTGTGTTTCATGCGGTAGTTGTAATTTTAACTGTCCTACATGTGTATGTTTTTTACTTGAGGATATAAGTGAAAATGGCAATTTTAAAAAAGTTAAGGTTTATGATGCCTGTCTTTTCCCTGGATATGCAAGAATGGCTTCTGGAGCAACTCCAAGACCAACTTTATATGATAGATATGCAAATAGAATTTTATGTAAATACTGGTATATGATT
>Ga0272449_1005145_pt1 | contig 10337 bp, 8 predicted proteins | sample YNPCB0241_FD_198679 | JGI IMG/M metagenome (GOLD analysis project Ga0272449, IMG submission 198679) | Hot spring sediment microbial communities from Yellowstone National Park, WY, United States - YNP-CB-024-1 | ecosystem: Environmental > Aquatic > Thermal springs > Hot (42-90C) > Sediment...
GTGTCAAGGTTTTTATATCTCTAGGCACCGATGGAGAACTACTTTCATACTTAGAAGAGGCTGTAGATAGAAGAGCTGAGCCAGTTACTGGTTGGTTTGAAGACATAGAGTTGCCAATGATTAAAAACATTATTGAAAACTCAATTAATTATATTATAAAGGAGGAAGACGTTCAAAAAATTATAGAGGAAATGAAAAACAAATTTGATAATTTTGTAAAGACTCTTAACAGTCTTGATTTTGATGGAAGCGTCCGTGGAGAATTGTACAGCAAGCTATACCAACTTTATGGTCTACGAGTAGCTGAGACAAGTAACGCAGAAGTAATATATGGACATGCAGCTCTCTCAATACTATTGTCGACAGTGTTCTATGAACACGTTAGAGAATATTACACACAGCTAAAACCAGTCTTAGAAGCCATTGAGGAAATTGGACCAATAGAAGGACTTATAGAAGTCCTAGAAGAACTTAAGAAGACAGATTATAGGGTAGCTGTAGAATTGACCCTTGAAATACTCAAAATTTTACGTAAAAAGCCAAGTATCGGCCCGAGAGTTAAGGATCTCGTTTTATTGGGTGTTAGTATAGCAACGCGGAAAAGTTTATTGCGAAGAGACTTTGCTGGTAGACTATATCACGAAATCACTGGTAGTCTCGCTGTTAGAAAAGGTTTTGCAACCTTCTATACAGAGGTTCCTGCAGCATATCTTCTCGCCCATCTTGCTACACACTCCCTTCTAGAGTTAGATAAGTATGGACTTACGGAGCTAGAAAAGGAAAAAGCGCGGAGAATAATAGAAGAGATAGCTTCTATTAAAGTGGGCGATTTAGCATGTGGAAGCGGCACCCTTTTAACCGCTACATATGGCTCTTTGATAGATATTGCATCAAAACTAAAGTTTTACTACAACCTTGGAGACATAGATATAAACAACATTGGACAAGCCCTGATTGAAAATGGGATTTATGGTATTGATGCACTACGATATGCGTCCCAAATAACCGCAATAAACCTAGCATTGCTTGGTCCTCGAATCTCCAAGGAAAACATACACACAATTTATCTTGGCTTTATCCCAGGAAAAGGGGCATGGCTAGGCTCTCTAGAACTTCTAGATGACGGAAAGAGGGTCGGAGGCATATTGGCATTTATTGAAGGGGGCATGAATGAATCTGTATCTAAAACAACACTCGAAGGTCTAGAGGGCTCATTCTCAATACCTGAACGATTTGACTTGATTATTATGAATCCTCCTTTTACCAGAGCTACGGGTAGGACTAAGAGTTTCGGCGAGGAAAGGGGTGTCTTCGGGTTTATTGGTGACGAGGACACTAGAAAAGAGTTTCTTGAACGTCTAAGGAAGATTAGAAATAAAATAAGGCAAGATTTAGTTGATCTTTTGCTCAAAAATCAAAACATATTTCCTGAAAACATCAAAAAAATTTTAAGAAAAGAAGAAGGCTTAGATTCCTATTTGGATATTGGAAAGGCTGGAGAAGGTCTACTCTTCATGTATCTGGCTCACAAGTATATAAAAGACAGAGGAATTATTGCATTTGTTCTTCCTAGAAATGTCCTTATGGGAGTTTCATGGCTACTAGCCAGAGTATTGCTTGTAACTCAATACCATCTTAAATATGTGATAGTGAGCAGTGACCCAGAGCGAGGGTACAATTTCTCAGAAGGTACAAGTTTAAGCGAGGTATTCTTAATAGCAGAAAGAAAGGATCACCATGACAACGAGGAAGAAACTTTATTCGTTAATGTGCTGAAAAAGCCTGCTACCGTTTTAGAAGCCATTGTTCTTGCAGAATCTATTGAAAGGAACAGAAGAGGGCATGTTATAGTCGGTAGAAACATGACAGAAGCATATGTTACAAGAGTCAAAAGAGAAGATTTAATAAAATATATAGCAAACTGGAACATTCTTCTCAATGAATCACTTTTTAAATATTTTAATGAAATGATAACGAAAAACGAGATACAACTCGGCAACTTTGCGTTTTCAATTCCACTTGCTACTTTAAATTCTTTGATCATAGATATGGGCGTCAATAGGGGAGGAGATGTTATTGAAGCCTTTAATCTTAAAGTAACTGGTAATCGCGTAGATTGTAAGCTCTATAAGGAGAAGCCAAGAATATCCTATGTTCCAATGATATGCGGAGGAGGAGAAGAAATTGCTAAGAAAATGTTAGTATCGCCTAATAGCTATGTTCCTGATTCGAATTCTCCAAAGGCTATATGGATAAAGAATCTTAAAACAAAATTCTTTTTGCCAAATAGAATTAGATGGACAACTTTTCATGTTATTGCATTGAGGAGCACAGAGGATGCTGTATCCAATGTATATTTCATGGTGAAAACAAGCCTGCACGAGAAAGCCGAGAAAGCTCTTATCGCGTGGCTAAATAGCATTTGGGGAATTTTGACTGTATTTGCTTTTATGGAAATCACCGAGGAGGCTTATACAAGGTTAAACATTGCACAGTGGAAGATTCTTCCAGTTCTTAACGTGTCTGAAATAAAAGAAGAAAAGATTGAATGCCTATCGAAATGCTTCGACAAATATGCTCAATTCGATTTTGGGCGTCTACCTCAACAATTTGCTAAGGGAAGTAGAATAGAATTTGACCTTGATGTGCTAAAGTGTCTTACCCAATATCCATTGACAAGCCGAGATCTCGAAGACCTTAAAAAAGAGTTAATTAATGTCTACAGAGATTTTGCTGTTGCCTTATCCCAGATAGCTCGACAAAGAATCTAAAAGCAACCCATCAGCTCTAGAATGAACTAACCAAAGTAGATAAAGCTTTTTAAGAAAGAGTTTCAAATAAAAGATATGTCTGAAATATATAAAAAGGCTACAAGTAACTTACGTCTTCTCGAAAAACTCGAACTTATACTTCCAGGGTACCGGGGCTACAAGGAGAAGGAACTCAGGCGGGAAACTGACCGCCTCATACGGGACTACCTCCTATCCAGGATACAGCCGGCATACAGGGACTTCAAAAACGCTATGAAGGCTATTGCCATCTCAGGCGATCAGACACTCGCAACAGAATACAACGAGGTTCAGGCAATTTTTGACCGTGTCATCTCTAAGCTCAAAACAATGAGCTATGGCTATACAGGGTTCTTCGACCTAGTTAAAGTGGAGGAGCAACAGCTCGACAAGATGATCGAGTTTGACTGGAACCTAGTTTCGACGGCCGAGAAGATCCAAGAAAAAGCCCGCAATGTGGCTAAGTCTGATCCAGGCAAGCTAAGGGAAGCCCTAGACGACTTGAAAAACGAGCTACTTTCCCTCGAAGACACGTTAATTAACAGAGAAAACATTATTAAAGGTGTGGGTGAGAAGTAATGCCCCAAGTAATCGAATGGGTAAACCCAGGGCCAGAGGACATCGTCTGGCGGTATCCAGATGAAAACATTACATGGGGGGCACAGCTGATTGTCCACGAGTACGAGGTCGCGGTCTTCTTCAGGGACGGAAAAGCATACGACGTCATCGGCCCGGGGAGACACACACTCACCACCCAGAATCTTCCTCTCATTACAAAGGTTTTAACAACACTCGCCGGCTACCCAACAACGCCGTTCAAGGCTACAGTCATATTCGTATCTACAAAGACATTCAAGGGGCTCTTCGGAGGAAGAACCCAGACCACAGAGCTCGCACCATTAATGTTTAGGGGAGGCTACTGGTTCAAGGTCGGCGAGCCAAGAATATTTGTAACAGAGGTCGTTGGCGGACAAGGAAAATACACCTCCAGCGAAGTCAACGAGTTCATTAGGGGCTTTATAAACGAGAAAATAATCAAGCACCTTTCAACATACACGCTGGCAGACGCATTCGCAAACATTGAACAGGTATCCTTCAAGACAAAGGCTTTCCTACTCGAAGAACTAAGACGCATAGGGCTAGAACTCATAGACCTCAAATTCGAGGCAATAGACACCACACCAGAATACCGTGACAGGCTCTTCTGGATAAAACAAACAGGAGCAGCAGGCTACGTCCTCCAAATGGACACCACAAAACAAGTAGCCCGCGAACTAGGAAAATCGCCCGGCGCAGCCGTAGGCGCAGGAGTAGCAATAATACCCCCACTAATGCAGCCCCCACCCGTACAGCCGCCGCCAGCTCCGCAGCCACAACAGCCGCCACAACCAGTACAGCCCCCAACAAAAACATGTCCAAACTGCGGTCGCCAGGTACCCATCGATGCCGTGTTCTGCCCCTACTGTGGCTACCGTTTCCCGCCCCCAACAAAGAAGTGTCCAAACTGCGGCAGGGACGTGCCGGGAGACGCCCTCTTCTGCCCCTACTGCGGAACAAAACTAGCATAAATAGGGGACAAAGCTCAACACTATGCTTTTCTCCTTTACCTACCCCTTTAACACTAGCTTCCTAAAGAACCCCGGATACCTAGCAAGAAGGCCAGCGACTTCGAGCTTAGTAAGGTTTGCCGCTGTAACACGCTTCAATACTTCTATTGGTGCACTCAAGTAGAGTTCTCTCCTCTCAGCAGGTGAAGAGTTCTCCAGATACCTAATAATCCGCAACTGAATGTCAATATTAAATATTAAGCCATATTCTTCTAGAGACTTTCTGTACGGCTTACCATTCCTAAGTGAATCATACAGAGCCCTCGCCGACAAAAATCCGGGCCTTATCCCCTCGCCAGTAAGAGGCATCACTGCCCCTATGGCTTCACCCACAGCAAAATCTCCATTGCCTGGCAAACGTATGCCTCCAGCAGCAATAGGAGACCCCTTCAAAGAAACAATCTCTGCACCAATCTGCCTCGCCAAGAAGAGTACCCTGTCTCTGAGAAAATCATAATCTGCAAAGCCGCCTGACCCAATATGGATGAGTCCGTCTCTGCCGGGAAAAACCCAGCCATAGCCTACTAGGTCTAAAAAGAAAAAGATCTTGATTCGGTCTCTCTCTATGTTTGCCCTTGCCTCTGCCTGTAATGCAAGCGCCTTTCTCCCCTTGTATACAGGGTGCCCCCTAGCGTCAACCACGAGTCTGCAATCATTTAGCTTCCTGGGATCCACACCTCGATGTACAATATTTGCCCCCTCAAGTAGCTGCTTGAGGAGCAGTTCTTTATCCACAATGTAGCCTAGGACATCCCCCTTATACTCGTGTATAAGGCTGTTCTCCAGGAATATCTCGTATCCTCTAATTTTCTCGAGAATAGTTTCCTCTGGTAGCTTCATGAAATCATCAATAGAGTAAGGTATCCCCCATCCACACGGCTTACTAGCCAGCCTCCCATTAACCTCGAAGACGGTTACATATGTTCCTTCTTCGCTTAAGAGCCGAGCCAGGTATGCGCCAGAGGGGCCAGCGCCGACTATGCAGGCTTTTTCAGACATATTTTTTCTACTAGGATACTAGAGACTATTCAAGGTTTTCTCCAGTTCCTCGATCGTAAGCTTGCTAAATTGAAGGATGACTTGAACTTTGTCGGGCTTCAAGATAGTTATTATAGCGTCTCGATATAGGCCCTTTACAAGCGGTCCATAGCTCGCAGTGATTTTTCCATTTTTTCTGAGCCACTCCTCAATTTTAGCCATGCAGCCTTCTTCTACGGCTAGAAGATAGGTCTTGCTTGATGCACAGACAAGGCTAGTGTTTTTTATGCATGTCATCTTTATCCTATCACTTTTTCGGAGAGGTAAAATATAAATCAGTTTGTTCTGAGAAAAGAAGAGTAACAGTTTTTGTTAAAAATATGCTCAGCGCGCAGCCTTGAAAACGCTATTGCACCAGCAAAAAACTGTCGTAGCCTCAAAAATGGGCAGAGAACAGATAGAGGCAACAGTATTCAGGCAAACAACCACTAGAATTATCCTACTTACCAGTATCTTTGTTAGCGCTACTGCCTCGGCTGGCTCGTCGTTAACAATTTCTACTAGCTAAAATCTCAAGAATATAGAGTCAAATGAAGCAGACCTATCTCATCTATGGCATCTTAGCAGTCATAACGAGCATAGTAATTTATTTCTTCCTCACAGGTTACACTCACAGCATAGACCCAACAGAGAAACTTGTAACAGCGCAGAAAGCGATATTCTCTTCAAAGGGCTGGGCCTTCCGGGAAGAAATAAACTTCACCTCAACAAGGCTCATAATTACTGGCAACGTTGATCTAGAGCACAACATCCTGAACACGACCATGGTGAAGCTTGAAAACGGCTTTCCATCGTTAACATTGACTTTTGCAAATAGGACTGGAACATATGCAAATATTGAGGGGGGATGGATAAAAATAGGTGACGGATGGGCACCAGAACAAACGATACTTTACAAATTGTTTACCCTCGCAACAGAGTCTAGCAGTAAAACGTATAGAACTTATGACACGTCCACCCATATATTCTTCGAGGACAACTGTTCCAGTAGTTGCAAGGACTTGTTCAATACTCTTGAAAGCTTAGCATCCTCCAAGGGTATACAGCCCGAGAAGTACAGAGGAATAGTAAGAATCGAAAAAGAAGGAGTCAAGACAATATATATAGAATTCCTAGGCGGTAAAACGACTATTTGCTCTCTCATCTACAGCATCGAGAGTATAAAAAGCTGAAAAACATGGAATTATTCAAAATTTATGCGAAATTCAAAACCGTACTTCTGGAAGCCAAGCTTTTCATACCACTCGTGTAACGCTTCACGGCCAAATCTACTCGTCGCTATCATTTTGTAGCATCCCTGTTTCTTTGCAAGCTCTATAGCTTCCAGGACTAGTTGTTTTCCAACCCCCCTGCCTCTGAAGTCCTCCTTCACATAGACATCTTCAAGAAGCGCATAGGGCCTCTCGTGGAGATCGTTTTTAATGAGGTAGACATAGCAGTGCCCAACTTCTTCGCCATCAATCTTTAGAGAGAGTCTGAAACCCTTGCTATTTATTGGCTGTGCGTCTATGGAGGCCATTACTTTTTACCAGTTTGTTTTCTTTTTGTTTTTATATATTTATTCTTACTCGTTTTGCATGTCTATTGTTGTCTCCAAGATGTCTGTTCCATATTCGAGGATTCTCCTATAGCTTCCAATGATGCTTCTAATCGTTGACACTTCTTCTGGATGTTCCTGGGACAGCTTCCTGAAGACTTCATTTTCAAAACTCTTTATCTCGACAGCATCCACGTCTAGTAGCTTGTTTGCAGTATCTTTATCACGGCCCATGAATGCCGAGAGAGCTGCCTTCACAAACTGTGCAGTTTTCTCGGACAATGCTACTAGATCTTTAGCTATCCCCTTCTTGTCCTTTAGTTCTTCTATTGTCAAGGCTATAGAGACTGCGTGGTCCCCTATTCTTTCGAGGTTCTTTAAAACCATTGCATAGTGCAACACCTCATGAGGTCTCTGGAGCCCGATTTCTTCCAGGCTTATTACGCCTCTAAGCCCCGTGTGAAGCTGCCGAAGCCCGTATAGATAAAGTTTGTCAATAATGTCGTCACGAGAAGAAATATCGCCTGGCAAGATTTTTTCATTGTTCTCAAGGGCGAGTCTCACGTCTGACAACATGCTGAGGGAAACATCGAGCATTTTCATAAGTATTGAAGAAATAGGTAAATCCTCTACGTTGACAAGGATCTGTAGAACCATTTCCCTGGAATCCTCATGAAGAATCTCTACACCTATAAGCTTCCTAGTAATGATGTCTCGAATCGCTTTCTTAAACTCCAGATCCTCACTTGGAAACACGACCTTGATAGTCTTATAGCCAGTAAGGTACTTCGACATAATCTCCCTCAGGACAGAGCCCTGGCTCATTCCCTTTTTGACCCGTATCTCTTTAGATGCCAGTGGCTCAGGCCTCTTAGTACTGGGGAAAAGCCTTATAGAACCATCGCTTTCTAGGGATAAAACTACGAGGCTTCCCTTATCTATGTTCATTTTTTCTGCCCACTCCTTGGGTATAGACACTATGAACGTCGAGCCCCCTGTCAACTGTACCCTTCTAACGATTTTATTTGTAGCCATTTCACTCAATAAAGACTCTATAAATTTATATTTATATTTTTTCATACATAAACGCGAGAACAAATACCTTGCCCTACAATAGACTGATAAAACTGTTCAAACTATTCTCATATAAAACTAGAACATGTATTTTTACGAGGTGAAGGTTCATTTAATAGCGATGTTACTAGAACTGAAAGATTGTGGAACCCAAAGCTATCTATGAATTTTATTGGGACAATTTTTCCCTTTACATACTATAAACTTACCGTTTTTAAAAGTTTCGTAAATCCTCAATACTTGCTGATAAAAGAACTACAATGAATGTATGATTTCCCGTATTAAGAAAACGTATTAAGGATTGTATATATGAGTTTTTGTATATCTATATTAAGAGATATATGACGAGCATAAACTCAAAGCTAGGTTTTAGAAAGAAAAGTCTCTGGGTGTACCATTTCAACTCGGGTGGATGTAATGGATGCGACATTGAATTTGTCGCTTCACTAACACCAAGATTTGACCTAGAAAGATTTGGAGTCCAGTTAGTTCCAAGCCCTAGACACGCAGACGTACTAGTTGTCACTGGCCCAGTTACTAAAAATTCGGAGGGTGCCTTAAAGACTATTTATGACCAAATTCCCGAGCCAAAAATTGTAGTAGCCTTTGGAACATGTGCATGTAGCGGAGGAGTATTTAACAATTGTTACAATATCCTCGGAGGCGCCGACAAAGTTGTCCACGTAGATATCAAGGTTCCGGGTTGTCCCCCAAAACCTGAGGCCCTCGTAGAACTTCTAAAGAAATTGACCTTGGGTGACTAGCACATGAGTAGGAAAATCCAAAGCAAAATGTTTGTAGAGCCAGGCACAATTTTAGATATTCTAAAAAAGGAAGTAGACAATGGATTCAGCCACCTTGTTACAGTTACAGCTGTTGATCTAAAGGAAAGTATCGAGCTAATATACCACCTAAGCGACCTAAAGGGCAACATAAAGCACGTGTCAACAAGGATTCCTAGGGATAAACCCGAAATAGCAACCGTCACGACCCTTATTCCTGGGGCAGACTTTTATGAACGAGAAATAACGGACTTATTTGGCATATCATTTTATGGGAAGCAGACTACTACGGGTCGGTTTATTTTACCAGAATGTTACCCACCCGGTTCTCCCCCACCATTGTTAAAGAATGTCGATTCAAATCAAGTGAAAGATACTTTAGCCAAACAGGAGACCTGCGAATTCAAAGCTACAACTTTGCATGCACCATTATCGCCTGAAAGCGTCGTCGTCCCAGTTGGACCATATCATCCTGCCTTTAAGGAGCCAGAATACTTTAGCCTCGTCACAGACGGAGAAAGAATAGTCAAGGCATTTTTAAGGATAGGCTTTGTCCACAGGGGAATCGAGAAGGCAGCCGAGAATCGTAGCTATCTTAGGGACATTTTCCTCCTAGAAAGGGTATGCGGGATCTGCAGTGCCTCGCATTCTTGGTGCTTCGTCGAAGCCGTTGAAAAACTAATCGGCGCAGAGCCACCTAGCAGGGCAACCTATCTCAGGACAATAGTTGCAGAACTAGAAAGAATACACTCTCACTCCTTGTGGCTAGGTCTAGTAGGCTACTGGATAGGCTTCGAATCCATGTTTATGTGGGTTTGGGGCATACGTGAAGAAATAATGAATCTAATGGAAGAGATTTCTGGGAATCGTGTCCATAAGTCATTTGTGACTATTGGAGGTGTCAGGCGTGACGTCAGCGATTCCCTATTGAGAAAGATACAGGAGAAAACAAAGGAATTTGGCAAACAGTTCGAAAATCTTTTGGACACACTGGTAAGTTCGGAGGAAGTTATAGAGAGGACAAAGGGTATAGGAAAATATGACATAGAGACTGCGAGAAAATACTGCACAGTGGGGCCCGTGAGGAAGGCCGCTGGCGAATTATTCGATGTAAGGAAGCTTGAACCGTACGGTGCTTATACCGAAGTCGACTTCGAGGTGCCTACCGAGGAAGAGGGAGATGTATACAGCTTGATCAAGATACGTGTTAAGGAGGTTCTTGAGTCTATCAACATAATTCACCAATTGATCGAGAAAATGCCGTCTGGGAATCCTGTGCCATCGCGATACTTTATGGGTACAGTTCCAGAGGGCGAAGCATATGGTAGAATTGAGGCCCCAAGGGGCGAGCTATTCTACTATGTAAAGGCAAATAATACACATAATCCTTACCGGGTCAAGATTAGAACACCTACACTTGCAAATATACAGCTCGTCGCTAACATTCTCGAGGGATACTCAATATCAGACTTCCCTGTAATCGTGACCAGTATAGACCCCTGTTTCAGTT
>Ga0272449_1005146_pt1 | contig 10336 bp, 9 predicted proteins | sample YNPCB0241_FD_198679 | JGI IMG/M metagenome (GOLD analysis project Ga0272449, IMG submission 198679) | Hot spring sediment microbial communities from Yellowstone National Park, WY, United States - YNP-CB-024-1 | ecosystem: Environmental > Aquatic > Thermal springs > Hot (42-90C) > Sediment...
AATATTACAAATAGGTTAATAATCTTCGATTACTAAGAATGGCGGTTTAGAAAAATATACTGATAGGTAGGGCAAAGGGATTTTTACCAAAGGGGAGTATCCTATCACCCATATACAGGACATAACCGTATTTCAGATTCGAAATATTTTTTTTGAGATAGGTAATATTTTTGAAATCCTCCTTTGTAACCGTTTGGGATAGTTTAACTTCGATAGCGATGATACTATTGCCGCGTTCAATAATAAAATCTACCTCTTTCCCGTCAAGTAACCTGAAGAAGAAAAGGTTAGTGGGCCTTTCTGAATAGTTTAAAACTTTAAGAAATAATTCGTATTTGACGCCGCCAGCAGTCTCAGACTATAACCAATTGAGTTTTAGGGGGATACAAATTGTACAGCAAGATGAAAGAGGGAAGGAAATGTAGAGGTAACTTATCCCGAGGTAGGAGGAGGAGTCTGTCCTAACTGTTTGTTTTTCGGTATTTTTTATTTATGAATGATGTAAATCTGAAATATTCTGGACAGAAGTGAATTTTCGGAAAAAGTTATAAAATTAGTCTAAATAGACTTGCATATTCGCCTTCGTTTATATGAATTCTTGAAGAAAAGTGTTGTATTAAGCGACGAGGAGGCTTTTTCTCAAACCTTTATTTCATACTTCTATGATATCCCTGTTATAATTGAAAAATGTACAAATTCTAATACCAATTAAATTTTATTGACATGGGAGGCTAAAAAGTTATTATCTCCCTGCTTTTGAATTGACACCATCTGATGGTGTTGAGTTCAGGTGATAACAATGGAAGGAAGGTTAGAATATGCTTGAAATCAGATTTCATGGTAGGGGAGGACAGGGGGCTGTTACCTCTGTCGAGATATGTGCGGTCTCGGCAATAGGAGAGGGTAAGTATGCTCAGGGCTTCCCCTCTTTTGGGCCTGAGAGGAGAGGAGCCCCCGTTATGGCATTTTTAAGGATATCTGACAAACCTATCAGGATCAGATCAAAAATTTACAGGCCCGATGCAGTGGTTATTCTCGATCCCTCCCTGATAGATGTGGCCAATCCTATCTCTGGTCTGAAAATGAATGGAACTATAGTCATTAACTCTTCAAAGAGCCACGAGGAATTCCAGGAAAAATTTAAGGGGTACAGAGTGGCTATAGTGGATGCGTCTACCATTGCAAGGGAAGAGATGGGTGTAAATATCGTTAATACCACAATGCTCGGGGCGCTTATCAAGGCTACCGATGTAATAAATTTAGAGTCTATCGAAGAGCCTATTAGAGATCGCTTTGGCAGGCTCGCTGAAAAGAATATCAGAGCCCTGAGAAGGGCTTATAAGGAGACAAAGATAAAGGAGCTGTGATATGGCGAAACCGATGGAAGAATATAAATGGCACGAATTGAATGTTGGTTGTGTAATTGAAGAGGTTGGGTCAAGCAGGGAGTATAAGACAGGTGGCTGGCGTTCATTGAGACCTGTGTGGGACGAGTCAAAGTGCATCAAGTGTGGCGTCTGCTGGCTATTCTGTCCTGATGCGGCTATTTATCAGAAGGAAGATGGATATTTTACTGCCAACCTAAATTATTGCAAGGGCTGTGGTATATGTGCCCACGAGTGCTGGCCAATGGCAATAAAAATGGTGGAGGATGAAAAATGAAGAGAGGAATAGAGGTATCAATTGCGGCTTCAGAGGCTGCAAAGTTAGCAAGAGTTGAGGCTATTGCCGCGTATCCTATTACGCCTCAGACACATATTGTAGAGCATCTATCAGAACTTGTGGCAAATGGTGAGCTCGATGCTGTTTATGTAACCGTCGAGTCTGAGCACTCCGCCCTTTCGGCCTGTATCGGTGCATCTGCGGCAGGTGCGAGGACCTTTACCTCCACGAGTGCACAGGGTCTGGAGTTGATGCACGAAATCCTTTTTATAGCCTCAGGTCTGAGATTGCCTATAGTTATGGCTGTGGCAAACAGGGCACTCTCTTCCCCCCTCTCTATCTGGAATGACCACTCTGATGTAATGGCTACGAGGGATGCAGGCTGGATACAACTCTTCTGTGAAAATGGTCAGGAGGTAGTGGATACAATAATAATGGCATTCAAGATTGCCGAGGACCGCAGAGTCCTGCTCCCTGTAATGGTAAATCTGGATGGATTCCAGCTCTCCCATGTGGTTGAACCTATAGAATTCCCTTCTCAAGAAGAGGTTGATGCCTTTCTACCTGAATATAAACCCCTGTATACACTTCATCCTGACAGGCCTGTGACTATGGGGGCCTATGCAACTCCAGAGTTATATACCGAGGCCAAATATGCCCAGGAGCAGGCAATCATAAACTCCCTTCCAGTCATAAAGGAGGTATTGTCAGAATACTCCAGGATGTTTGGGAGGAGATACAGGATAATTGAGATATATAACGCTGAGAAGTCAGATACAGTCTTCGTGGCAATGGGTTCAATCAATGAGAATATTATGACCGCCATTGATGGGATGAAGAAAAATAAGAAATCCTGTGGACTTGTTAAGATTCGACTTTTCAGGCCATTCCCGCATAGCGAACTGGCAGAGATATTAAAAAGTAAGAAGAATATTATTGTGGTCGACAGGGCGATGCCTGGGGGTAGTATGAATGGTCCAGTGTTCAATGAGATTTCCAGTTTGTGTAACAGGTATAACATAAAGGCTAAACTCTTTAATTATATAGTTGGACTGGGCGGGAGAGATGTGCTGCCTGAGGATTTTGTCTCTATATATGATGAGGTAAAGTCGAGTAAAGTAGTGAGACCCCTCAAGGGCAAAAAAGAAGCAACAACCCAAAATTATAAAGTGATAGGAGTTCGAGAATGATGTTACCAAATATTGAGATCTTTGCACCCAATGTAGTACCAAAAGAGGAATTTTCGGCACCCGGCCACAGGGCCTGTCAGGGGTGTGCGGAGATTTTAGGACTGAGGCTTGCCCTCAAGATATTTGGTAGGGATACAATCATTGTTATGGCAACCGGTTGTATGGAGATTATCTCTACCCCCCTTCCTACTACATCCTGGACACTGCCCTGGATTCATGTCGCTTTCGAGAATGCTGCAGCAGTTGCATCGGGTATAGAGGCAGGGCTCAGGATACTCAGGAAGAAGAGGAAGATTCCCGATAAGGATGTACATATAGTTGCTATAGGTGGAGATGGCGGGACCGCAGATATTGGTCTTCAGGCACTCTCAGGTGCCCTGGAGAGGTATCATAAGTTTACCTATATCTGTGTGGATAATGAGGCATATATGAATACGGGTATTCAGAGATCCTCCTCAACCCCATACGGGGCGTCCACCACTACATCACCCGCAGGCAAGGTCTCTATAGGGCAGCAGACCTGGAAGAAGAATATGGTGAAGATTGCTGCAGCCCATAATATTCCCTATGTAGCCACTGCCTGCCCATCTTATCCATTTGATCTTATTGAGAAGGTAAAGAAGGCAAAACTGGCAAATGGCCCATCCTATCTGCATTTCCTCTCGGTGTGTCCCACGGGGTGGAGAATACCGAGCGAGACGGCGATCAAATATGGAAGACTGGCTGTTGAGACGGGGGTTTTCCCACTCTATGAAATAAAAGATGGCAAATACAACATTACTTATAACCCGGAACCGCTCCGACCTGTGAGGGACTATTTGAAGGGGCAGGGGAGATTCAGGCATCTATCAGACGAGCATATTGAGTATATACAGAGCAGAGTGACGAGAGAGTGGGAGGAGTTGAAGAGACTCTCGTCTTTGAAGTAAGGAGGATTTATGGAATTAGATATTGAAAAACTCGACGGCATAATAAATAAGTATGGTGGCAATAAGTCATATTTGCTCGGGATGTTTCAGGACATTCAGAGGGAGTATAGATACCTCCCAAAAGAGGCTGTAAAATATGTCTGTTCAAAGCTGAATGTACCTAAGGCAAAAGGCTATGAACTGGCGACATTTTATAAGTCCATTTCGCTTGTGCCGAGGGGGAAGCACACGATACATGTGTGTATGGGGACTGCCTGTCATTTGCGAGGGTCTCCGGGTGTCCTCGAGGCGTTTGAGAGGGAATTGAAGGTCTCAAAGGGTGGCACAACCGAGGATGGGTTGTTTACCCTTGAAACAGTGAATTGTCTCGGTGCCTGTGCCCTTGCGCCACTTGTGAGAATTGACGAAAAGGATTTTGGCAAGGTAAATCAGACCATCGTTAAAAATATTATAGACGACTATAAAAAATCGGAGAAGTAATTATGACTATGACAATTGAGAGACTTGAAGAGATAAAGAGAGCATTTCTCTTACGCCAGCAGGTCTATCAAAAGACTATCAGGGTCTGTTGTGGTACAGGTTGTATTTCATCGGGGGCATTGAAGGTGCTTGAGAGATTGAGAGATGCTCTCAAAAATGAAGGACTGTCTGAAAGAGTGAGGGTGGTAGAAACGGGTTGTCATGGGTTTTGTGAAAGAGGCCCTATTGTTGTTTTTGGGGAAAATGAGATATTCTATCAGATAGTAGGTAAGAGGAATCTGGATGCAGATGTAAAGGCTCTTATAGAAACAGTGAAGTCCAATACTTTAGCTCAGAATCTACTTTATACAGATCCTAATGATAAGACTAAGAAGTTTGTGGCTACCTCAGAGATACCTTTTTATTATGAGCAGCAAAAGATCGTATTGAAGATGAATGGCTATATTGACCCCGAGAGTATCGAGGATTATATCGCTAATGGTGGATATACAGCCCTTTATAAAGCCCTGAAGATGAATCCCGAAGAGATCATAGATTGGGTGGACAAATCAGGGCTGAGGGGTAGAGGAGGTGGAGGCTTCAGGACGGGCAGGAAGTGGAGATCCTGTCGGGAGGCACAGGGCTCCCCAAAATATATAGTTGCCAATGGTGATGAGGGCGACCCTGGTGCCTTTATGGATAGGTCCCTTATGGAAGGTAATCCTCACTCAATTATAGAGGGAATGATTATCGGTGGATATGCCATAGGCTCAAATGTGGGTTACATATATGTGAGGGATGAATATCCATTGGCGGTCAAGAGGTTGACAAAGGCAATCGAGGATGCAAGGGGTCTGGGACTTCTGGGCAAGGGCATTTTTGGAACAGATTTTGATTTCGATATACATATCTTCAGGGGCGGTGGGGCTTTTGTCTGTGGTGAATCCACCGCACTTATGTCTTCACTCGAGGGAAGGATTGGTGAGCCAAGGGCAAAATATATCCACACCGTTGAGAGGGGTCTGTGGGACAAACCTACAAATCTGAATAATGTTGAGACCTGGGCGTGTGTCCCACTGATTATCAATAATGGATGGGAGTGGTTTGCCAGCATTGGTACAAAGAATAGTACAGGTACAAAGATATTCTCCCTGGTTGGGAAGGTTAACAACACCGGTCTTGTAGAGGTCCCGATGGGGATAACATTGAGGAAGATAATATACGACATCGGTGGTGGAATTCAGAAAGGGAAGAAGTTCAAGGCAGTTCAGACAGGTGGACCATCGGGTGGTTGCATACCAGCTGAGTATCTCGATACACCTGTGGATTTTGATACACTAACGCAGCTTGGCTCTATGATGGGTTCAGGCGGGATGATCGTAATGGACGAGAGAAATTGTATGGTGGATGTGGCAAGGTACTTCCTGAATTTCCTGGTTGAGGAATCCTGTGGCAAGTGTGTCCCCTGTCGTGAGGGCGTAAGGAGGATGTATGAGATCGTGGACCGAATCTGTAATGGCGAGGGGGAGGAAGGGGATATCGAACATCTCGAAGAGCTTGGCAGGGCGATCAAATTGGGTTCACTATGTGGACTCGGGCAGTCGGCACCCAATCCAGTTCTCTCTACAATAAAATATTTCAGAGAGGAATATGAAGAACATATAAAGCAGAAGAAGTGCCGGGCTGGGGTCTGCAAGCCCCTCATCAAGATCAGCATTAATGAGAAGTGTACAGGTTGTATGGTGTGTGCGAGGAACTGCCCCGTTGGTTGTATTTCAGGGGAGAAGCAGAAGCTGCATGTCATAGATCAGAGCAGGTGTATTAAGTGCCAGATATGTTATGATGTCTGCAGATTTGATGCAGTAACCATAGAATAAGGAGAGTAGAAATGGTAACTTTTAAGATTGACAATAAGGTGGTTGAGGCAAGGGAGGGTGAGTATCTACTCGATGTGGCAAGAAGGAATGGTTTCTATATCCCCACACTCTGTCATCACGACTCCCTCGGTTCGGATGGGAGGTGCAGACTCTGTGTAGTTGAGGTGAAGACAAAAGGGGGGAGGAAGAGGATAGTTACCTCCTGTCTGTACCCTGTCTCTAAGGATGTAGAAGAGGTAAACACCAGTACTGATGATGTAAATCTTGTGAGAAAGACTGTACTTGAATTACTACTCGCAAGGACCCCCGAGTCTGAATTGATCCAGCACCTCGCCAGAAAATATGGAATTGTTGAACCGAGATATAAAAAGGATACTGATAAAGGGAAGTGCATACTCTGTAATCTGTGTGTGCGGACCTGTGAGAGTATTGTCGGAGTCTCGGCTATAGGTATAACGGGGAAGGGTCCTCAGAAGAAGATAAGCCCGCCATTTGGAGAGGCATCTGACGCCTGTATAGGTTGCGGTGCCTGTGTGGCGGTCTGTCCTACCGGACATATATTTATGGAGGACAGGGACGGGATCAGGCTGATGTGGAGAAAGAGATTCGAACTTGCTAAGTGTCCAAAGTGTGGTAGATATCACGCCCCTGTAGAGCAACTGCAGTTTATTTCAAAGAAGACCAATGTCCCGATGGAGCAACTCCTTATCTGCACAGACTGTAGATAAGCGTGGCGACTTAAGATAAGTACGGATCCTAAATAGGGAGCCGAAATGTAAAAGTAACCCCTTTATCCGGATTGTTTTTGCACGCAATCTTCCCACCCATCTGTTCAATAATCTGGGCGGATATGGATAGTCCAAGCCCCACCCCACCCTCCTTCGTGGAATAAAAGGGGTCAAATATATGAGGTATAATATCCTCATCAATCCCCTCGCCGGTATCGCTGATCTCTATGAATATAGATCCTTCTGATTCGTATGTCTTAATCAAAATCTTTCCACCATTCATTAATGACTCCATTGCATTTACAAAGACATTTACGATTGCCTGCTTCAACTCATTCTTATTCCCCTTTATCTCCGGGATTGATCTTGACAGGTTGAGCTCAACGGATATCCTATTGTTCTGACACTCTATCTGGTACAGGTCTACAATTGATTGTATGAGATTATTTATGTCTATGCCCTCAATTACGACATCAGAGATATTGGCAAATCTGAGATACTCATTGGAGAGATGGATCAGATTTTCTATCTCTCCTTTTATAATCGAGATCCTTTTCACAAATGAATCTCTGTTGATACTGCCCGATTCCATATCCTCGGTGAGCATATCAAGATTGAGGCCAATAGTGGAGAGTGGATTCTTTATCTGGTGTGTGAGTTGTGCCGACATCCTGCCGATGGTGGCGAGCCTCTCGCTCTGTTCGAGTAATTTCCTTGTCCTTACATTCTCCGTCCTGTCCTCTACCATCAATAGTATACCCTTTATTTCTCTGGATTCACCAAGGAATGGGGAGATAATGATATCGAGTATCTGTCTCGAATCGCCCCTCCTGAACTCCACCTCCTGCAATATACTCATTTTATTTTCATACAGGGCACGATTGAGCGACTCCTTGAGGGAATCACTCGAGATCCCCTGAAATACCTCACAGAAGTTTTTCTGCAATTGAGCCTCATTGAGCCCTAACATTGATTCACTTACAGGGTTGTACTTGATTATCTGTAACTTTTCATTCAAGACCAGAATGGATATCTTGATGCTGTTTATTATACTCTCGTTGAAGGATTTTATATATTCGAGTTCGCTGTTGAGTTTTCGCAGGTTTGTGTTTAGGAGTATCAGTTGATTCCTGTTCTCTTCGGTCTCCTTCTGTATATTCAACAGCTCGAGGGTCAGGTTGTTTACATTATTTATCAGATCGGATATCTCATCCTCATCGGGTACCCTGATTGGCTCGAATTGATGTCGCATAATCATTGAATTCATTTTCGAGGAGAATCGTACTATCCTGGATAGTCTCCTCTCAATTGAGAGGAGTACCAGTACCGATATAACAAAGGCGAGAATGGTAAAAATTATGAGTTGCCATCTGATACTGTTCTCTTCTGACTCGATCCTTGTTATCAGGCTTCTCATCAATCCCTCGATCTGCATTATGAATATCTTCTGTTCCTTCCGCAAAATATTCTCTGAATTTTCTACAGGTACCCAGTAGTCGATGGGTCCTGGATATATATCCAGTTGAATGGACTCAACGAGTTTATCTATTGATCTCAGGTACTGTTCTGACTTCTGTTCGACTGACTTTAACCTGCCCTGTAATTGTTGATAGGACTTCTCTTCGCCTGTTGATATCATTAGCCTTTCAAATATATTTAAGAGGCTCTTTATTCTCGTAAGGAGTTCATTATTAGTATTGGCAAACGAAGAGGCGTATGCCCTGATTGAATTCAGCTTTTCGTCCTTCTCCTTGAGTTCGAGGCTCTTTTTGAGCTCTTCGTGTTGAATATTCCGAGAGCTCTCAATTCTCTGAATGTATTTATATATCGGGAGATACACATTTGAGAATACGCGGCTCTTCTCTCCTATATCTGAAAGGCGAATCAAAGCAACTATTAGAATAAGAATATAAAGAAGATTTATTATTAAAAAGCCTAAGAATACCCTGAAACCTAAGGAGAATCTCATCAACTATTGTTTTATGGGTAATCCCACCATTATAGAGGCAACATAATCATTCTGATTGTAGATAAAACCGAGACAGATATTATACTTTGCAAGTCCAAGGTCCTTGGTCTTTATTACATAATAATAAATAGTTGCATCGCCCTGCTGCATAGTCTTTGCTGCTCCATATTTCTTCGAGAAATATGCATCGATATCAGACTTGGATGAACCAAGCGAGAGAGTAGTACCCTTGAGTTTACCAAAGTATGGCGGATACAGAGCAATTGTCTTTACATCACCCGGCGAGGACTGAGAATCAATCGCAGTAAATCCTATAGAGAGATAATTGTAGTATATAACCTTATTAGTGTTGTCATCGACTTTTAGGTCCTCCGGTCCCAGAATATTTCTCATATCAGAGATTTTGGTGGCATTACTCATAAGGAGGGCAATATCGGCGGTAATACCCAGAACCACTGAATTTTCATAATCTATCTCACCCGATGGAACAACCTTCTGTGGTCTGTAGATAGTGAATCCTGTTATAATCTGATTCTTGTCAGAACCCACATTTATACCCTTCTTGAAGTAGAAATCAAATGTATAATCTGTACCGTTTACATTCGTAGTAGCCGAGTGATCAGATTGCCCAAATTCAGCCTTTGCCTTAGATAGTGGATCACCCGCCTTTGTCTTCCCATCAGTCTCTCCATTAAAGTCTTTGGAGAGGATAATTCTCACTAATTTATCCTGATCAGACAGGCTCTTCGAGCCATCAGTGTCCACGAACAACATATCAAATTGCAACTCATCTACTCTCAAATAGTAAGGAACCCTCGAATCGGGCACAGAGGTCTTTATATCCTTCAATACTCCGTATGTATCATCTATCCTGATCTGTCTTGGTTTCCCGTCATAGAGAATATCGATTCCAACTCCGGGGAGGATCTTTGCCGGAGGCGTTGGGTTTGTATCCGAAAGATCAGTAACACCCTCATCGGTCCCGATATCCTCTATAACATCTTTGACATCTTCTACACCTGTATCAGTGAAATCTTCCTCTATAATTGTCACCTCGTCAGTACCAGCATCTCCTATCTCGTCTTTTGTTTCCTCCCTATCTTTTATTTCAGACGTATCTCTTTCTATTACTGCATCCTTTATCTCCGTATCTGTTATGCTTGTATCACCCGAGGGCGTTGACTCGTCGCTACAGGATATATACACTGCCATAAAACCTAACACCAAAAAAGCAATGAGGAAAAATCTGTACATAGTCACACCTCCTTAAAAGTAAAATATATTATATAACATCAGCACCTCAAAAGCAAAAAATTTAATGTATAATAGTAAATATTGTGATTATACTATAAGTTTCCCGATTTTTATTGATTTGATTATAAATCCCTTTGATAAATGATACTACCTTGTCATCTCGAATAGCCCAAATTCTCTCTTACCTTCTCAAGTTGGATAAGCCTGTTCTGATATTTATAAAATTTTTCCCTATCTGATTTATAACTCTCAAGAGCCCTCTTTGTTA
>Ga0272449_1005151_pt1 | contig 10327 bp, 8 predicted proteins | sample YNPCB0241_FD_198679 | JGI IMG/M metagenome (GOLD analysis project Ga0272449, IMG submission 198679) | Hot spring sediment microbial communities from Yellowstone National Park, WY, United States - YNP-CB-024-1 | ecosystem: Environmental > Aquatic > Thermal springs > Hot (42-90C) > Sediment...
CTGGGGCGGTCGCCTCCTAAAAGGTAACGGAGGCGCCCAAAGGTCCCCTCAGGCTGAATGGAAACCAGCCGGAGAGTGCAAAGGCATAAGGGGGCTTGACTGCGAGGCCTACAAGCCGAGCAGAGACGAAAGTCGGGCTTAGTGATCCCACGGTACCGGGTGGAAGGGCCGTGGCTTACCGGATAAAAGCTACCCCGGGGATAACAGGCTGGTGAGGCCCAAGAGTTCACATCGACGGCCTCGCTCGGCACCTCGATGTCGGCTCGTCACATCCTGGGGCTGGAGAAGGTCCCAAGGGTTGGGCTGTTCGCCCATTAAAGTGGCACGCGAGCTGGGTTCAGACCGTCGTGAGACAGGTCGGTCTCTATCCGCTGCGGGCGCAGGTGACTTGAGGGGAGCTGCCCCTAGTACGAGAGGACCGGGGTGGACAGACCGCTGGTGTGCCAGTTGTCCCGCCAGGGGCATCGCTGGGTAGCCAAGTCTGGCAGCGATAACCGCTGAAAGCATCTAAGTGGGAAACGCGCCCCAAGATGAGGTCACCCACCGGGCAACCGGGTAAGGCCGCAGGGAGACTACCTGCTTGATAGGCGGCACGTGTAAGCACAGCAATGTGCTCAGCGAAGCCGTACTAATGGCCGAGGGCTTAATTCAAACTCGTGGCAGCGTGGGAAGCCGCATTCTGTTCAGTTCTTAGGGTGCCGCAGCACCCGCCCGAAAACCTCACAATCGGATAAGAAGGCTCCTTTGGTGGCTTGAGCGGAGGGGGTACACCCAGTTCCATCCCGAACCTGGAAGTTAAGCCCTCCAGCGCCGATGGTACTGCCCTGGCGACGGGGTGGGAGAGTAGGTCGCTGCCAACGGAGCCTTCTTTCGCGCCTGCCAACCGGTGGCGATGCCCTGCGCAGGTCTACAGGTTTGTTTTTTTGTTTGGCCGACCTGCAGACCAGGAAGAATCCGACTTTCACCCGCACCCTTTGCAGCCGCGAGCCATCAAACCCGGCCCTACCATGTAGGCGGCCCTCCCCAGTCCACCCAGTCCTCGCTGGACCTTTCTTGCCTCTTATACCACACGGGTGTACCGCACCGGCGTTTGTTTCTGGTCTCGTTCGACCGCCAGTTCAAAATTGGAGAACACAGGGAGGAGCTCTACCTGGATTGTTGTCCGCAGGAGGGCATTGAGAAGTTGGAAGCCATCATCTACCGGCTGCGCACAGGCTGCCAGTGGAACCGCTTGCCCAAGGAGTTCTCCGATGACAGTTCGGCGCATCGGACCTTCCAACGGTGGGTCGCCCTGGGGGGTCTTGGAACGCATCTGGGCAGCCCTCGTGGAAGAGTGTGAGGAGCTGGGAGGTGTGGACTGGGAGTGGCAGGCAGCTGATACGGCCTTGGGGAAGGCTCGCTTGGGGGGAACCTGGTTGGCCCCAACCCCACGGATCGGGCCAAGAAGGGGGTGAAGCGGAGCCTTCTGGTGGAGGGTGAGGGGGGTCCGTTGGCCGTGGTGGTGGCTGGAGCGAACGTGCCTGACGCTCAGGTACTGGCTGCCACCCTAGATGCGGTGGTGGTGGAGCGGCCGCAGCCCTCGGCTGAAGAGCCCCAGCACCTGTGCTTGGACAAGGGGTATGACAATCCAAGCTGGTGGCTCAACCGGCAGCCCTAGAGGGGCCAACACCCTGACCAGGGCCGCCCAGTACTTCCTGCCCCGGAGCAGCATCGCCACGATCCCCACCAAGGGGAACCTCCGGCCTCTCCGCCCCCGAGGGTCTGGAACCAGGGCCATGATCCGTCCCAGAAGGCTTTGGGGATGGACCTCCTCGCTCATGCCACACCTCCTCGCCCCAGATTCGCCACTATTATACCCCCTTCGTCAGAACATTGAAAAGCCCTGCCAACGAACCAACGAATGGACCCGGCGCGGGCGCGGCCAATTCGTTTATTCGTTCTTCCATTCGTTGATGGCCGTTGGCATGTAGGGGCAAGGCATGCCTTGCCCCTACAGATCCCTTGGTCGGGGAGGTCTGACCCTGCGCAAAGGGGGGCATTGAAATCCATCGCCTCCTTGCACCCAGAGGCGTGGGCATGGTACAATCCCCCCGCTGGCTCCTGAGGAGCCGTGGTGTGGGGAGGATGCAGAGGATGCAGGACCACGAACTGACGTTGCCTTACGGGGACCGACAGGTGACCTTCCGGGTGTCCAACGCCTATACCGTGGAGGTCCTCCTCCCGCGCGAGGTGCCGCCAGCCGAGGACCCCCTCGCCACCCTCACCCAGGCCCTGGAGGCCCCCTTAGATGCGCCGCCCCTGGAGGAACTGGCCCGGGGCAAGCGCTCCGTCACCATCGTGGTGGACGACCTGACCCGCCTGACCCCCGTGCCCCTCATCCTGCCCCTGCTTCTGGAACGGCTGGCCCAGGCCGGGGTCCAGGAGGGGCAGGTGAAGGTCCTGGTGGCGCTGGGGACCCACCGGGCCATGACCGACGAGGAACTGCGGAAGCGGGTCGGGGAGGAGGTCTGGGGGCGGGTCCCAGTCCTGAACCACGCCCACTGGGAACCGGGGGAACTTGTGGACCTGGGCCCCACGCGGAGCGGCACGCCCATCCACCTCAACCGCCACGTGGTGGAGGCCGACCTGGTGATCGGCGTGGGCTCGGTCTTCCCGCACCACATCGCTGGCTATTCCGGCGGCAGCAAGATCATCCAGCCCGGCGTCTCCGGCGCGGCGACGACGGGCGCGACCCACTTCACGAGCGCCCGCACGCGGCGCTCCTACCTGGGCATCCTCCAGAACCCCATCCGGGAGGAGATGGACGCCGTGGCCGAGGCCGCGGGGATGCAGGTCTGCCTGAACTGCGTCCTCACCCGCCACGGCGACCTGGTGCAAGCCTTCTACGGTGCGCCGCGGGCGGTGCTGGCCGCGGCCGCGGCCAAGGCCGACGCCATCTACGGGGTGCCCTTCCAGGCGCAGGCCGATGTGGTGGTGGCAGGCTCCTACCCAGCGGATATTGAGTTCTGGCAGGCCCACAAGACCCTCTACCCGGCCGACCTGGTGGTGCGGGAGGGGGGCATCATCGTCGTCGTCACCCCCTGCCCGGAGGGCCTGGCCGTCACCCACCCGGAGATGGTGGAACTCGCCGGCCTCTCCAGCGAGGACCTGGTCCGCCGGGTGGAAGCAGGCCAGGTGGAGGACCTGGTCGGGGCGGGCCTGGCCCTGGCCTGGGCCCAGGTGAAGGAGCGGGCTCAGGTCTGGATCGTCTCCGACGGCATCTCCGACGAGGTGGCCAGGGCGGTACGCTTCGTGCCCTTCCCCTCGGTGCAGGAGGCGGTGGACGCCGCCCTGCGCCAGGCCGGGCCGGGGGCGCGGGTGGCGGCCATCCCCTATGCGCCCGAGTGCCTGCCCCTGCACCGCCCAGCCTGATCTGGTCTCCGGCCGCTCCAGGGGTGCCCGCCTTCCAGGGCTCCCAGGAGCGCATCCCCCTTGGGGGGTCCGGTGTTGTCTTTTTTTTAGAAGATCCAGCCAGAGGGTGCAGCGGTCGGCAGTCGGCCGTCCTTCCCAGGGAGCGCGAGTTGCCAAATGCCTGGAGATAGGGTATACTATACATAACGGGAGACGGTGCCCCCTCTCAAGCCCCCGGTGGGGTGGCTTCTGGGCAATCCTCGCCAGAGCCGCCCAGGAATCCGTCTCGCGGTGGATTGAACCGGAGGGCCCCTTCTCCAGGCGGGCCCCCTGAGCGGGGAGGATAGGCGCACCATGAAGCGAATCGCATTCCTTCTGCTGACCGCTGTGTTGTCCCTCGGAGTTCCTTTCCAAGCGACGGCCGCGCCCCCGGGCCAGGGCCCGGTGACCCACGTGGTCCAGCCGGGAGAATCCCTTTCGTCCATCGCCATGCGCTACGGCGTGAGCCTGGTGGACCTGGCCCGCGCCAACGGCTTGACCACCCGCTCGTGGGTCTACACGGGGCAGGTCCTGCAGGTCCCTGGCGCGGGGGCTGCGTCGGCGGCTGGGGCCACGGGCGGCGTGCACGTGGTCCAGCGCGGGGAGACCCTGGCCAGCATCGCCTGGCGCTACGGTGTGACGGTGGACCAGTTGGTCCAGGCCAACGGCCTGCCCTCCAGCCACTGGATCTACGTGGGGCAGCGCCTGGTGGTGCCGGGGGCCGCCCAGGCCGGAGCGACCCAGGTGGTGGCCCCCCCTTCGGGGGGCGTCCACGTGGTCCAGGTGGGCGAAAGCCTGTCCAGCATCGCCGCCCGCTACGGGTTGAGCGTGTGGGACCTGGCCCAGGCCAACAACCTGAGCGTCCTCAGTTGGGTGTACGTGGGGCAGCAGCTTGCCCTGCCGGGCGTGGCGGGGGGGCAGGCCCCGGCCCAGGCGGAGGTGCCCTCGGGGGGCGCGGTGCATGTGGTGCGGCCGGGGGAGACCCTGGCCAGCATCGCCTGGCGCTACGGCGTGACGGTGGACCGGCTGGTCCAGGCCAACGGCCTGCGCAGCGCGAACCTGATCTACGTGGGGCAGCAACTGCGGGTCCCGGGCGCCCAAGAGGCCCTGGGGACCGCCCAGGCGGCACCCGCCACGGGCCAGTTGGCCGCAGCCGAGACCCCGGGCGAGAAGTGGATTGAGGTGGACCTTTCGTCGCAGACCCTGACGGCCTATGCGGGGAACACCCCGGTCTACTCGGCCGTGGTCTCCACGGGCCTGCCCAGGACGCCCACCGTCACGGGGGAGTACCGCATCTACGCCAAATACCGCTCCGCGCCCATGAGCGGGCCGGGGTATTACCTGCCGAACGTGCCGTACATCATGTACTTTTACCGGGGCTATGCCCTGCACGGCACCTACTGGCACAACAATTTCGGCCAACCCATGAGCCACGGGTGCGTCAACCTGCAGACGTCCGACGCCGAGTGGCTCTACAACTGGGCGCCCGTGGGCACGCTGGTGAGGATCCACCAGTGACGTGACGAGGGCCCCTTTCCAGGAGCGGAGATGACGTCCACAACACCGGTTCGGGTGCTCATCGTGGGGGCCGGCGCCGTGGGGACCTGGCTTGCCTACCGCTTTGCGCGGGCGGGGCACCAGGTGACCGTCGTGGGCCGGCCCCGCTACGTCCAGGCCGTGCAGGAGCGGGGCCTGGGGCTGATTGAGGCCGGGGAAGGAGAGACCGCCTCCTTCGTGCGGGAGGTGCAGGCCGTCGCCGGCCTGGCCACCCTCCAAGGCCAGTCCTTTGACCTGGTGGCGTTGACCATGAAGGCCTACGACGTGGACGCCGCGGTGGAGGAACTGAGCCGCCTGGGCATCCGCTTCCGCTGGCCCCTGGTCCTCATCCAGAACGGCGTGGGCGTGGAGGAGATGGTCTCGGAGAAACTGTGGCGCGGCGCGGCCCTGTGCCTCTGCGCCACACGGGCCATGACCCAGGTGGAGCCGGCCCTGGTGCGCATGGATAGCCCCAGAGGGGGCGTGGTGCTGGCCCCCACCGCGCCGGGCCAACCCGTGGAGGAGGTGGCGGCGCTCTTCCGGGAGGCCGGCTTCCAGAACGTGCGCACCCACGACGACCACCGGTCGGTGCGGTGGTCCAAACTCCTCCTGAACCTGGTGGGCGGGGCCCAGTCGGCCATCCTGGACTGCACGCCGCCCCAGATGTACCGGGACCGCCGCCTGGTGGCCCTGACCCTGGAGTCCATGCAGGAAGCCATCGCCGTGATGCGGCGGTTGGGCGTCCGCCCCATCCCCCTGCCCAGTTACCCCGCGCACCTCTTCGTCTTCCTGGCCGAGGTCCTGCCGGCGTGGCTGGCCCAGCCCATCATCCTGCGCCTGGTGGCCCGGGGGCGGGGGGCGAAGGTCCCCGCCATCCAGCAGGACCTGATGCGGGGCAAGAAGCGCCTGGAAGTGGAGGTGATGAACGGGGCGGTCTCCAGTTACGGCAAGCAGGCGGGCGTGCTCACGCCGGTGAACGACGTCCTCTACCGCACCCTGAGCGGCATCGCGCGGGGGGATATCCCCTGGGACGAGTTCCGGGGCAAGCCCGAGCGCCTGCTGGCCGCGGTGGAGGCCCGGCGCAGGGAACTGGCGGCGGCTCCCAGGGGTGGGGGACCCTTCCGCGCCCTGTGGCGCTGGCTGGCCTACCAGATGGGGATCAGCAAGACCTAGTAGGGTTCCCCGCCTTTTCCAGGCTCAAGGCTCGGGGATGAAGAGCACCTGGCCCACGTAGATCCAGTTGGGGTTGCTCAGGCCGTTGGCCGCCAGGATCGCTTCCACCGTCACCCCGTACCGCCAGGCGATGCTGGAGAGGGTCTCGCCGGCTTGGACCACGTGCTGGCGTCCCTTGACAGGGGTGGGCGTGGGCCCGCTCCCGGGCGCGACGCCAGGGTTGGGGATGACCAGCCTCTGGCCCACGTAGATCAGGTCCCCCTGGAGGTTGTTCACCCGCCGGATCTCCCGCAGGTCGGCCCGGTACAGGTAGGAAATGCCCACGAGCGTGTCGCCGGGCTGCACCACGTGCACGACAGCCGTGGGGGACGGGGCAGGCATGCCCGCCTCGGGCGGGGTGGGGCTGGGCGCAGGTGTGGAAGGCACCGGGATGCGCAGCGTCTGGCCGGCGTAGATGAGGTCCGGGCTGGCCAGGTTGTTGACCTGCAGGAGGGCGTCCTGGGTCACGCCGTAGCGGATGGCGATGTCCAGGAGGGTCTCGCCGGCCTGGACGACGTGGGTGGCGAGGGCAGGGGTGGCAGTGGGTGTGGGCGTGGCCTCTGGCGTGGGTGTGAAGAGGCCCACGGAGGTGGGCGTGGGGGTGGGGGGCCGCGGCGTGGGTGTGGCGGTCACCAGGGCGAAGGCCCCCAGGTCCGGCGTGAAGGTCGGCTTGGGGGTGCGGGTCGGCGTGGCCGAAACGGCCAGGCTGCGCCGGGCGACCAGGTTGGCCAGGCTGCTGATGACCAGGTAGTTCACCAGCACCAGGACGATGATCAGGCTGATCCAGCGACCTTTGGATGCCTTCATGGTTCACACCCTTCTTTCGGTAGCGGCCCGGGGTGGCCTGGCCGCCAGGGATACTATACCCCAAGTTGAGGCCGTTGACAAGCCCGAACCTGGGTCGGTTCAGGCTGCCGCGCCGGGACGGGCGAAGGAAGGAGGGCGACCTGGAACTGTGGTACTGGGGTGATCCGACCTTCCAACCGCACTGGGTGCGGTTGAAAGCCACGGCGTTTGCTGCTTGGCGTTGACGGATTTCCCCGGTCCTTGGCTTGGTGTGGGACCACAGCGTTACAGGGTTTCTGGATCGCACCTTTGCGCGGCGGGGCCGAACCACCCCATGCAGCCCCCGGGACCATCAGCCCCAGGTCGCGCCTCACTGGAATGCGGCTGCAAGTTCCGTGCCATATTGGGCCAGGGAGGACGTCCAGGCGAGATGCGCGTGTCCGTCATCGCCACGGTCAAGAACGAGGGAAAGGCCATCCGGGACCTTTTGGACTCCCTGGCGGCGCAGACGCGCCCCCCGGACGAGGTGGTCATCGTGGATGGCGGCTCCCAGGACGACACGGTGGCCCAGATCCAGGCCTATGAGGGCCGCCTGCCCCTCCGGGTGCTGGTGGAGCCGGGGGCCAACATCTCCCGCGGGCGGAACCTGGCCATCGCCGCGGCCACGGGCGAGGTCATCGCCTCCACCGACGCAGGGGTCCGCCTGGCGCCGGACTGGCTGGAGCGGCTGGTGGAGCCCTTCGCCGACCCCGCCGTGCAGGTGGTGAGCGGCTTCTTCGTCCCCGACCCTCGGACGGTCTTTGAAGTGGCGATGGGGGCCACGGTCCTTCCGGAGGCACGGGAGGTCCGCCCGGCCTCTTTCCTGCCGTCCAGCCGTTCCGTGGCCTTCCGCAAGGCGGCGTGGGAGGCGGCCGGGGGCTACCCGGAGTGGCTGGACTTCTGCGAGGACCTGATCTTTGACTTCCGGCTGCGGGCCCTCTACGGCCCCTTCCCCTTCGTGCCTGAGGCGGTGGTCCATTTCCGGCCCCGGAGCAGCCTGCGGGCCTTCTTTCGGCAGTACTGGCAGTACGCCCGGGGCGACGGCAAGGCCAACCTGTGGTGGCGGCGGCACTGCATCCGCTACGCGACCTACTTGGTGGTGGGGCCGGCGTTGGTGGCCCTGGGGCTCCTGCACCACCCGGCGTGGTGGCTTCTGCTCGCGGCTGGGGCTGGGGCCTACCTGTGGACGCCCTACCGCCGCCTGTGGCCGATGCTCAGAGGCCGGCCTCTGCGGGAGAAGGTGCAGGCCGTGGTCTGGGTGCCGGTCATCCGCGTGGTGGGGGACCTGGCCAAGATGGGCGGCTACCCGGTGGGCGTCCTGTGGCGGTGGCGGAACCGCCACCGGCCGGAGGTACACTGGCGGCGGGGGTTGGGGCAGAAGCAGGGGGATACACGATCTGGGCCTTGAAAGGCCTTGCCGCAAGGTGCGGAGTTTTTTGACGAAAACCCCAGCCTCAGATATAATGGCCTCTTGTTGAGCCATCATTCGGGGGAGAGCATACTTATGGAACAGATGAAGTTGGAAGCCGAGCCCCGCCCTGTGGTGGGCAAGAAGGTGCGGCGCCTGCGGGCCGAGGGGTGGATCCCGGCCATCCTCTACGGCAAGGGTGTGGACCCGATGCCCCTCAAGATCAAAGCGGCCACCTGGCGGCGCTTCACCACTGCTGGCGCGGGCCGCGGCCTGATTGAACTGCACGTCCAGGGCCAGCCGAAACCTTACCTCGCCCTCGTCCGGGAGGTCCAGCGGGACCCCATCACCCGCCAGGTGTGGCATGTGGACTTCCAGCAGGTCTCCATGACCGAGACCCTGCGGTTGGAGGTCCCCGTGACCGTGGTGGGAGCTTCCCCGGTCGTGGAGCGGGGCGACGGCGTCCTCCTGACTGGGCTCACCCACCTGGAGGTGGAGTGCCTGCCCAGCGCCATTCCCTCCAGCATTGAGGTGGATGCCTCGGCCCTGAAGGCCATCGGGGATTCCATTACCGTGGCCGACCTCGCCCTTCCGGAAGGGGTGAAGGTCATCGCCGATGCCGACGAGATGATCCTCACCGTGGTGCCGGCTGGCGCGCCAGAAGAAGAGGTAGAAGAGGTCGCCAAGGCGGAAGCCGAACCGGAGGTCATCCGCAAGGGCAAGGTAGCCGAAGAGGAAGAGGCCGAGGAATAGGCCAGGCCACAACCTTTCCTGCTGCTACCCCGCGCGGCTCCTGATCCCCGAGGTGGGGGTCAGGAGCCGCGGCTTGCCCGGGCCTCATTCGGGGATGTGGGCGGGCCACCTGGGCGCGAGGGCCCGCTGCCAGAGCCCGGCCCACGTGGGCCAGGCTTCCACTTCCCCCGCCACCCACTGGGCGGGGTCCACCGGCACGCCGTTGACCCGCACCTCCCAGTGCAGGTGCGGCCCCGTGGAAAGGCCCGTGCTCCCCACGCGGCCCAGGAGGGTGCCCGGCCACACCCATTGCCCAGGCTGGACCTCCACTTCCGCAAGGTGCCAGTAGCCGCTGAAGACCCCCTGGCCGTGGTCCAGGACCACAGCCTTGCCCCGCACCCAGAGGTCCTCTGCCAGGACCACGCGGCCCTGGGCCGGCGCCCGGACCGGGGCACCGACCGGTGCATCAAAGTCTATCCCCTCGTGGAAGGACGTGGCAGGGCCGCTCCCGTAGGCGCGCCGATCGCCGAAGGGCGCTGAGACGTCGCCAGGGCGGTCCACTGGCCAGGCGAATGGCCCGCGCCAGAGGGGAGGGCCGCTCACCTGGGCGAAGAGGACCCTCAGGCGATGGGCCTCTTCTTGCACTGCGGCGACATCGGCCAGGATGCTGCCCAGCGCTGGCGAGAGGGGGATGCGCTGGACGGCGAACGCGCCCTCCACCACCCAGACGCAGGCCTGCCAGGTGGACGTGTGGGCCGGCGCGTCGGCCACCTCCAAAGTGAGGACGTGGCACCCCGGCTCCGCCAGGGGGTGGATGCCCACCAGGGCCCAGTAGCCATCTGGCCCCTCGGCAAAGGCCAACCGCTGGTCGTCCAGCCGCCCGCCCAGGCGCACCGGGCCCGCTGCCACGACCCGCACCGAGAGGGTGCTCCCCTGGACCGCGGGCAGGGGGAGGGCCTGCACCGAGACGAGGGGTGCAGGGAGGGGGGCCGGGCCCTCCAGACGGCTCACCACGGGGATGCGCAGCCGCTGCCCAGCGACGATGTGGTCGGGGTCGGCCAGGCCGTTGAGGGCCACGAGCGCCCCCACCGAGACGCCGTAGGCCCGGGCGATCCCCGAGAGGGTCTCGCCTTCCCGCACCACGTGTTCCAGGAAGCGGCCTGGGGGCGGGTCCGCAGCGCGGAC
>Ga0272449_1005152_pt1 | contig 10322 bp, 7 predicted proteins | sample YNPCB0241_FD_198679 | JGI IMG/M metagenome (GOLD analysis project Ga0272449, IMG submission 198679) | Hot spring sediment microbial communities from Yellowstone National Park, WY, United States - YNP-CB-024-1 | ecosystem: Environmental > Aquatic > Thermal springs > Hot (42-90C) > Sediment...
AAAATGCCCTACATGATTGCCAGCATAAGATAGAAAGCGGCCAGAAATTAATGGACCAGTACGCCTGATTGACTGAAACTGTGTCTTTGTACTAAAATATGCCGCTAATTAAATGACCTTGCAACACAAATGCAGGATCGTCTTTGCGCACTCAAGTGTATCACTCAGCCATCGCTGAACGCGATCCCGAACTTTATAGCCCGTTCACATCGAGTTCCAATTTAGGAGGTGAACATGACGTACATTCCCGGCATATTCTGGGTGGTAGTGATAGGTTGTGCTGTTGGCATCGTATTTGCCCTGGCGCTGATCAGATACATTTTGCGTGCTGATGCCGGAACACCGGCAATGCAAGACGTGAATTCAAGAATTGCCGAAGGAGCCTGGGCATTCATCCGCCGCCAGTACTCCACCATCGGCATAACAGCAGTAATAGTAGCAGCGCTAATCGGCTTCATACTGGCTAGACTTAGTAGCCCTGCTGAATTGGAAATGCTCGGGGTCTCGGCATTCGGCTTGGGCTGGAGAACCGCATTGGCTTTCCTTGTTGGTGGGCTGTGTTCCTGCATCTCAGGCATCGTGGGGATGTGGATCGCAGTGAAATCGAATGTGCGCTGTGCCGCAGCTTCACACCGCGGCCTCAACGAGGCAATTCAAGTAGCACTGCGAGGCGGGGCTGTGTCCGGATTCCTCATCGTTACTCTTAGCCTTTTGGGTGTGACGATCATGTTCTTTGCCTATGGTGGGGCTACCCATCCTGAAATTGCACCCCATCTCATCGTTGCCTTTGGTTTCGGTGCCAGCATGGTAGCCCTTTTCGCCCAGCTAGGTGGTGGTATTTATACCAAAGCCGCTGACATGGGTGCCGACCTGGCCGGTAAAGTAGAAGCAGGCATACCTGAAGACGACCCGCGCAATGCCGCTGTCATCGCTGATCAGGTGGGCGATAATGTCGGGGACTGCGCCGGCCGAGGCGCCGACCTATTCGAATCCACAGCCGCGGAGAACATCGGTGCCATGATCATTGGCACCGCTTTATACCTTCTGTCCGTCAAAGCGGGAATGGCTCCGCTACTTGCCGTGGGTTGGGTGCTCTTCCCCTTGGTCATCCGTGCCTGCGGCATCATTGCCAGCATGATCGGAATACTGGCAGTCCACAGCCGTAAGGAAGGCGAAAACCCGATGGATGCGCTGAACCGCGGCTACTATGTGGCACTGGCTCTGTGCGCGGCGTCCATGATTGGCATTTGCAAAGTAATGTTTGGGCCGCTGACCTCAGGCTGGTTATGGCTCATGGCTGCTGGACTTGTGGGCATTATCACCAGTGTAGTCGTGGTCTACATAACACAATACTATACAGAGGCGAGATACAGACCGACAAGAAGCATCGCCGAAGCTTCCCGCACGGGCCCGGCGACGAACTTCGTTACCGGAATGTCCGTCGGCTTCGAGACTATAATGCCCACAGCTCTGGTGATTTGCATCGCCTTGGCACTCACCTACTGGTTCGGCACACTTTCAGGCGTTGACCTCCCTTGGTGGATAAGTGGTGCCTACGGTACAGCCATCGCTACCATGGGCATGCTCATGACTTGCCCGTTTATTCTGGCTGAGGATACTTTTGGTCCCATAACCGACAACGCCAACGGTATCAACGAGTTTACTAAAGCTGGTGAGCACATAAGAAGGGTAACTGAGCACCTCGATGCCGCAGGCAACACCACCAAAGCCCTGACCAAGGGTTATGCCATGGTATCCGCTGGGCTGGCCGGATTCCTCCTTTTCCAAGCCTACTTCGATAGAGTGCTACTCTTCCAAGGCAAGGAAGGACAACTGTTCAACATAAACTTGGTAATCCCCGAAGTACTTATCGGCGCTGTGCTGGCAATTATGATGGTATTCCTCTTCAGTGCCTGGGCACTGCGTTCGGTGGGCAATGCAGCCAGCAAGATAATCGAGGAGGTACGCCGCCAGATCAAATCTGACCCCGGAATAATGGCTGGTACCTCACGCCCCGACTATGCCAAGGCAGTCGACATCACCACAAGAGCAGCTTTGAAGGGAATGATAGCACCAGGCCTGCTACCAGTGCTACTACCAGTACTAATCGGTGTCTTCTTCGCTTACGTCAAGATAAGCGGCCTCAATGCACCGGCAGCAGTGGGTTCCTTCCTTATGGTTGGCACCTTCTCCTCCATCCTTGTAGCATCGTTTATGAATAATGGTGGGGGTGCTTGGGACAATGCCAAGAAATACATCGAGGATGGACAGCTTAAGGACGAAGCTGGAAACACCATCGGCAAGGGTTCACCTACGCATGCTGCTGCTGTTGCCGGTGACACGGTCGGAGACCCGCTAAAAGACACGGTTGGCCCATCCCTTCATATCGTCGCCAAACTCATCGCCACCGTGACGTTGGTGCTATGTCCCTTGTGGATTGTCTAGGAAAATATTGGAAAACTCGAGCCGTAAGGAGCAAGAGGCAATCCTAAAGGAAGGGGTTGCCTCTTCTTTCTTCCCCAATAGTCGTCGCCGGCCCGTGACCAGGATAAACGAGCGTATCGTCCGGAAGCGACATCAACTTAGTCTTGATGCTTTGAATGAGTTGCCTGTGGCTGCAGCCAGGAAAATCGCTCCTTCCAACCCCATAATTAAACAGCGTATCCCCGGTGAATACCATCCCATGACCGTAAAGGCTTATGCCACCTGGACTATGCCCTGGAGTATGCAAAACGGTGAAGTGCAAGCCGTCTATTTCGATAATATCACCGTCCCTCAGCAGACGTTCAGGCTGCGGCGGTCGGGAGAATGAACCTCCGGCCATAGAAGAAAGTAGGCGCGCAAATCCTCCCATTTTGACTGATGCTTCCGCCTCATGTACCGCAAGCTCGGCACCAGTCGCTTCCTTCACCGCCGGTACAGCACCAATGTGGTCAAAGTGAGCATGGGTTACCACGATCAAAGGGATCGACAACCCCAGCTCAGAAACAGCTTTGAGAATCGCCCTAGCCTCAGCACCCGGGTCTATGATGAGTCCCTGCCGGCTCACTTCAGAGCCTACTATGTAACAATTGCAAGCCAGTGGGCCAACTACCAAACGTTTCAGTATCACAGATTTACCTTCCAATCATGGTGGGGCCTGGCCACAGGAACCTATGTGGACCTTATCTCCTCACGCATAAACTTGATATAGGAAGCGGCAAAGCAGAGCGCTGTAAGAGCAATAAGACTGGTAACCTGAGGCCAGACGACAAGCAGGCTCTGTCCCAGGGATAACGGAGTCGGTATCATTCCCGCAGTATATATACTTATCAACATCAACGTAGAACTGGGATGGCTCAATTCAGGCATGAGTAACACCTGTACACTCTCACCATATAGTGTGCCAGGAGAAATTCGACTGATGCCGCGATAAATCTCATCATTCCGGGCTATGGCATCTACGGTTGCGTTCTGGTCAACAGGAACAATAGCATTGGCGACACTGCTGGCTATCATGGTGACGAAAAGAAACATGAAAAGCCATACGGCAATAGATGCCAGAGCCGAGGTCGCGGTGCGATTGAAAAACACCGAGAACAGGACAGCAAGTGCCAGCCAGAAGCCACCGTACACAATACTGACGAAGACAAAGATAAAAAGACGCAGCAGCTCTTCTGCTGTGGGTGGTACACCTATCATGCGCAGCCCCATCCCAGCCACCAAGGTTACTATGCTCAATACCAGAATAGACAGAGTCACCAACCCGGCGAGAAATTTGCCATTTATCACCGAATCCCGGTAAAGCGGCTGAGAGAGAAGCCGACTCAAGTTGCCGCTGGTGCGCTCACTGTTTATAGCGTCAAAGCCCAGCGCTATGCCAACCACTGGAATAAACAGCGATAGAAACAAGGGGAAGGAAAAGGGGATGCCCTCTCCCGATACGATAAAAAGCCTCAAAAAGATAAACCTTGTTGTCGCGGTCACATCTGCTCTTATGTTCTGCGCCGCAACGTATATTGTACCTATGCCAGCCAGATAAATGAGTACTGATAGTATTATGAACCGTAGGCTACTGAAATGGTCGCTGAGCTCTTTCCAGAAAACAGCCATTAATCCTTTCATAATTAGTCCCTGAAGTACCTGAGGTATATATCGTCCAAGCTATATTCCTCGATTTTCATTTGAAGGAGCAGGCTTTCACTATCGATTATGGCACGCGCCACCTGTGGTCTTATGTCTTCATCGCAGCTAATGAGTAGACGATCACCGCTCACCTCGACGCCACTAACACCTTTGACACCCTTCACCGTGCTAATCACTCTATCGCTGAGAGGTGAGACCTGTGCCTCTATCCTGAACTTTCCTCCTCCGATAAGCCTCCTGCCAAGTTCATCTACAGAACCTTCAGCAACCAGTCGACCGTTAGCCATTATGCCTACCCTGGTACACACTTTCTGAACTTGGTGCAACTGGTGCGACGATATCAACACGGTCACATTTCGTCGCGCCATGTCCTTGATTAACCTTAACACCTGGTCGGTGCCCTCGGGGTCGATACCCGCGGTTGGCTCATCAAAAAAGGCTACTTTTGGGTCCTTGATCATCACATCAGCAATACCTAGACGTTGCTTCATGCCATGTGAAAAGGTACCGACCTTATGCTCGGCAACATCAGCCAGGCCCACCAGCTCTAGCGCCTCTCTAATCTTCTTTTCCGCATCTTCTACAGAAATACCGTTTAGGGCGGCGGTGTATTCGAGATTCTGTCGGGCTGTCATATCATCATAGAAACCAACCTTTTCCGGAAGGTATCCCGCGACTCTTTTTACCCTCAAAGGCTCCCGCGTGGGGTCATAGCCACACACGCGAGCACTACCTGAGGTAGGCTCAGTAAGACCCAGCAACATCAATATCGTCGTCGTCTTACCGGCGCCGTTTGGCCCCAGAAAACCAAAGACTTCGCCTTCACCCACCCGAAGATTCAGCCTGTCAACCGCCACCTTTCCCTTGTAGGTCTTTACCAGATCAACGGTCTCAATAGCATATTGCATAGAGGCAACGCCCTTACCGCCTGCCTAATCGCATAAATAGCACTGCTAGGCCCGCAATCACCAGCACTATAATGCCAACCCCCACCCACCCCCATATGGTAGGTACTAGAACAGTTACCCTGATACTAGCGCTGGCAAAGGCATTCTTAGCTTCCGTATCGGCAGAAATAGTGACCATATAATCACCAGCTATAGTCTTGCGCGCCGGCTTTATGTTGACCTGCACCTCTCGCTTATCACCAACGCCTAGGGTGTCAATTTTATCCGGGGTAAAAGTAATGCTCCAGCCAGAGGGACTGCCCGTAATGCTGGAACCAAAGGTAATCTTCTCTAACGGCGCTGTGCCAGTATTCTTCACTATAATCTTAAAGTAGTTGTCCTGACCAGCGGTAGCCTCGGTATTGAATCGCCCCGTGCTCGGTTCCACCGCCATGTCATACTTTGCGGTCACTATGGCTTTAAGTTCGATGCTATTCTTGACCTCACCAGAGCTGGCAAAGACTTTCACCGTATATTCTCCCGGCTCAGGTGTCAGCCACACATATGGACGCACTGTCACCTTTATCGTCTCGGGATATCCTTTGTTGGGGTCTATCCGTATAGCAGCTATCTCCGTGGACTCATACCCTGGATAGATGGAATAGGTGAAGCCTTGAGGCACTTCAGCCTTAAGGTCAAACACCCGAGGCTCCTTACCACCCACATACTCCAAATCGATGCTATAAGAAAAATAGCTACCAGCGTAGCTACTGAGCACCGGATAACGGCAGTTCATCTTTATTTCTTCACCCGTCGGTGATCTCTGCGCTGGCAACTCGGCAGCAGACAAGACATTCTCAACTGGCTTAGCCAACGCTACCGAGTGTACTACTAATAAGCTGCCTGCTGTAGCAAACGCTGTAAGAACCAAAGAGACTAGAAGTTTCAAACCTTTCATCAGACCCCTCCAAGAAAAAAGAAAACTACCCAGTTATTGAGCCGCTTTTTGAGCACAAATTGCTCAAGACAGTCATTTTAGACTATCTGCCTATGCTTGTAAAGTCTGGCTCTTTGCACAGCACCAGAGCTAGCGCATCTTTTTTGCCTTTGCAAGAAACTTGTCGAGTTCTCGGCGAATAGCGATTTTATCGTACTTCCCCACACTCGTCTTAGGTATGACATCGCAGATCGCTATGTAGTCTGGCAGCATCCATTTTGTTATCTTACCTTTGGCCACGCCCTCATCGTTAAGAAATTTGTAAATGTCGTCTTCAGTGGCACTGGAACCAGGTACGAGTTTGACAAGCGCCATGGGTCGCTCACCCCACTTCTCATCTGGCACCCCCACAAATGTCGCCTCAAGCACATGCTCACAAGTGGCTGCCAAATTCTCCAGCAAGACAGTTGGAACCATTTCTGCGCCGCTTCTGATAACATCCGTTATCCTGTCAGCAATGATGATGTAACCATCCTCATCCACCTTAGCCATATCCCCAGTATGGAACCAACCGTCACGCCAGGCCGTTTGCGTCTTCTCTGGGTCCTTGTAGTACTGCTCTAGAATCCAGTGCCCTCGGAGCACTATCTCCCCCAAGGTAGCATTGTCATGAGGCACTGGCTTTCCATCCTCGCCAACCACTTGCACTTCGATCCCCGTAGCTGCAAGTCCGGTCTTGACTCTCACCTGGTCCTTCTCTGCCTTAGGCCAACCAGTCATGTAGCGCTTAAGCGTGGCCATAATAGCTGGTCCAGCCGTCTCGGTCATTCCGTAACCTGAGCTTATCCTGAAGCTAGGAAACAACCTTTCCGCTTTCTCTTTAAGCCCCCTCGGCAAAGCAGCACCTCCGACACTGATGGTACGGAGGCTGCTCAGATCGTATTTGTTGAGGTCCTCGTACTCAATTAGCATAGCCAGCATGGTGGGCACTAGTGCTGCCGAAGTAACCCTCTCGGTTTGCACCACTTCACAGAAAGTCTGGGGGCTGAACCTTCCTGGAAATACCATTTTGCTCGCAGAAAGCACGTTATACCATGGAGCCCCCCAGGCGTGAATATGGAATAGAGGGATGTTTATCAGCGGCACATTTACTACGGGTATCTCCGCTACCAGTTCCTTAAATAAATCTTCCCACTTTCTGCCGGAATTCATGGCATTCTGGATGGCACCAGCTTTAATAGTAGCTATTGTCTCGAACGTCTCCGTCATTACAGAGCCAAGCCCTAAAGTTATGTCAGCTACAAGGTGAATCGTCTGAAGATAAAGCTGCCTGTGGGTAAACATTACCCCTTTGGGTATCCCAGTTGTGCCAGTAGTATAATAAAGCACGGCATAAGTGTCCTCATCAAGATGTGGCCACTCAAAGTCTTCAGGTTGCCCCCTAAGTAAGTCCTCGTACAAATATAGCGGTTCCACCCTTGTCTGTGGTTTTCCCGGACGGTCCGACATATAGACAAAAGCCTTAACCGTTGACTTAATCTGGTCATATATAAGCTCGAGCAAAGGAAATACGGTGTCGTCCACAAATATGATTTTGTCTCCAGCATGGTTTATAGTGTGTACCATGTGCTCCCGTGATAGTACCACATTGATAGGGTGAGAAACTGCCCCTATGCACGTGCCAGCGTAAATCAATTCCAGATGACGGTGATGATTCAGGGCCATAGCCCCTATCCTATCTCCCGGCTCACCGGGTCTCCCGGGCTGTACCCCAAGCTCTTTCAAGGCATGGGCCAGCTGACATGTCCGCTTATACCACTGTCGCCATGTGAAGCGCTGATACTCTCCAGTATCATTGCGGTACACAACTCCGATGTCATCTGGGTACATACGCAGCGGCCTTTTCATGAAGCTTGTCAGAAGCAACGGATAACGGCTACTGAATTCAGGATACGTCTTGACCTGCACTTTTACCCTCCGTAACAGATTTGCTGATTGCCGGGCTCGGCGTACGCACTTTATACCAGCAGATTATAGGGCTGTCAAGCAGCCCCCCGTTTGCTTTAGTAGCGACTGGCGCAAGGATAAGGAACATGTTTCACATGCACATTACCCACAAATGTGGCTAACCTTGACAAAGAGTCGATTCAACGGCTAACATTTCACTGCCCTTGGGCACTGCCGAGTTTTCCCCCGGCAGTTTCCATTGGCATAGCGCCGGATTAACTACAAGCAAGGAGGGATTCATGACTACCGATACAGCAAAGCTGGAAGCATTTCGCAGGGAAGTGCGCGCTTGGATAAGAGCGAACCTTCCAAAAGGATGGGGTACCCCGGAGTACAAGGCCCCCGACCCATTCAGTCGGGAGGCTCATGAGCTCGGCAAGTGGTGGCAGAAGAAATTGTACGAGGCGGGTTACACTGGCTTTGGCTACCCACCCGAATACGGCGGCATCGTTCGGCCACCTGAGGAGATAGCCATTATCCGCGAGGAACTTGCCCGGCATGGTGCACCCCCAGGACCGCAATCACTGGGCCTTCTGGTGGCTGCTCCAGCACTATTGGCGCATGGTCAGGAATGGCAGAAGAAACGGTTCATACCTAAGATACTTAGCGGTGAGGAAAGCTGGGCAGAATACTTTTCCGAACCGAATGCTGGGTCTGACATCGCCAATATCCAGACGACTGCGGTAAGGGACGGCGATGAATGGGTGATAAACGGCCAGAAGATATGGACCAGCATGTGGGAGTTCGCCGACTTCGGCCTAATTGCCTGTAAGACGGATCCCAATGCTCCCCGCCATCGCAACCTGACCTGCTTCATCGTCGATTGCCACAGCCCCGGACTCACCAAACTGCCACTAAGGCAAATGACTGGCAATGCAGAATTCGGCGAAGAGTATTTCGATAACGTCCGCGTCCCAGACAAGAACCGTGTGGGTGAGGTCAACCAAGGCTGGGCAGTGGTACTTACCGCCCTTATATCCGAGAGAAGCGGCGGCGGTGCTTTTTGGGGCGGTGGCGCAGCAGCAATAACCGGTGCCACCACGAGGCTTGCTGCCGTGAGGGCAGTTATTGACCTTGCCAAAGAGACACGACGCTTCGGTAAGCCAGTCTGGGAAGACCCTGTCTTCAGACAGAAGATCGCCCAGATGGCTATAGAAGCCGAAGCCATGAGGTGCAGCGGGCAAAGGATGTTGGCCAAGATGCGCAAAGGATGGAGACCCACAAATGAGGCCTCCATAGTGAAGAATTTCCAGGCTGAGATGAGATGCCGGAACGGCGATATAATCATGGAAATTATCGGCGCCTATTCTCAGCTGAGTAGAGAATCAAAACGAGCTCTCAACAACGGCGACTGGGTATACCAGATGATGAGAGCCCGGGGTGCGACTATCGAGATGGGCACCTCCGAAATCAACCGCAACATAATCGCTGAGAGAATACTCGGGCTGCCGCGATAAACAGGCAATAACGAAACTGGACGAAAGGAGATCAACCATGGAGTGGGCACTCACCGAAGAGCAAGAAATGCTAAAAACCATGGCTCGCGAGTTTATGGAAAAGGAATGTACCAGGAGCCACATTAGGGCAATGATGGAAGACGAGGTCGGCTACTCGCCCGACTTGTGGAAGAAAATGGCAGACCTGGGATGGCTAGGGCTTATCTTCCCCGAACAATACGGGGGTCAAGCCATGAGCTTTAGAGACCTGACTCTCCTGTGCGAAGAAATGGGGCGGTCGTTGCTGCCCAGCCCCTTTATTTCCACCGTCATCCTATGCGGCCTGCCCATTCTCTTCGCTGGTTCCGAAGCACAAAAGAAAGAGTACCTCTCGAAGATAGCAGAGGGAAAGGCGACTTTTGCCCTCGCTGTGCTCGAGGAAGACGGAGACTTCTGGCCCGGCGGCATCAAAATGAGGGCTGAGCAGCGTGGCAATGAGTATATCCTGAACGGCACCAAGATGTTCGTTTGGGATGCCAAGGCAGCAGACTACTTCCTGCTGGCCGCCCGCACTAAGTCCAGCCACGACCCGGAGGATGGCATCACGCTCTTTATCGTGGACGCTAAAGAATGGGGCGTCTACATTAGCCCGCTGAACAACATCGATATACTCAGAAAGCAATTTGATGTAGTATTCACCAATGTATCTGTCCCCGCTGAGAATATTGTGGGGGAACTCCACAAGGGCTGGCAGCCGCTGAAGAAAATGTCCCTGTACGCCACAGCGGCTTTGTGCGCAGAAATGGTGGGCTGTGGCGAGAAAGTGCTCGACATGACAGTCGCCTATGCCAAAGAACGAATAGCCTACGGCGTGCCCATCGGCAGTTTCCAGGCGATCAAGCACAAGTGCGCCGATATGCTCAGCGGGCT
>Ga0272449_1005153_pt1 | contig 10322 bp, 9 predicted proteins | sample YNPCB0241_FD_198679 | JGI IMG/M metagenome (GOLD analysis project Ga0272449, IMG submission 198679) | Hot spring sediment microbial communities from Yellowstone National Park, WY, United States - YNP-CB-024-1 | ecosystem: Environmental > Aquatic > Thermal springs > Hot (42-90C) > Sediment...
TGCTGCCAAATCTAATCTTTATGCCCTTTTCGAAAAGAAAATGGTAAAGCTCATAAGACATTAAACTGGCAAAAAAACCCGCATGGAACGAATAGATATGGCTCGCTTTAAAACTTTTCCCGTTCAGAAAGAACATGACAACTATAAAGCCCCAATAAATCACTAAGAAGATTAGGCTTTCAATCAGGTTTTTCAGAAATCTTTTTCCACTGTCCCTTTCAGCGAGTATCCTTATTGACCACCAGTCGTATATCCACTTAATTATTGCAAAGAAAAGGAATCCAAGCCATAGAGAGTTTATGAGATACATCTTTAATCCCGGGATAAATCTCGAAAACAGAGAACCTCCCACCGCCACTCCAACACAAAGGGGGCAGAAGGAGAAGAGAAATGAAAAAACTACTGGTTTCATTTCTCTACATACCTCCGTAAATAATTGATCACTTTTTCCTCACCGGTCAACAATTTATTCCTCCGGAGGTCAAAAAGCGCTGGTACCTTTAATGTATCCAAGCCAACCCTTTTTGCTACCGACTTAAATTCTTCATAATTGGCATCGTTATAAAAAACCTCTTTCAAAATCACTGGCCTCTTAAGCTTCGTTTTTAAAGTAAAATCCACAACCTTTAAACAATGGGGACATTCGGCTGAGTAATAAAGATACAATGCTCTGGTTTCCCTTTGAAAGGAAAAAATTGAGAGGACAAAGAACAAAAGAAATCCAACAAGACCAATAACAAAATTTTTCCTGTCCACTTTTAAAATTTTAAGGGCAATGGGATGTTAAGAAAAAGGACTGGGCGAAGTATAAGAAAAATTTTTTATGAACTTCAGCCCAGTCCTAAGTGCTCAGAACAAGTTATGAACCCTTATTCTTCGGATTTCTCTTGATAGCCCTTCAAAATGCTTTCCAGCTCTTCAATGTATTCTTCCAATGCTCTCCTCCCCACTTCGGTTATCTTTATGAGAGTCTTGGGCTTTTTCCCCTCAAAGAACTTCTTAATCTCAACGTAGCCTGCTTCTTCCAGCTTCGAGAGGTGTCTCGATAAGTTCCCCTCCGTTGTGGAAACCAGCTCCAGAAGTTCCTTGAAAGAGAGCTCCTTATACTTTGCAAGAGCTAACATCGCCCGAAGCCGAACCGGTTCATGGATTACGGGATTCATAATCTACTATTTTTAATCCTCAATTCAAGATAAATGTAAAATCCAACGTAGCAAATACCATATACCAAAGGTGTCAGCGGAATTTCCCTTTCATTAAAAAGCATAAAGGCGATAACCCCAGCAATGTTGCTGACCAAGGAGAATAAAGACAATGATTTTTCCGAAAATAGGCCCCACAAACCTAAGGAAAAAGCTATTATACCAGGCCATAAAAGATACAAGAGCACTAAACTGTTAGATTTGACAACAGCAAAAGTCAAGAGGACGTTGAAAAGTAATATATATCCCCAGAGCGCAGGCATAAAAGTAAATCTCGTATTCTTAGTGGCTTTTCTCATGTTAAAGAACACGCCCAGAATCGTAATTAACCATATTAAGCCAAAGGACAGATATGTAAACTTAGAGCTTAAAAGGAGTAGATAAACAGCAAAAGCCGATATCCAATAAACAAAGGCTGTCCATTTTGTCCATTTAAAAGCATCAAGCAGGAAAAAGAAGGGGAGAAGAAAGTAAATATACCTCCAATCACCTGTGAAATAACTAAGGAGGGAAGAAGAGGCCTGATAAAGTCCCCACACCAGGAACTCGGCCTTCGCGGAGCGAAGGCCGAGTTCCGTTTCCTTTTTCAACACCGCTTTAATCTCTTCAAGAGCAGATAAGGCCTCCTTAATTTCCTTTTCTTTCATAACCGCCTCCGAATATAACACTCAGGCTGAGAGAGAAAGAACCAAGTGGTGATTCGGGAGAATTCAAAAGTTCGTTACCTTCTTGCAAACTCCAATTTTTTGATAAAATTGTGTTATAAGAAACCATAGCCATTAAGCCAACAGGAAGTTTCTGTGGTAAAACAACAAATCCAATGGATGGTGAAATCGAGAAACCTCCTCTTGACATGGTAACTTCCCTTTTGGGATCAGTCCAAACACTATCCCAGCTTAAACCTTGAGTTCTCACCCTAATCCTTACATCTTCACCAAATCCGCCTATTCCAAGCATCAGGAATGGGTTGAAAATCCCGAGGGATACGGGAATATACCCCACCTGGAAAAACCCACCGCCTATGCTATAGGTTACCTCCATGGTATCGTTTACTCTTTTTTCTGAACCACCGACTCCACCGCCCCCAATCATGGTTTTCCCGAGGACAGAGAAGCCATGACCACCCTGTACAAAGACATACTCGATCTTCTCCATCCCCAGCCCTGCGAGCTTACTATTTACGCTTTCGTTATTGAATTTCACAAGGCCTGCAGTGTAACCGCCAAACCCACCGTACAGCACCCCTATCAGGATTGTAGTTATTATTGGACCTACCATTTTAAACCTCCTTTTTGTAAATTACTTTACAATGTAAAGTATATTGCATTGGAAATGTACTGTCAAGTCTCCTCTCCTAAAGCTGAAAAATCGAAAGACTTTGCTTGAAAAGTAATTAATAATATATGGCTATGCTTTTTCACAAAAACGCCAGAAAATTTTGTGAATTACAAAAACGAGATTACGTGTTTCTTCAAAATTAATTCTACTTGAAAGATCGTCTATCGTGGTTCTGATGCCCATTCGAGCCTCCTCTTCTTGTTGTAAGCCCTGTCAAGCTCCATTTGTGATTTGGTTATCGCTTGTGTTAATATTATATCTTTATGTTATCCCTCAATCTCTCAACCTTCTTTTTTATTTCTTTACATACGCTTTCGACTCTTGACCCCAACCGTTTAACGGTGCCTCGATCTCATATCCACTTTACCTTTCTCCCGTTAATTTAGTGTTTCTTGCCACTTTCATTGACTACGGCTACATTGCGTTCCTCTTTTTTTTAAAGAACAAAAGGATGCAATATGGTCACCGCTTTATTATTCTGTTATTTTTGATGAAACAATCCCATTTCAAGTAGATTAATTTTTAGGAACACCGCGTTATTGACAATTTGAATCTTAAAGGCTATAATTTTTACATGGAACTAATTAAGTTAATTGAAAAAGTTGAAGAATATAAAGAAAAGCATAGCTCGATAACGCGAGCCCTTTCAAAGTTAAGCGACTTTTATAGCAAAGGTGAGATCACGGAAAAACAATTCCTCATTCTAAAAGCGGATTATGAAAAGGAGATTAATTTTCTCACAAAGGAGCTCAACGAGCTTCTCAGTGAGGTAAAATCCAAAGTTGAAGAACTTGAGAATAGGTTAAAAGAGCTTAATATAGAGTATAAGAGAACAAAAATCGACATCCTCCTCGGTGATAAGCCTCCCGATATAGGAAGAGCAGAATTAGCAAAAATAGCCAAGGAAATTGCTTTAACCGAACACGACTACAAGCAGTACAAAGCTATTCTCGAAGCAGAAACGGAAGAAGATTTCGAGAAAATAAGGAAAATGGCCCCTCCCACAAGCATTAAGGTAGAAAATGTCACCCCTGTCAATGAGTTACTGGAACAAGAAGAACAACTCAAAAAGAAGCGTTTAGAAGGTAAAGCTCAACTTTACTTAAAACCCCTTGAGGAAATTTACAAAAGACTTGAGAAGATAAAGGATTTCTTAACAGAAAGCCTCACGGAAGTTGAAACGGTAAAAAATGCTCTTGAAGAAGAGGCAGGAAAGCTCGTTATAAAAATACGAATGGGCGGACCTGAAGAACAAAGTGCCAGAAATAGATTGATGGAAGTCATTAAAAAAGTGAAAGAGTACGATGAACTCCTGGCCAAGATTAGCAAAACCGTTGAAGAAATTAATAAGAGGCTGGGTGAAAAAGAACTTATAATGGAAGAAAGTCAGGAAGATGCTTCCAAGATCGGGCAGATAGAAGAGATTAACCTGGAGGAAGCTTCTAAAATACTCGAAGAGCTTGAAAAACAGGGCGTGGAAGTAATTAGTACGGTCCCTGAGGAAAAAGTCGAGGAAGAGAAGGAGGAGGAAGAGGAAGAATTAGTTAGGGAGCCCGCTCCCGAGTTTAAAACAGTAAAAAGCAGGAAACGCTCGCCTCTCGTTCCAATCCTTGTCTCAATTCCTATAGTATTAGGTTTACTATTTGCAGTCTATAGAAAATTCTTCTTTACACCTTCACAAGAAGAAAAGGTAATATTCCCGGTATACATGGGCAATTCGGAGCACAATTTCAACGTAAAGGCCCTTTTGGGAAATCAAGTACCACGCATTGATTGGTCAAGGAATTTAACCGGTATTCCGTCACAGCCTGCGATAAACAACGGCATAATATATGTTGGGACAAACCAGGGGGTATTGTACGCATTAGATACTCTCGGTAATGTGCTATGGCAGACAAACTTAAATGGCAGTATTAATCACGTTCCGGTTATATTGAATAACAATATAATCGTTGGCACTTCAAATGGAGTTTTACTCATTATCAACACTTCTGGGCAAATTTTGAAGTCGAAGAGTTTCAGCGGGTCCATTGTCGCACCCCCTATTGCCTTCGCCGATATAATTTACGTACCTGTTTTTCAAGATGGTGTATACGCATACAATATCAATCAGGACAAAATTGAATGGAAATTCTCCACCGAGGGAATGGTTAAAAACATGCCTTTAATTGATGAAACGAACCTTTATGTGGCCGATTTAAACGGAAATATTTATATCGTGAATAGAACAACAGGAGTTGAGATAAACCACATTAAAACTTCAGCCCCAATAGAAGCTTATCTAAATCTCTATGAAAAACAGCTGTTCTATGGAAACACAGCAGGCGAAATAGGGTGCTTCGATGTGGCAAAGAATACTCTCTTGTGGTCTTTTAACCTTACAGAGCCAGTCACTGGATCCCTTGCGGTTAAGGATAGCTTCGTAGTAGTAAGTACCGCTTTTGGAAAGATCTATTCCCATAACACAAAAACAGGAATCAGGATGTGGACTTTTGACACTAAAAATTTTATATCTTCTACACCTGTGATTATCGATACCTTCGTACTTGTTTCAACTACGACCGAAACGGGAGAATTTGGTGAACTTTACTGTCTGAACCTTAATAATGGCAATCTAATCTGGGTACTTCCAATACCCAAAGTCCTTGAAACCTCTCCACTCTTATGGGGCAGAAGGTTATTTATTGCAGCAAGGGACGGAACTTTCTATTCCTTGAGCTTTTGATAGGACGATTTAATTCCTTTATAATTGAGCACAACAGGGCCGTTAGCTCAGGAGGTAGAGCACCGGATTTTTAATCCGGTGGCCGCAGGTTCGAGTCCTGCACGGCCCATTTTCTTAAAATGTGATCCTTTATAATTTAAATGCCTCTTTACAATACCTAAAAAGGAGGAGTAATGTCCTGTGTCTTAATCATAATGGGTTCTAAAAAGGATATAACATTTTGTGAAAATATCAAGAAAGAATTAGCAAAATTCGGCATCGAAGCAATCCTGCGCATTGGTTCTGCCCACAAAGTTCCCTTAAAGGTTTTAGAAATTCTTAAAGAGTATGAAAAGGAGATAGATGTCATCATTACCGTCGCTGGAAAAAGTAATGCGTTAAGTGGCTTTGTTGATGCACAGACTTCAAAACCCGTCATTGCCTGTCCACCCTATTCTGAAAAATTTGCCGGTGCCGACCTCTTTTCATCCTTAAGGATGCCAGAAGGAGTAGCCCCAATGGTGGTGCTTGAACCAGAACAAGCCGCCTTAGCTGCAGCTAAAATTGTGGGAGTTAAAGATGATGAAGTAAGAAAAAAAGTTGAAGAATATCAGATAAAACTCAAAGAAGAAATTGAAAAAAGTGACAAGGAGCTTCTCAATGGGTAGCGTAAAGGACTTAATCGTATTAAAGGAACCAACAGAAGAAACGACGGGGGTGGGCAATTTTGTGTTTTCGGACCGTTACTCGGTCTTTGACTGGGGGGAAATGCCAGATCAAATACCGGATAAGGGTAAGGCCATCTGTATTGTAACCGCTTACTTTTTCGAAAAGCTGGAACAAAGGGGCATAAGGACTCACTATCTTGGTATAGTCGAAGAAGGAACAGTAAAAAAAATTAACGATGTAAAAGAGCCCTCGAACACACTTCAATTTAAGGTGGTACGAGTAATAAAACCCACTTTTAATGGAAAGGACTATGACTACTCAGCTTTTAAGACCTTAAAATCGAATTTTCTTATCCCCCTTGAGGTTATTTACAGAAATAGCCTTCCTGAAGGTTCTTCGTTATTAAAGAGGCTCTTAAAGGGAGAATGGAAGCCCGAGGATGTGGGGCTAAAAAGCATACCACAACCTGGTGAGAAACTGGAAAAACCCATCCTCGATTTTTCAACGAAACTTGAAGTTACAGATAGATACATAAAAGAAAATGAGGCCTTTGAGATTAGTGGACTCACACCTGAAGAATTTACTAAACTTAAAGAAATCGCAATTAAAATTAACGAAATTATCACCGAGGAGGTAAGTAGATTCGGTCTCGTTAACGAAGATGGAAAGTTCGAATTTGCCCTTGATGAAGATAGAAACTTAATGGTAGTCGATGCCGTTGGGGCCCTTGATGAGTGCAGGTTCACCTACAAAGGAATTCCTGTGAGTAAAGAGATATTGAGAATCTTTTACAGGAAAACTGATTGGTATGAAGAAATCGAAAAAGCAAAGAAGGAGGATAGACAAAATTGGAAGAACCTGGTTAAATCCAATCCTCCTCCTCTACCTGCGGAGTGGAAAGAACTGGTGAGTAACATTTATAAAAGCTACGCTAACGAAGTCACTGGAAGAAAATTCTTCGAAACTCCACCCCTGACCTCGCTTCTTTCAGAATTAGAAAAACTAATTGAGAGGTTTAAAGATTAAAAAATTAAACGTTTTCCTGCTCAAGGATATTGACCACAACTTTGACAAGTTGCGGATCAAATTGCTTTCCACTTTCTTTAACTAATTCAAAAATGACTTGTTCTTTGTTCAAAGCCTTTCTGTAAGGCCTATCAGAGAGCATAGTTACTACAGCATCAGAAATACAGAGAATCCGACCTCCTAATGGGATTTCCTCGCCTTTAAGACCATTAGGGTAACCTTTGCCATCATAACGTTCATGATGGGTTTGAACATACAGAGCAGTCTTTTCAAGTCCTGGAATGCTTTTCAATATTTCCTTCCCCACAGAAGGATGATTTCTTATCTCATCCCATTCTACACTATTAAGGGGACCATCCTTTAGCAGGATAGACCTCTCCACCACAACTTTTCCAATGTCATGAAGTAAACCCGCCACATATATATTTTTCTTTTCATCAGCAGGTAAATTTAAGGCCTCTGCAATTTTCAAAGCAAATTCAGCCACATCCTTAGAGTGATTTGCCGTAAAATAGTCCTTTTTACTCTCAAGTTGAGAAAGAATTTCGATAATTTTATCGAGTGCTTCCACACTCTTCTCGTATAGGAAGAGATTTTTTGAGGCAACTTTTACAGAACTGAATAGTACCTTAATCAATTCTTGATCTTCATCAGTGAGCTTTTCTTTAATTCTGGACCCAAGAACGGCCAGGTAATTATGATTTTCGATAGAAAAAGAAACGGTAAGTAAAACCTTATAATTTAGGTTTGCATTCTTTAAGCAGGTGATACAAACCTCTCCTTCCTTTGCTTCTTCCTCAAAAGGCAAATTCTTCTTGATTTCGGCGAGCTCGCTCTTCGAAAAGCCAAAATTGTACAATAAAGTGAAATCACCCAGGTTATTGCTATAAAAAGCGCAATTCTCTATCTTTACAATTTCTCTAAGGTATTCCCTTGACACATCAAAGATTTTTAAAAGACTTGACTCGCTTAAAATGTTCTCTGCGAGATCCTTAACAAAAAGCAAAGCCTTCAACCTTTTTTCTGAATCTTCACGATATTTCAGTAATTTCAAAACGCTGGTGAGATAAGGAATAAGAGACCTTAAAAGCCTAACCTCTGCTTGCGTATAGGGCGGTAATCCATAATACCGACCAAGATAGATCATACCGAAGAGTTTATTGTCTACAAAAAGAGGAACTACCATCACCCTGTCAACTTTGTAATAGTCCACAAATTGTTTCAAGATTCTCGGTTCATTTTTAGCATCATTGATAACAACTATATCTTTTTTCTCAACCGCCTGAGAAGCTGCTGTCTCCGGTGTAAGTGGAAAGTTAAACACGCCCTCGATGACCACATTTCCATGAAGAGAAAAGTCTATGTAACCCTTACCCCTACCTAAAAGATAATTAGTTACTTCATCGTAAACGGTGATACCTCCGATTGTCGAAGAAGTGATTTGGCAAAGGTGTCCTATTATTTCATTATAAATTTCGTCAAATTCCTTAACCATAGTAATCTTGCGCACAAACTCGTCAACAACACTCCGAAGGTACTCAGATTCAGCAATGGTCAATATAAGCTTTGTAAACCCTCTATGACCACTCAACCACTTTACCAATTTTTCATCAGTTCCCTCAAAAGTAATAATTAAAGCACTTGGCGTATCCAGAAAGGCTACTTTACCATCAAAGGTAAAAATCTCGGGTATCTCGCCAGTCAATCCTATAAAATACTGGCTGTAAGGTGACTCATACACATTGTAATAGAAGTCAACTCCCTTTGCCTGAGGTACAGCTTCTTTTAACAATGACTCAAAACCCAACAAAACCTTATTCTCACTCATGTGAAAATTATAATAAGCAAAGACAAGAAAATCAAAAAGCAAAGAATTCATTCAAATACTCTATACAAAAACCCTTGCAAACTCCTCGCAAGCTTCGACACAAATTAAGAATTAGTCCGTAGCTTGCTTATCCAGTATTTTGACTCTATAATTTATACACAGGCGCCATCGTCTAGTCTGGCTCAGGATACCTGGTTCTCAGCCAGGAGACCCGGGTTCAAATCCCGGTGGCGCTACCACTGGGGGATCGTCTAACTGGCAGGACAGCGGACTCTGGATCCGCCAGTCGGGGTTCGAATCCCTGTCCCCCAGTTTAACTTTATCGTAATGGATCTAAAAGAAGGACTTACCTTTGATGATGTTTTAATCCTCCCGGGTGAAAGCGAGATTCTCCCTGCGGAGACCAATCTTAAGACAATTTTTGCCAAAAATGTTCCTTTGAACATTCCCCTTGTCTCCGCTGCCATGGATACGGTCACCGAATCGGAGATGGCTATCGCCATAGCCAGACTCGGAGGAATAGGAGTCATTCACAGAAATATGACTCCTGAAAGGCAGGCAGAAGAGGTAAGAAAAGTAAAAAGGGCTCAAAGCTGGTTCATCGAAGACCCCTTTGTCCTCGGACCTGAGAACACCGTGAAAGATGCCCTTAAACTAATGGAAGAGAAGGGCATTTCTGGGATCCCAATCGTTGATAATGAAAGAAAGCTCCTCGGCATTGTCACAAGAAGAGACCTTTTATTTGAAGACGATGAGTCAAAACCCCTTAGAGAAATAATGACTACAAATCTCGTTACGGGAACCTTTGGCATATCAATGGAAGAAGCCAAAGAGAAAATGAAAAAACACAAAGTAGAAAAACTCCCGATTGTCGACAAAGAGGGCAAACTCAAATATCTTGTGACCTTCAAAGATATTCTGAGAAAACTGGAATATCCAGAAGCCAATGTAGACTCTCACGGTCGTTTAAGGGTTGCAGCAGCTTGTGGAACAGGTGAGGACTCTAAGGAAAGGGTGAAAAGACTCATAGAAGCTGGATGCGACGTGATTGTAATTGATACTGCCCATGGCCACCATAAACGGGTTATAGAAATGGTCAAGTGGATAAAAAAGAACTTCGAAATACCTGTAGTTGCAGGTAATGTAGCCACAAGAGAGGGTTGCAGGGCTTTAATTGAGGCAGGTGCCGATGGCGTAAAGGTGGGGGTTGGACCCGGTTCCATATGTACAACGAGAGTAGTTGCAGGTGTTGGCGTTCCCCAACTTACAGCAATAATGGATTGTTATGATGAGGCAAAGAAATATGATATTCCAATAATTGCCGATGGCGGTATCAGATATTCTGGTGACATTGTAAAGGCCCTTGCCGCTGGTGCCTCTTCCGTTATGATAGGGAGCCTCTTTGCAGGAACTGACGAAAGCCCCGGTGAAACGGTCCTTTATGAAGGTAGAAAATTTAAGGTTTACAGGGGAATGGGCTCCTTAGGAGCCATGTCCCAGGGAAGCAAAGACCGCTATTTCCAGGATAAACAAACAAAATTTGTCCCTGAAGGTG
>Ga0272449_1005154_pt1 | contig 10321 bp, 10 predicted proteins | sample YNPCB0241_FD_198679 | JGI IMG/M metagenome (GOLD analysis project Ga0272449, IMG submission 198679) | Hot spring sediment microbial communities from Yellowstone National Park, WY, United States - YNP-CB-024-1 | ecosystem: Environmental > Aquatic > Thermal springs > Hot (42-90C) > Sediment...
CAATTGCAACGTAACAGCCTATATCTGGCAACCGTCCACCTAAACAGCAAATTTGTGACAACTGCAGGAATTGTGCTACAATGATGACATCATCCACCTAAACAGCAAAAATCGGGCAATACCACCATCCCTTTCACAAGGAGTTCACCCACGTTCTCCAGCGCGGCGGTCTGGCGGTGCGCAGCCCGCTGGATTTTTCAGGAGTCCGGAGCATTCGGTGGGCCTCCCCCAGGGAAGACAGGGGACGGGTGGTGGGAAGACGGGAGAAGACGCGCGGGTGGGGTAGCAGGAGGAGGGAGAAATTCCGGAGGGACCCCGGGTCCCCTGAATTGGAATCCATCGGTGCTCCTTTCGGGCAGGACACAGGGAACGAAAAAGCAGCCCCGCCGGGTTGACGGGAGCCGCCTTCTGTGGTATGCTACGGGCGAACCTCCGCGCCGCTCTGGCCGGCGTGGAGACGGCCCTCTGTCGGTGCTGTGATCACCGCCGAGGGCATTTTTGTTTGGAAAGGTGACTCCACTGCAAAAAGGGTTCTTTATCGCAGAGACCGCAGAATACGCAGAGCATTATTAAAGAAAATCTCTGCGCTCTCCGCGTTCTCTGCGATGAGTTTTTGCAGTGAACTCAAAGGTGCAATTCAAAGTATACCCCAAAAGGAGCATTTTGTCAAACGCGGCCGGACGGGGATCCTGCTATCTGTTCGCCGCTCCCCCGCCCCCTGCCCCTCTGCTCCCCCGCTCCTCTGCCCCCTTTGCTCCCTGCTCCCTGCGACCTGCGCCCTGCGACCTGTCATAGTTCCTCCACCATCTCCTGCACCCTCCCCGCATCCGGATGCAGATAGCGGGCCGTGGTGGAAAGACTGGCGTGCCCCAGCACCATCTGCAGTGTCGCCAGGTCACCCCCTGCCTGCAAGAAGCGTGTCGCAAACGTGTGCCGCAGCGTGTGCGGCGTCACCCGCTTCCCCAGCCCGGCCCGCCGCGCCGCCTCCGCCACCACCCGCTGCACGTCCCGCCCCGTCAGCGGCTGATACGTCCGGGAGAAGAACAGCGGCCCCGACCGCTGCGGCCGCACCTCCAGATACTCCCTCAGTTCCCGCCGCGCCTCTGCCGAAAGCGGTACCCACCGTTCCTTCATCCCCTTCCCCTTCCGCACCAGCACCCGGCCGCTGCGAGCGTTCAGTTCCACGTCTTCCGGTTTCAGCGCCAGCACCTCCCCCACCCGCAGCCCGGCCCGCGCCATCAGCGCCACCATCGCCCGATTGCGGCGGGAAATCCAATCATCCCCTTCCAGCGCGGCCATCAGCCGCCCCAACTCCCGCCCGTCCAGCGCCTCCACCGGCGGCCGCTCCTGGCGCACCCCCCGCACCCGCAACTCCCGCTCGTGGAAGCGGGCCAGGGAGCGGAGCGCCGCCAGGCGGACGTTGACCGAGGCAGCTTTCAGGCGGCGGACGGCGGTCAGGTAGGAGACATACTCCCGGACCTCCTGGGGGGTGAGCAGGCGGATGTCGGGGGATTCGCCGTAGGTGGTGCGGTACCATTCGGCGAACTCCCGCAGGGCGTCGCCGTAGCGCCGCCGGGTGATGCCGGAGTGCTGTTCCAGGAACAGTTGGACCTGTTCATCCCACATTGGACGCCTCCTGAACCTCACCCAAAGGCGCAAAGACGCCGAGAAAGCCTCTGTGCCTCGGTGTCTTTGGGTGGACGAAAAACATTGTACGACGTGGTTTCAGGGCCGTTAGACCCCCGTTTTTCGCACATTGTACGACACCCAGAGGGGGTGTTGGGAAATACAAGTGCCGTTGTACGGCTATTTTACCAGATGCCACCGGAGATGTCAAATCCGCCGGAAAGAAAGGAGGATTGGGGCAAAGAGCAACGAGAAGGGGGCATTAGAGGGGACAGCCCGAAGGAGATCACCCCCGCCCGAATTTGACAAATCGCCCTTTGGGGGTATACTCTAAATTGCACCTTTCCAAATAAAAATGCCCTCGGCGGTGGTGACGGCACCGACAGAGGGCGAGTCTCCACGCCGATCGGGGCGGCGCGGAGTTTGCCCATAGCATACCACAGAAAGCGGCTCCCGTCAACCCCCGGCGGGGCCGCTTTTGTTTTTGCCCCGCATCACTCCACCCTAGATAAGGAGGAACATCGGGCCTGGAATTTCCCTTTGCAATATGCGGTTTGACGGTAGACTCCGAACGATGACCAGTATTTTGGCAGGTCAGGAACTATGAATCATCTTCTCGCCGCTCTCCAACACCATTTTGGCTTCTCCTCCTTCCGCCCAGGACAGGCGGAAGCAGTGCAGTCGCTGCTGGAAGGACAGCACACGCTGGTCGTCATGCCCACTGGTGCAGGCAAGTCGCTGATCTTTCAACTCAGCGCACTGCTGCGAGAAGGACTAACCCTGGTTGTCTCGCCGCTCATCTCCCTGATGAAAGACCAAGTGGACGCGCTGACCCAACGCGGTATCCTGGCCACCTGTATCAACAGTGCCCTGCCCGTGGGCGAGCAGAACGCCCGTTTGCAACGCCTGGCCCAGGGAGCGTATCACCTGGTCTACGTGGCGCCGGAACGATTGCGTAGTGTGCCGTTTTTGACCGCCCTGCGAGGCCAGAAAATTGGCCTGCTGGCAGTGGACGAAGCTCACTGCATCTCGGAATGGGGGCACGACTTTCGTCCCGATTACCTGCATTTGGCCGAAGCGCGCCGTCGCTTGGGGAATCCGCTCACCGTGGCCCTGACTGCCACCGCCACGCCACAGGTGCAGGCGGACATCGTGCGGCTGCTGGAATTGGGGGAGGCAACGCGCATCGTGACCGGCTTCAATCGCCCCAACCTGTACTTTGAAGTGCGTTACACCCCAGGCCCAGCAGCCAAACTGCGTGCTCTGACCGAACTTTTATCCCGGCCCGAAACAGGTGCCATCATTATCTACACCGGCACACGCCGTGACGCTGAGGAGGTGGTCGGGTTCCTTCGGGAGGCCCTTCATCTGCCCGCCGGGTACTATCATGCCGGCCTGCCTGCGGAAGAGCGGGAGCGTCTCCAGAGCGAGTTTATGGCCGGCCGTCTGAACATCATCTGTGCCACCAACGCCTTCGGCATGGGCATTGACCGCGCCGACGTGCGTCAGGTGATCCACTATTCCCTGCCTGGCTCGTTAGAAGCCTACTACCAGGAGGCCGGCCGCGCCGGGCGCGATGGTCAGCCCGCCCAGGTTACCCTGCTCTACGCCCCCGAAGACCGCGCCCTGCAGGAATATTTCACCCGTAACAGCGTTCTGAGCCAGGATGACTTGCGTGCCCTGTATCAGGCAGTCCGTGGCAGTGGGAATGTGTGGCTGACCGAAGAAGACCTTTCCCGCAGCACCGGCATGCATCCGGTTCAAATCCGCGTCGGGTTGGCAGCGCTGGAGCGAGCCGGGGCGCTGGAACACCTGGGCGATGAGGGCCTGCGGATGCTGTTCCGTAAGGGGGAATGGAGACCGACACCCATCGCCCAGGCCCTCGCCCACAACCGCGAGCATCTCCAGCATCGCTACCGTCAGTTAGAGGTCATCGTCCGTTACGCCGAGTCCAGCGCCTGCCGCCGCCGGATCATTCTGCAGCACTTTGGGGATAGGGAGATGGCGGAGGTGGCCCGATGCTGCGACAACTGCCTGGGAGCAGCAACCCCACCCGGGGCCTGGCAAGAAGCGATGGCGATGACGGTGGGTGAGCACGCTGCGCTCATCATTCTGGATTGCGTCCGGCACGCCCGTGTCCCGGTCGGCCGGGAAAAACTGGCACAAATCCTGCACGGCTCACGGGCCAGGGACATCCGGCGCTTCCACCATGACCGTAACCCATATTACGGCAAACTGGCAGCCGTACCTCAAAAGGATATTGAGGCGATCATTGCACAACTGATGGAGAGGGGCTATCTCAAGACCATAGGCGGCGAGTACCCGGTGCTGGCCCTCACCCCGCGCGGCGAAAATGCCCTGCGGCAGAAGGAGGCCATCACCTTGGGGTTACCCAAATCCTTTGAGCCGGAAGCGGTTCAACGCGCTACGGAGGAACGACAGGCGGGCGGGACAGTGGCCTATACGGCGAAGTTGCTGGCAGAGGGCCTGAGCGTGGAGGAGATCGCGCGGCGGCGCGGGCTGACCGTCGGCACCATTTACGGCCACTGCGCACAATTGATTGAACGCGGCCTGCTGGACGTGGAAAGCATCATTCCTGCCGACGTGCGGGCGCAGATTCAGGCAGCCATTCAGCAAGCCGGCCCAGATTCACCGCTTTCGGCCATCAAGGCGCTCTTGCCCGAAGCCATAGACTACGGCATGATCCGCTGCGTGCTGGCATCGCAACAGCCCTCCGGCAGTGCGAAAGACGCTCCCGGTTTTTTTATCTTCTGTCGCGGAAAAACCCCGTGTCACGATAGCCTACCATCGCATCGTTGAACTGGGAGAGTCGGGATCACCGGCCGCGTTGCCCGAACTTCTCGCCGCGTTAAAGAGCGAGGACGGAAACATCAGGAGGCTGGCCGCATCGGCCCTCGGAAAGATTGGGGATGAACGGGCTGTTCAGCCCTTGCTGGATTTGCTGGCGGTGGAAACGAAACCTCAGGTCCGCCAGTACGCGGTGAAAGCGCTGGGCAAAATTGGAAGCGCGCAAGCCATTCCGGTGCTGACCCGGATTGCGGGCGATGAAAACGAAATAGACTACTGGTTTGTCAACCGTGATTTTGTTTGTTGCCCTACAGCATCTATGAGCAGGATTTATGCGGTCAACCTCCCATATTTGGTTACTTGCAAGGCCAATAATGCCCATATATGGGGGTATAGTGGCTATGGGAGCCGCAGCCTGAACTCACAAACACGGACTTGACAAACCACTACACGCGCGAAGCGGCCCGGTGGGCCATTGGGCAGATCGGCGATAAAACTCGCGCCGGTATTTCGTTGGTGACCTCGCCTGCCATGCCCGATGGGGCTCCTGCTGACCCTATCGCGGCTTTCCTGTCTTCCCCGCACCCCCGCCCGCTCAGGGGCAACTGGCAGATTGGCTTTGCCCTGGACTTCCACAGCAGTTTCCGCGGCGCCCACCACTGGGAGCGCAGCGCTATTGGCGAACTGGTCTATCGGCTCAAGTACGAAGAGGACCGCTCCGTGCTGCCACTGCTGGTGGAACACACACTCGCCCTCTTCGCCGCGCATCCAGAAATGACGGAGTTTGATTGCATTGTACCAGTGCCGCCCATCCACCCCGCGCTCATTCCACCCGGTCTATGAATACTGCCAGGCGCTGGCGGAGGCAATGGGCAAGCACGTGCGGAATTGCCTGGTCAAAACGCGTCCCACCTGGCCGCAGAAGGAGATGAAAACCCTGGCACAGAAACGCGCCAACGTCGCCGGAGCCTTCGCCGTGCAGGGCGAGGTAGCTGGCCAGCGCATCTTGCTGGTAGATGACCTGTACGATAGCGGCGCCACGCTGGAGGAGATCACGCGCGTGCTTCTGCGGAATGGGGCGCGTCAGGTCAACGTGCTGACGTGGACGCGGACGATCCACATGGATGCGTAATTGGAAGAGGTGAAACGCGCTATGGATTTCTCTCCAACCTCGCTGACAGTATTGCTTCTCTGCTCCTCCCTCGCTCTGGACAAGAAGGCATCCCAACCGCTGAGCGGGCGCGAATGGAGTGGGCTGATACGCGCCTTACAAATGGCCTCGCTCACTCCAGCCGATCTGCTCTCACTGACGCCCGCCGATTTCGCAGGCCGGCTCAATCTGGACGCGCGTTTTGCTGCTCGTCTGACGTACTTGCTCTCCCGCCGCGCCGAACTCCTGGCCGAACTGGAACGCTTCGCTCGCCTGGGCATCTTTCCGCTCACTCGCGCCGATCCCGACTACCCCGAAAAGTACCGCCAGCGCCTGCAGGATTCCGCGCCCCCGGTACTGTTCTACGCTGGCGAGAAAGCCCTGTAAGGAAACAAACGGCTGTTGCAAAAAGGCGCGTTATCCTTCCCCCATCCCTTCCGCGAGGCACCGACCCGCCTGCCCGCCTGGCTGAAGGAAAAAGCTGCCGCTCTCCCCTCCCGCACCGCGCAGGGAAGACTGTTTTAAGAGAAGGCAACTCTTTGTTTTTACGATGAAACGGCCCTTACACTTTTCAGGAGGAGCATATCCATGGACCCTCAACTCCCTGCCCAACTGGTCCAAATCCTGGCCCCTTACCTGCCCTACCTGGCCGAGGGACTCAAACTGGCCGGGCAGGAGGCGGCGAAAAAACTCGGCGAAAAAGCCGGTGAGCAGAGTTTGGAGCAGGCGAAAGCGCTGTGGGCCAAACTGCGCCACAAGAAGAACGTGGAGCAGGTAGCGCGGACCGCCGCCGCCCTGCCCGATAACCAGGTGCTGCGTGAGGCCTTACGGGAAGAGATCGCCCGCGCCCTGGCCGAAGACCCTGCTCTGGCCCAGGAACTTGCCCGCCTGCTGCAACAGGCCCAGGCTGGGGGGCGCACCGTCACCGCCAGTGGGGACCGCTCCGTCGCCATCGGCGGGAACGTGACGGGCAGCGTGATTGTGACCGGAGACCAGAACGTGGTGCAGCAGGGGAAGTACAACGTCAACATCGGCCAGGCCGGCGGGATGACTATTGGCGATCAGGTCACACCACCAGCAAAGAAGCCCGCCAAAGGCATCACCATGATCCCGGTGGAGTCCAGCATGGTGGACTCGGTCGGCTACGATGAAGAGCGCCACCTGCTGCAGGTCATTTTCATCAGCGGACAGGTCTATTGCTACGAAGGCGTCCCGCCCGAAGTCTTCCAGGGCCTGCTGGAGGCCGAATCCAAAGGGCAGTACATGCGTGCCTATATCATTGACGTGTACTCCTACCGCCGCGGGCCGTGCCGGAAGCGATGAGAAACAGGAGCGTCTGCTATGGCAGATGAATTATCTCTATTGGAGCATCTGCTCCAAGATCGTGCTTTCCTGCGCCGCATTCTTCTTGTGAGCGGACAGGGCAACGTCCTCCAGATCGGCAAATACAACATCCACATTGAACAGGGGCGAAATCTGCAGATCGGCGACCGCCTGGGGCAGGAACAAGGTCTGCATATCGGCGACCGCATCTATCAAGGCCCCGACCTGGAGACCCTGCGTCAGGTTGTGCGCGAAGTGCAGGCCCAAATCACCTCCGACCGCTACGCCGCCTCCCTTCAGGAGTACTTCCACGCCCTGCGCCGCTACTGTGCCGAACTCCCCTACCTGACCCTGACCGACATCCGCCCGCCGAAAAACCTGGACGAGGTCTACGTTCCCCTGCGGGCGCGGCAGCGGGAGGAAGAAATGCTGCCGCGCAAGCCCGCCGAGCAAGGGGAATCGCTCACAGTGGAGCAGGTCCTGCGCCAGGCGCCGACGCCCCACCTGCTGATTCTCGGTCAGCCGGGCGCGGGCAAGTCCACCCTGTTGCGCCAACTGGCCGAGCGCGCCTACGACGACCCGCATGCCATCGGTCTGGATCTCCCCCACCTGCCTCTGCTCCTGCCCCTGCGCACCCTGGCGCAGGCTGAAGGCGCTCTGGAAGAACGCCTGAACCAGGCTCTGCAGAACGAACTCCGCCTACCCCGCGCCCTGCCCGCTGGCTTCCTGGACGCCTGGCTGCAGCACCTGGATGCCCCTTGGCTCTTCCTGCTGGACGGCCTGGACGAAGTCCCCGCCGACAGGTATCGCTCCCTCAAGCAGTGGCTGGGCGACCTGCTTGCCAGTCCTAACATTGCCCGTGTCATCCTCACCAGCCGTCCCTCCGCCTACACGGAAAAAGAATGGGATACCGCCCGCCTCAGCGTCTATGAAATCCAGCCCTTCACCCGCGACCAGACCGCCAAACTGGCCCGCCGCTGGTTTGGAGAAGAGGCGCCCGCCTTCCTGCAAGCGCTGGAAGCCGTGCGCAGCCCTGTGCTGACCGAGACGCCTTTGCTCATCACCATCGCCGCCAAAGTCTACCTGGAACGCAAGAGTCTGCCCGAACGCCGTTCGCAGTTGTACCAGGAGTTTGTGGACATCTGGCTGGACGAAGCCAAAGAACACGGTCTGCGTGACGAACTGGACCCCGCTGTGCTGGACCTGGCGCAACCCGCTCTGGCCCACCTGGCCCTGGCGATGACCAATCACCCCGACTGGATAGATGAGAAGTCTCTGATTCCTGTGGTGGCAGAGTACTTGAACGAGCAACTCAACCTGAAAGACCGCGCTCCTGCTGTGGCTGAACGCTTCTTGCGGGTGATGGCCCGGCGCAGCGGGATTTTCCTGCGTACCGAGTATCGTCTGATCCACTTTTCACAGCACGGTGATGCTATTGGATCGACGGAGTTTGAAAACCTTCTGCGCCGCCTGAAAACTTACGGTTGGTTACACCCCACCTTCCGTGAATATTTGGCTGCGTGGCAGTTGGATAGCCAAGTTAAGGAAAGAAAAGGCGACTTTGAAACCGTATTGGGAAGCAGAATATATTATCCCAGATGGCATAGAGTTATTGTAGAACTGGCAACGATTACCGATCGTCCGGGAGAATTAATCAATCTTCTCTCTAATGCTCTTAGTGAATGCAAAAGCGATGGGGGGATAGACTATGATTCGGGGTGGGAACACCTCCAGCAAATAGCATCTCTCCTAAAAGAAATTGCCGAGAGTGGGGTGGGTTATCTTATGGTCAAGCCGTTGTCGGCAATTTTGTCTGGTCCAAACGAATTTGTGCACTCAACGGTTGTAGAACTCCTCGGATACACCAAGTCTAATCAAGCTATTCCACCCCTGGTCAATGCCTTAAAGCATTCAAACTCGTATGTGCGGGAACGAGCAGTATACGCACTAGGAATGATCGGAACCTTACAAGCCATTTCGCCACTTATTGTGGCATTGGATAGTAAAGAGCAGGATAGTGTAATAGAAACCGCGATAGCGGTCTACACCTCGGCCTTGACACAATTAACACAAATTGATGACAAGCATCTCATCAACTGTCCTTTCGTGCAATTTGAGAAGCCACTTTCGCGAATTAATATATATGGGGGTGCAACGGCGCCTATCCCCCATATGTAGGGGGTTGGCGTTTGGCGATCAGAGGCGAGTTTCCTGGCTCGCTCGCGTCACACCACTAAATGTGGGGGCAAATACACCCTGTTCCCCCATATATGGGTAGAACAAACGTTTCCCCGAAAGGAGAGATCAAGGCATTAAGGAAAGCACTTACGACTCTACTCGATCATCCTAATCCAGATATACGCCATGATTGTGCAGAATTGCTCGGAAAAATTGGCGATGCGCAAACACTATTTGATCTAGAGAGACTCTTGGACTCTCCTTTCGGGGAAACGTTTGTTCTACCCATATATGGGGGAACAGGGTGTATTTGCCCCCACATTTAGTGGTGTGACGCGAGCGAGCCAGGAAACTCGCCTCTGATCGCCAAACGCCAACCCCCTACATATGGGGGATAGGCGCCGTTGCACCCCCATATATATTAATTCGCGAAAGTGGCTTCTCAAATTGCACGAAAGGACAGTTGGATGACGATGAAATCTTCAATAGGAGCGCCTGTGTTAGAGACGCCGCCCGCGACGCCATCGCCCGCATCCGCGCCCGCACAGCGCAAGCCGACCAGCAAGGAGATGAACAATGATTGACGACTTCCTGGTTAACCTCCTCGCTTCCCTCGCCTACGACCTCCTCAAATCCCTACCCTCCCGCTTCCAGGGTCAACAGGAAGACCTCCTGCGCAACCTGCGTGCCGAAGATGAACTCCTGACCGAAGACCGCCCGGTCGCACTCTTGGGCGTGCTCGGCGGCGGCAAAACGACGACGCTCCACTACCTGACCTGGGCTTACGCCCCCTGCAATGACGACCCCGACTGGCTGCTCCGCCCCGCCGACATGGCGCGCAGACTGCTTCCAGCGTCAATCTCTTTGCAGAGGGAAAAAGTCGGTGTACAATCTATTCATCCACGCCGTCATTCTTTGTGTCCGATCAGTCCAATTCCAACAGAGGAGGTGACACGATGAGCAGACGAGTAGATGCCGACCTGGAAAGCATGATCGCTTTCCGTGAGCATCTGATCCGCTTCAACCGCACCCTGGCTGAAGAGTTCGCCTCAATGGAAGCGCACTGGCGCAGCCTGGGCGATGTCTGGACCGATGTCAAGTACCACGAATTCGGCGAGGCGCTCCAGGAGGCTGCCCAGGGCGTGAATCGCTACTTGAGCGCGACCGAGGGCCACGAGGCCCATCTGCTCGGGCTGATTGAGCGGTTGCGCGAGTATCTGGAATACCGGTGAGGAA
>Ga0272449_1005155_pt1 | contig 10321 bp, 10 predicted proteins | sample YNPCB0241_FD_198679 | JGI IMG/M metagenome (GOLD analysis project Ga0272449, IMG submission 198679) | Hot spring sediment microbial communities from Yellowstone National Park, WY, United States - YNP-CB-024-1 | ecosystem: Environmental > Aquatic > Thermal springs > Hot (42-90C) > Sediment...
TGCTCGCGCTGGCCACCATTGGCTTTGCTGCCTACGGGCGCATAGTCGATGAGCGCTACGTCCTCGTGCGTCCGGAAGATGTGCGCCTGTTCGCATGGGTCAAGGAGCACATCCCTCCGCAGGCGCGCATCCTCGTGAACACCTTCCCCGTTTCCGCAAGCGGCAGGACCATCGCCGGGCCAGATGCGGGCTGGTGGCTCACGATCGTCAGTGGCCACGAGACCAACCTGCCGGTCCTCACTTACGTGGCTGAGGTCGTCTCGCCGCGCTACGTGGAAGAGCTGATGGATTTGTCCCAACTGGGAACGGACGAGATAATGACCGATGCAGGGCACAAGGCCCTTTGCGAGCATTCGGTGGGCTACATTTTCCTCGGCGCGGTTGGTGGCCGGCTGGATGGCGAGGCGCTCCTGCGCAGCGGGCGCTACCCGCTCCTGCAGGCGGAGGGGCGGGCAATGATCTTTGCTGTGCCGTGCCCCGGCTGAGCGCCGGCAAGGAGGCAGCGTTGGAGGAGCAAGGCGACAGCCCCCTGGTGAGCGTGGTCATCCCCGCCTACAACGAGGAGGCCGCCATCGGCGAGGACCTTGATAAGCTCAAGGCCGCAATGGATGCCAGCCCCTTTAGCTACGAGGTGATCGTCGTCGATGATGGCAGCAGGGATCGAACGGCGGCGATCGTGCGGGAGCGCCCCTGGGTTCGCCTGCTGCAGCATGCCAAGAACAGGGGCACTGGGGCTGCCCGCAACACCGGCATCGAGGCAGCGCGGGGGGAGATTATCGCCATGTCGGATGGGGATGGCACGTACCCGGTGCAGGACATCCCGAAGCTGGTGCAGTTTCTGCTTGAGGGCAAGCACGACATGGTGATTGGCGCGCGCAAGAGAGAGGCGGGGACGATGCGGCTCCTGCGGGCGCCGACGAAATGGTTCATCCGTGCCCTGGCCTGCTACCTGACGCAGACCTCCATCCCGGACCTGAACTCCGGCCTGCGGGTTTTCCGGCGGGAGCCGCTACTGCGTTTCCGCAAGATACTGCCGACGACGCACTCCTGGGTGAGCACGATGACGATCGCCTTCCTGAGCGAGGGGCTGAGCGTGGCGTGGGTGCCCATCGATTACTATCCGCGCAAAGGGCGCTCGTCTTTCCACCCCGTGCGCGACACGTACAATTACCTTTCGCTTGTCGTGCGCACAGTGATGTACTTCAACCCGCTGCGCATCTTTCTTCCAGTCACAAGCGTGCTGCTGGCAGTGGCCATTCTCAAGCTTGTGCGGGACTTCGTCCATTACCAGGGCTTTTACGTCCCCGCCATCACGGTGCTGCTCTTCCTCACGGCCATTCAGCTCGGTGCCCTGGGCCTTCTTGCGGACCTCATCGTGCGGAGGAGCGGGTGAGAGTCGCTCTTGTCGGGCCGGTATACCCCTATCGCGGGGGCATCGCCCACTACAATGCGCTGTTGGCGAGGGCCCTTGCCGAACACCATGAGGTGAGGCTTTTTTCCTATAGGCGTCAGTACCCTCGCTGGCTATACCCTGGTAGAAGCGATAAGGACGAAAGCAAACTGGCGCTTTCTTTCCCAGCCGAGTTCTGCTTGGAACCATTCTGGCCGCCCTCATGGCTACACACCTGTGCCCGTATTGATCGTTTTGCGCCGGAGCTCACGATTATTCACTGGTGGGTGCCCTTTTGGGCCACTTGCACCGGGAGCGTTCTGCGGGTTCTCAGGCGCAGGGGCCTGCGGACAGTCTGCATTTGCCATAACATCCTCCCCCACGAGCGGCGGCCCTTGGACAAACTTATGGTCAAGTGGGCCCTCGAGCCAGCCACATGGCTTTTAGTGCACTCACATGCCGACAAACGGGTTGCAGAGAGCCTGATTGCGGGCGCCAAAGTGTTTGTGCACCCACACCCTTCGTATTCTCAGCTCGTTCAAGGCCTGCCTTCTAAGGAGCAAGCAAGAGCGGCCTTGGGAATTCATGAGCGCCGCGTGCTGCTTTTTTTCGGCCTGGTGCGTCCTTACAAGGGGCTGCGATACCTCCTGGAGGCCTTGAGCCTCCTGCCCGATAAGGAAGACCTGCGGTTGATCGTGGCTGGTGAGTTCTGGGAGCCTCTTGCGTCTTACCAGGACCTCGCAGCAAGCCTTGGGATTGATAGCATCGTCACCTGGGAGCCGCGCTACATACCGAACGAGGAGTTGCCTCTCTATTTTGCTGCCTGCGATGCGGTAGTGCTACCGTACACCCAGGCCAGCCAAAGCGGAGTTATCCAACTGGCTTTCGGTGCTGGCCGTCCAGTGATTACCACAAACGTTGGGGGCCTTCCGGAGGTGGTGGAGGAAGGCAGAACTGGGCTCCTTGTACCGCCGGGCGATGCTCAGGCTTTGGCGGAATGTATAGCGCAGTTCTTTGCTAACAGGTTCGGCCCGGTCCTGGAAGAGAGGCTTCGTCAGCACGCCTCGAGTTTCTCGTGGGCTCACATGGTACGAGTGCTCGAGAACCTTGATACTGCTACACAAGCCATAGCCCAGCTGTAATCTTTCAGCCCAAAGAGGTGAGCAGAAATTGACAGCGCAGGCTGGGAGCTGGGTTGTTTTCCTCGTTCTTTCAGCCGCAGCCCAAGCGTTAGGTTCGCTTTCTCTGTGGCTTATCGCGCGGCCGCTCAGCGTCGAGGAATTCGGGCTTTTCATGGCGAACTGGGGGCTGGCCGCTCAAGTCGCTGTGCTCGCAGGCTTCGGTCTCGACACTTGGCTCCTTCGCGAAGCAACAAGAGAGCCTTTAGGTGTTGCTCTAGGGAGAGCACTGCTGACCAAGGCGTTCCTGTGGGTCATCTTGCTCCCATTGATCGCCATTGTTGCGCCCGCCGTTCGCCCAGCTAGCTACCGCGCTAGCCTGCTTCTTCTCGCTGGGATCGCCTGGTCCGCCACAACATTCGTGAATGCTGTTGCTTCGGGCCTACAGGGCGCCAAAAGGGCTGAGCTGGCAGGTGCACTTAGAGCGGGACTGAGCAGCGTGGCCCTCGTGTTCGTTTCTGTTGCTTCCCTGATGCGCCCAAGCGCCACGACCTTCATGGAAGCGCGTGCGATAGCTGCGGTTGTCTCCTTGATTCTGATAACCGCCACGTTGTGCCAACAAAAGCGTGCCTGCATCCGGCCGACCAGCCTTGCTCTGTGTGAAGGGATGCCCTACGTCGCTTCCGACGTCTTCGCACAAGTGTGCATAAGCGGCGACATCGTGATACTTGGGCTCTTGGCGGACAAGCGTGCAGTGGGTGTGTACAGTCCGGCCAGTGCGTTGTTGAGTTTTTTCTTCTTTGTGCCAAATGCCCTCTACACTCTCCTGATCCCTTATTTCTCCCGCGCCCATTCCCAAACAAGGCGCGACGTGGGGTGGGTACTGCTGGCGACAGCGATTGCCATGGCTACACTGGGAGCCTTTCTCGGTTGTTTTCTGTGGACAAGCAGGACGCCTCTAATCAAACTGGTGTACGGTCCCGAGTACATCGAGGCGTCTCAGGCCGTGGCATACCTAAGCTGGCTGCTTGTACCCAGGAGTGTGTCATTCGCCATGGCTGCTTACCTAGTCGGTGCCGGGCAGCAACGAGCACGCGTGCGCGTTCAGGCCCTTGCAGCAGGGTTGAACCTGGCCCTGAACGTCGCGCTGATTCCCTCCCTTGGCTGGAGGGCATGTGCCCTAGCATATTGGGCAACTGAGATCCTACTGGCTTGTGGTTACGGTTACAAGGCTGCTGGTGTGCTGTGGGCTGAATCGCAAGAGCCTTTGCTGACACATGCGTGCACCAAAGGTCCTCATCATCAATTTCCACTCCTATAGAAACACGGGCGACCTGGCCATCCTGGCCCGCACAGTAGCGGGCATCAAGGCTCGCCTTCCTTCGGCAGAATTAACCGTAGTGACGGATGACCCTGCAGTACCGCTGCAACTGCCTGCGCCCCTGGCAAGTGTCCACTTTGTGCCATCGCTCCGGTGGGTGGTCGAGAGAGGGCATGGAAGTGCCAACGCCGGCCGCGTTGTCACCACGACAGCCTCCTTGGCAATCTGCCTTTGGCGTAGCCCAAGCGCAGTGCAACGGCCTTTCCAGCGGGGGGATCTCGCCCCACTTTTGCACGCGTTCGCGAACGCTGATGTCATTTTGAGCAGCGGAGGGGGATACCTCTATGGCAGCAAGCGAGGCATGATCGTTAACTGGGCGATGCTCTCACTGCTGCTCAGTTGCGCGGCCGGTAAGCCCCTTTGGGCTCTACCACAGTCGTTGGGACCATTTGCCAGCTCAGCCCAAGCCTGTATCGTTGGCGCTCTACTACGGCGGGCCCGCCGGGTATACGTCCGAGAGCGGCAATCCCTCGAGGTGGCACGTGCGCTGCGGGTTCGCAATGCTGAGCTTGTGCCGGATCTCGTGATAGGGCTACCCTCAAGCGGGGTGAGGCCACAGGACATGCCCGCCACACCACACAGCAAGAAGAAGGAGGAAGTATGGATCGGCCTGACAGCGCTGGATTGGGCAGGGCATACCCAGTTCTTCGCCAGTCAGGAGGAATATGAGCGGCAGCTCGTTGCATTCGTTGACGCAGCGGTGAGAAAGTTGCATGCGGAGGTTTTCCTATTCCCTCAATGCTGGGGGCCGGGACCTTTTGAGGATGACCGGAGAGCGTTGCAGCGGATCTTTCAGCAAGTGCGCCAGTCACAGGTTTACGTGTGCGAGCCGCAACTAAACCCTCAAGTGCTCCAATCTCTCTATGGAACCATGGATCTGATGGTGGGGACTCGCTTGCATTCCGTCTTGATGGCACTGAACGAAAGAGTGCCAGGCATTGCCATCGGATATTTGCCCAAGAGTTGGGGTGTCCTGTCCATGTTGGGGCTAGAGCGATTTCACTTGCCAATAGAGCAGCTTGCATGCAGCGAGCTGGTACGCATGGCTGAGGAGTGCCTACAAAACCATGGCAGCTTAAGAGAAAGCATCCACGACAGAATGGTCGCGGCTTCTCTCGCTGTGGAGCGAACCCTAGACCAGGTCTGCACCGAGATCAGTGGCGTACTATGAGCCGGGCTAAAATCCTGTACCTCGTTCGTGGCCTGAGTGTTGGCGAACTAATGGCTGGTGGCGAAAGATACGCTATCGAGCTTGCGATTCGGCTTGCGCAGAGAGGGTGGCAGATCACCCTTTGCAGCCTCTGGCAGTCTCGGGATGCCCTAGAGAAAGAGGCGACAGCCAAGCTTCAAGCCCATGGGGTCGACGTCCTCAGGCTGCACCCTTTAGTGCGTAAGCGACCCTCTCCTAGGACGATCCTCCACCTTGCAACAAAGCTGCGCAGCTTGCTAGAGGATAGAGGGCCTGACATTGTCCATACTCATTCCATGACCAGCGATCTCGTGGCGGTTTTGGCAAGGCAAGCATTAGGTCGGCGGGCTCGTTTTGTGCGCTTGGTGCGAACTGTCCATAACCGTGAGTTTGGGCCCATGCTGGGCACCTGGCGAGGACTGGCAATTTCAGCCGTGGATTCCACCTTGTACCCACTGGCTTTCGCAGCTGAGACAGCCGTGTCCAGGGCTTATGTCGAGTCGCTGGACAAGAGGCCGCTGGCACGAGTGCTCGGGAAGAGGGCCGTGTGGCTGCCCAACGCCGTGGACTCCAGCCGTTTCTCTGGGCAACCACCCGGCTACGCTCACCGCCTTGCCGGCATTGCCCAAGATGCCCCAATAGTCGGCTTGGTAGGCAAGCTGACCGTTCAAAAGGGCCCAGATGTGTTCCTGCGGGCAGCTGCCGAGGTTGCAAAGAACCTGCCTGATGTGCACTTCGTGATTGTGGGCGATGGCCCACTCAGGGAGGAGTTGCGCATTACTGCCGGGAAGCTTGGTCTGGCTCAGAGGGTTCACTTTCTGGGGCCGCGCGGTGACATCGAGCCTCTCCTAGCCAGCTTCTCCGTCTTGGTGTCCTCTTCCAGGTGGGAGGGAATGCCCACAGTGATCCTGGAAGCCATGGCCGCAGGCGTACCTGTCGTTGCCACAGACATTCCAGGCACAAATGAGGTTGTCTGCCATGAGCTTACGGGCCTGGTTACGCCACCTGACGATTCCAAGGGCATGGCTCGGGCAATAACGCGACTTCTGAGAGACCAACAGTTGCGCCACACCCTCGCCAGCGCGGCAGGGCGTGTAGCCCAATCGCGCTCGTTCGATGCAATTCTGCCCACGCTGGAAGCGCTCTACGGCAGGCTCCTTGGCGGCTGACCCTGCTGCGCAGGTCCGGGCACAGAACCGATGGGCTGATCCTAACCCTCCCCAGAGAAACGAGGCTCTGCCAGGGCCGCTGCCTGTGCTTAACCCGAAAGTGGTATTGCTTTTGCTGCTCCCGATGCCGACAATGTCCTTGGCTATGCTTGCAACGGTGAAGAGCAAGCCAAACACTACTTCTCCAAGTGGAGGGCAGCATGCTATACAAGCGGATGTCGGTTGCGTTGGCGATAGTTTTAGTCCTGACTTTGGTTCTCCCACTAGCTGGGTCTGCCCAGTCAGCGACAACACAATCATGGACTTCGTCAATTACGTACTACACTCCTGATCCGAGCGGCGGGCAGCTTTGGATTGACTACTACTATGAAGCTGCCAGTGGAGGAACTCTTGCTAAAAGCTATGGGCCAATCATATTGGCTGGGCATAAAGCAGGTTCCCTCTTCATTGGGTCAGCTGGGTTGCCATCGGGTTTTACGAGCGGGTCCGCCGTCCTCAGAGCATCTGTGCCCATCATAGCGACTTATGTGCAGTTTGCTTCTGGTACGGCTGCAAATGAATACGGCCGCCTGCTCTACAGTGGGTTCTCTGCGTCGGATGCGTCCACCACTTACTATATACCCACTTTTCTGTACCAGAAGTTTGGCAGCACATCCCTTATGTCTGTGCAAAACGTGGAATCTACCAACAATACAGTGCAGGTTAGGGCATATGCCCTCGGCGCCGCGTCTCCAACTGCCACGAAGGAGTACACTCTGCCGCCCAATGCGGCACGCATTTTGAGCCCTTCGGATCTGGGTCTTGCGCCGGGGTTCAATGGCTCCGTGGTTATTACAAGCACAACTGGAGGGCGTGTCGTTGCCAGCGCTCAAGAGACTGACGATGCAGGGCGTGGCGCCTACGCATTTGAAGGGGTTCCAAGCGGGGCAAGCACAGTTTACATGGCCACTATGCTCTGTCGTGCCTTCGGCGACCAGCAGAACTCCTACTATGCCATCCAGAATGCCGGCAGCAGTGCAGTGGCTGTGACAGTCGACTTCTACGACACCGCTGGGACTAAGGTGGCCTCGATGCCTGCCACCAGCGTTGGCCCAGGTAACAAGATCAGTGTGAACCCCTGTGACTATGGCGTAGCCCCTGGTGTATCTGGTTCGGCAGTCATCACCGCGACTGGCGGTCAGATCATCGCGATGGGCAAAGTGAAGAGCGCAAGCGGTATTTCGACAGCATTTGTTGGCCAATCAACAGGAGCTACTAAGGTAGCCGCTCCTTACATCCGATGGTCGGCCAACCCAAGCGCCGAGTGGCGCTCTTACATCGCCGTCATGAACGTCGGCAGTGCGCCTGCGACCAACGTTGTGGCAAACTACTATGACGGCAATGGGAACCTCGCGGGCAGCGAGCACATCGCTACCGCAGCAAATCCGCTGCCACCGCTTATCAAGAGAAACACAACCCCTCAAAGCGCAGGCGCTCTCGATAGCAGTGGCAACTTCGGGCTGAGCCCCTACGGTGGTGCCGTCGAGATCACGAGCGATCAACCAATTGTCGTCGTGGTCCGAGTCCAGCGGGATGTGAGCCTGGGTGCCACCACTCGCTTTGCCGAGGATTATAACGGTGTACCTGTTCCTTAGAGAGGCCAGCTCGCCAGTGCAGCCACAAGTGCACGCCTTGATAGGTCAGGGAGGGGCTGAAGGCGCCCCTCCCTATGTTAGCAAGAGGAACGCGATGATGAGGCGCTTGCCAAGACTTTCATTGCGCCGCGTGCTCCTCCCAGCGGTCACCCTCGCAGCACTCTTGATCTTTGCTGGCTGCAGCTTCAGCCCCGGCGCAACACCAACCGCCGCCGTTTTTGACAGCCCGGTGGTAGCTGCGGGTTCGAGCTCCCCCTTGGCGCCAGCTCCTCCTACTGTCACGGTGGCCACCGGTTTCGGTGCTGTCCGCGGAAAGGTGGCAAGCAAGCCATCAAGCTGGGGGGAGGTAACAGTGTACCTGGCCGGCTTCACTCCACTAGAAGAAGGAAGCAAGACAGGGTGGTATGTCCTGGAGCCATCCCTCCACCCTCATGCTAAGACAGACTCCAGCGGCTATTTCGTGGTTGACCAAGTACCACCGGGCCAGTATGTGGTTGTTGTTGGTCCCACTCCGGAAGACGCTGTCGCTGCGCTGGCTGGTCGCGATCCGCTAGTTATCGAGGTGAAAGCCGGGCAGGTGACAGAGTTAGGCGACATAGTTATTCGCTAGTGGAATCTATTGCACAATGCCTTCATCGGGAGAATAAGTGCCCGTGCAACGAACGTACATTGCCCTTGTGGGAATAGTTGTCGCCGTAGTTCTTGTCATTGCCGTTGTGCTCGCGCGCGGGCGCGGTACTGCCGTGCCCACACCGACGGCCACTGCCCCCACAACAGCCGCGGCAGGAGAACCGACGGCGCTGCCGACGCTGGGCGCTGCTTTCGTGAGCCCCGTCTCGCCGCTGCCAGCCCAGTAGCTCCCCCGTTCAAGGTCGCTGCGAGGCCAGCACCCGGGAGGGGAACTCCGGCAGCCCCCTGATCCCCAGGTTCAGTTGGAAAAGCGCCCCCGCGCCAGCGCCTTCCTCTGCTTTGCGATCTCCGCCAGCTGTTGTCACGAAGATGTCGGTGTAGTCCTCCCCGCCGAAAATGACGCTTGAGACCTTCCGGGCCGGGAAGTATATGCGCCGCTCCTCCTGCCCCTCTGGGGTGTAGCGCACAAGGCAGCTCCCATCCCAGCGCGCCGACCAAACATAGCCTTCTGCATCCACCGTCATCCCGTCGGGGAAACCCTGCCCCTCCGGAACCTCGACAAATAGCCGCCCCTGCCCCAAAGCGCCTGTCGCCTCGTCATAGGGGTAAAGCCTGATCTGCCGCCGTGGAGAATCGGTGTGATAAAGAAATCGCCGGTCCAGCGTGAACCCCATTCCATTCGAAGTGCCCACATCCTCCAGCACAACGTGAAGGGAGCCATCCGTATCCAGCCGGTAGAGGCGCCCGTTCCTTTTGGGCGTGGGCATCGTCCCGCAAAAGACCCTTCCTGCCGGATCGGCAATCACATCGTTGAAGCGGCTCTCGCGCTCGTCCGGAATTTCTGGCACAACTGTCCCGAGGAACTCCCCGCGCCAGATGCGGATAGCGCCGCGCGCCATGAAGAGCAGCAACGCGCCATCCTCTTGTATCGTGAACCCACCGACCGGCTCCCCCTGGTAGACCTGCTCATGCCGGCCTGTACTCGGAAAGTACCGGAACAACCTCCCGGTGGCGATATCCGTCCAGTAGACGCATTTCTCCTGCGGGTGCCAAAGTGGATTCTCCCCGATCACGCACGCATAATCCGCCACCAGTTCAGGCCCGTTCACTTCCCTACCTCCGCCAAGCTGGCCCTCAGGCCAGACTGCAGTGCCCCTTGTACCATTGCTCCGGCAAGCTGTCCAGCTCCGTTGCGCACGTCTTCCCCACCGCCTGCCAGCAAAGCCTCGGTGGCAGCAGCCGTTACCAGAGGCATTCCCCCCCACCCGCCTCCAAAAGCGGAGCCAAACCACACGGCGGGTGGGTGGGAGAGACTTGCCACTCGAGAGCCGCACCTGCGGCCACGGTCCCTTGGAGTAGAGATCCGTCCGCTATGGAGTTGTCACTTGGCGGCAAGCGTTGCGCTCTCCGTTGGGGCCTCCCTCGGTGCCAAGGCACGTCGGCCGCCGCTGCCGCGCCCGAGAGACTAACCCCACCCACCCGCCCCTCTTGCTGCCAACGCACATTGGCGGCCATTGTGGCTGCTCCGGAGGTATTCCCCCCACCCGCCTCCAAAAGCGGAGCCAAGCCGCAGGGCGGGTGGGTGGGAGAGACAACTCTCGGGCGCCGCGCCAGCAGCCAAAGTGCACTGGAACTGTGGCCGCAGCTTCTCCTACCAGAACATCGGCCGCCGAAGTGCAAGCATGGAGCGAGCAGCTCTTCCTCGATGCGCCACTTGGCCGCACTCGTTTGCTCCTTAGTTGCGGCACGTCTTGCTGCCAAAGCACTTTGGCGGCTATCGTTGCGCTCCAGGAGGTATGGGGGGGGGGGG
>Ga0272449_1005158_pt1 | contig 10317 bp, 13 predicted proteins | sample YNPCB0241_FD_198679 | JGI IMG/M metagenome (GOLD analysis project Ga0272449, IMG submission 198679) | Hot spring sediment microbial communities from Yellowstone National Park, WY, United States - YNP-CB-024-1 | ecosystem: Environmental > Aquatic > Thermal springs > Hot (42-90C) > Sediment...
GGAGTTATAGTAGTTATTCTACCTGACAGAGGAGATAGATATCTTTCAACTTCCCTTTTTGCATCTATCTGTAGTAAATGCCCTCCATAAAAATTTGAAAATTTTTACTTTTCCCTTTTATCTTCGTAATTTTCTTCTTTTTCTTCTTCAATTTTTATAGTAACATCTTTAACAAAATCAGGGCATTTCTGCCCTGCCTTAAGAGAAAACTGTTTTTGACAGGTTGCCCTCCATGCACATATAACGCACATTGGTTTTTGCTGATTCATAGTCGCCTCCTAATTTTTATACATACTGAAATAATGGTTTTATCCTATTATAACTTAATAGTGTTTGAAAGATGATAAGATAAAAAATTCTCTATTTCAAGTAACAATCTTACAGAAAGCTTAACTCTTTCTAAATATTTCAATTTCCATGTTGACATTTCATTGAGAATTTTTACAACTCCTCGGGACAATGATGTAATTGCTGTATCATTTGATGGGAAATTATTTAAAAAACAATTTTTACAAATTACAAAACCTTGTGAATAATAAATATCTCCATTCAGACTATCTCTACAGAGTCCACAATTTTTAAAATCAGGAAGATAACCTAAAAGGCTTAATAATTTTAATTTAAAAAAAATAATGTGACTGGCATGGTTATTTTTTTCCTTTAGATAAAAAAGAGTATCTAAAAAAAGATAGAAAAGTTCATTATTTGGCTCTCTCTTAGGAAGAAATTGTAAAAATAATCTCAAGACTTCTGATATTTTTAAAAATAACTTGTAATTTTCTCTTATTACCTGAAAGGATTCTATTATGTCTGATTGAATTATTTTCTGAAGTTTATCTTCTCTTCCAATAAATGAGATTCGTGAGTAGGTTAGTGGTTCAAGGGAACTACCAAATTTGCTTTTTATTTTACGGGGACTTTTAGCAAAAAGATTGATTAACCCAAAATCTTTTGTAAAATAAGTAACTATTGAATCTGCCTCTCCATATGCATAATTTTTAAGAACTATTGCCTCAGAGGAGTAAATCATCCATTATTGAATATTGCCAAAGTCTTCAGGTTTTAAATTTTTAAGCCATTCCTCAAGTTCATCGGCTTTTCTTAGTTCAAAAATACCTTCCTCGACAAATATAGGAGCTTGAACTCTTAGTGCTATAGCTACAGCATCAGAGGGACGGGAGTCAACTGTTTTTTCTTTAATACCATCATGGACATAAATTAAAGCATAATAGGTATTATCAATTAAATCAGTTACAACAATTTTTGTAATACGGACTTCAAGGGCATCCAAAATATTTTTTATTAAATCATGAGTTAAGGGCCTTGGAGTTATAACTTTTCCCAAAGCTAAGGCAATTGAGTCTGCCTCTGGTTTGCCAATCCATATTGGAAGAGTTTCATCGCCATCAACTTGCTTTAATAAAAGAATATACATCCCACTTCTTGGGTCAAAAAGTAATCCCTCCACTTTCATTTCTATTAACATTTTAATACCCCAAAGATTTTAATAATATGTCTCTTTGTCTCCATTTTTTTCTTACCTTTACCCATACCTCAAGAAAAACTCTTATACCTAAAACTTTTTCAATATCAAGCCTTGCCTCTGTTGCAATTTTCTTTAATCTATCGCCCTTTTTTCCTATTATAATAATTTTTTGTCCCTCCCTTTCAACATAAATATTTGCTCCTATTGTAAGAATCCTATCAGACTCTTCCCATCTTTCAATATCTACAGCTACAGAATAGGGAATCTCATCTTCAGTATATTTCATAATCTTCTCTCTAATAAACTCAGCTACAATAAATCGTTCTGCTTGGTCTGTTATCATATCTTCAGGATAAAATTTATTACCCTGAGGCAAATAAAAGATAATTCTATCGATTAGCTTTTCTACTCCATCGCACTTAAGAGCAGAAATCGGAATTATTTCTTTAAAAGGAAAAATATCTTTATAAAGAGCAATTAATGGAAGAAGGCTCTTTTTGGTGACCGTATCTATTTTATTAATTGCTAAAATTACAGGAATTTTGACTTTCTTTAATATTTCTATAATCGATAAATCAGCTTCTTTGGGATTTTCTGGTTCAACCATTAAAATAATTATATCTACCATATCAATTGCTTCATAGGATTGTTTAACCATAAACTCACCAAGTTTATGTCTTGGTTTATGAATACCTGGTGTGTCAACAAATACTATTTGAGCATTAGGAAGTGTTTTTATTCCAATTATTTTATTACGGGTAGTCTGAGGCTTTTCAGTTACAATGGAAATTTTTTCTCCTAAAATAGTATTGAGAAGTGTTGATTTTCCCACATTAGGCTTTCCAATTAAGGCAGCATATCCAAATTTAAATTCTGTCATTGAAGACCTTCTAAGGAATTGCGAATTCTTTCTATACCCTTTGAAAGATTTTCCATACTTGTTGCATAAGATATTCTTATGTATCCCTCTGCACCAAAGGCAGAACCAGGAACCAAAGCAACCTGTGCTTTTTCAAGAAGATAAATACTTAAATCCATAGAAGATTTAATCTCCACTGATTCTATCTTTTTACCTAAAATTTGTTTCACATTAGGAAAAACATAAAAAGCTCCCTGTGGCATTTTACAGGATATACCAGTGATATTGTTTAATTCATTTACAATATAATTCCTTCTTTTTTCAAACTCTTTTCTCATCTCTTCTACACAATCCTGAGGACCTTTTAATGCTGCTACTGCTGCTTTCTGAGCTATTGAAGTGGGATTTGATGTTGACTGACTTTGTAGATTTGTCATAGCCTTTATAATATCTGCTGGTCCTGCTGCATATCCTATTCGCCAACCAGTCATTGAGTGGGATTTACTTAATCCATTTACTAAAATCGTTCTTTCCTTAATCTCCTCACTAAATGAAGCTATACTTATATGCCTCATCCCATCATATATTAATTTTTCATATATTTCATCTGAAATTATGTAGATATTATTTTTCAAGGCTATCTCTGCTATTTCTTGAAGGACTTTTTCATTATAAATAAAACCTGTAGGATTGGAAGGAGAGTTTATGATTATTGCCTTTGTTTTATTTGTAATTTTTTCCTTTAATAACTCTGGACGAAGCATAAAATTGTCCTCTTCATAGGTTTCTAAGATTACTGGTGTAGCATCATTAAGTAAAACCTGGTCTGGATAGGATACCCAATAGGGTGCTGGTATAATTACTTCATCGCCTGGGCCAAAAAGTGCCTGAGCAATGTTATAAAGAGAATGTTTAGCGCCACAGGATACTAAAATATTTTCTTTTTCATATTTTATTTTATTGTCTTTTTCAAGTTTTTCAATTATTGCTTCTTTAAGTTCGTCTATTCCACCAACAGGAGTATATTTTGTAAATCCTTCTTTAATTGCCTTTATTGCAGCCTCTTTAATATGCTCAGGTGTATCAAAATCTGGCTCTCCAACACCAAAATTTACTACATCAAATCCCTTAGCTTTCATTTCCTTTGCTTTTGAATCAACTGCAAGAGTTGGCGAAGGTTTAATCTTTTTTGTTCTTTCTGCAAGCATTATTCTTATCCTCCATTATTTTTTGTATTTTCTTATTGCTTTACTTCCCAAGGATATCAAAACTTCATAGGGAATTGTATTTGCCCAATCAGCAATATCCCATGCTGTTATTTTCTCATTGCCTGAAAATCCAAGGATTATTACCTCATCCCCTATAGAGACATCTTGAATCTCTGTCAGATCAATCATAGTTAAATCCATGCAAACTGTACCAACAACATTAGCCCTTTTGCCTTTAACAATCATCTTTGCTTTATTACTTAAAATTCTAAAATATCCATCGGCATATCCAATTGGAACTACTCCAATAAGGCTTTCTCTTTTTGTTATAAAAGTTTTTCCATAACTTATTGGTGTTCCCTTAGGTAATTTTCTTATATCAAGAATCTTAGTTTTTACGGTCATACAGGGAGTTAAATTAAAAGCATTTTCTGAAAGATCTTTATCATTATTATTTTTTGTATTATAACCATAAAGCATTATTCCAGGCCTAACAGCATCAAAGAGAGCCTCATGATAGAAAAGTGCAGCAGAGTTTGAAATATGAAAAGAGGGATTAATATTTAACTCTTTTAAATTTCTCTTTATTTTTTTTAATTTATTTACCTGTTTCATTGTCCATTGAAAATCTTCTGCCTTTGAAAGATGGCTCATTATTCCCTCTATCCTTAAATTTGGCATTTTGGCAATTTCTTTAATTTTATCAGTAATATTGTCGTGGATTCCAAGTCTTCCCATGCCTGTTTCAACCTTTATATGGACTGGCAGTATAGTGTTTCTTCGTTGTGCTTCTTTGGATAATTCCTTTGCATATTCTATATCGAATATGACAGGTGTTAGATTGTATTTAAATACTCCATCAACTTCTCTATCAAAAAGTAAAAGAATTAGAGATTTAATACCAGATTCTCTTAGAATTAAGGCTTCTTCAAAAAAAGCAACTCCTAAGAAATCTACATGTTGATTTTCAAGAGCCTTTGAAATTTCTACTGCTCCATGTCCATAGGCATCAGCTTTAACAATAGCGATGATTTTTATGTTTGAGTTTACTCTTTTAACAAGAGCTTTTATTTCTTGGAAATTATTAATTAATGCCTTTAAGTCTATCTCTGCCTGAAGAAATCTGCTCACATTTACTTTTTATCTTCATCCTTCTTTGGTGTTACATCAATCTCGTCTTTTTCACTTGTTGCTTTTTTGAAGTTTTTTATGGCTTCTCCGATTCCTTTTCCTATTTGTGGAAGTCTTGTAGCCCCAAAAAGAACTATCACGATTACAAGAATTATAAGTAACTCCTGTGTTCCTAAGCCAAACATTTTATGCCTCCCTTTGTGAAAATTTTTAAATCTTCCTCTGTGTTTATATTAATAAAAGATAACCCTTCTTTATCAAAATTTGCAACATCAATTAACTGAGAATAATTGTCATGAAGAAGTTTTATCATGCTTAGTTTGTCTTGTTTAAGAAGATATTCTAATTCATATAAGAGTTTTTTTGAATAAATCCCAGGCAAAGGATATATTTTACTCTGATATAATGGAACCGTTATAATACTTTTTTGAGTTCTATGTCTCTCAAAAAGTTCGTAAATGACTTCTTCTTTAACAAAAGGCATATCACAGGCAAAGGCAAATATGTCATATTTTGCATTTGTTAAAGCAACATGAATTCCTGCCATGGGACCCTTAAAGGGATAAATATCTCCAAGAAGAGGAATGCCAGTATAAAAATATAAATCTGGGAAATTAGTGACAATATAAATTTCTTCAAATATATCCCTTATTTTTGAGACAAGAATGTCAATTAACCTTTTATCATTCAAAGAAATCAAACATTTATTTACTTTCATCCTTGAGGACTTTCCACCTGCGAGTATTACTCCTGTGAGAGGAATTTTATAATACAAGGGCACCTAAATATCCTACAACTCTATCATAATCTCTGCTTACTTCAGCAGAGGTAGCATATTTTACTATTTGAACCTCTTTGGCACCTAATAACTTAGTAGCATAAAGCATTATGACTGTTGATAGAAATCCGCACATAGAGATTTTATTTTTTAAAACAGTATTATAAAGTCCCTCTGGATCAAAATTTTTTATTTTTTCAATTGCTAAGGCATCAACCTCTCTTGCAAGATCATCAGGTAGATAATGGCTCATATCTGTACTTGAGATTAAAATTACTTTTTCATTAAGCTTAAGGGCTTGAATAGACTCAGAAATAGTTTTTGCAAGAGCTATACAAGACTTTAAACTAACCATTTTAATGGCAATTGGGATTATTTTAGCATCTGAATTAGTTTTATAGATAAAAGGAAGTTGCACTTCAAGGGAATGCTCATAAATATGAGCCTGGATATCTTCTTTGGCATATTCACTATTCTCTATGATTTTTTTTGCCAATTCAGTATGAATTTTTATTTTTCCAAGAGGAATTTCCCATTCTCCTTCAGTCATTATTGCAATATCACTGCCATAACCAGTATGATTTGGTCCTAACAGAATATATATATCCTTTGGTTTAATCTTGGTATATACAGCACCGGCTACATGGCCTGAATAGACATAGCCAGCATGGGGACAGATTGCACCATAGGCATTTAAATTACCGCTTTTTGGCATGTATTCTTCTAATTCATAAAGAAGTTCTCTTTGATTGACTGGATAAAAATATCCAGCTACTACTGGTTTTCTTGTATACATTTTAAATTTCCTCTTCTGTTTCTGTACCCATATATCTATCTGTAAAATCAAGGAATCGTGTATAATCACTCAAGAATGTGAGATAAACAGTATCAGTGGGACCATTCCTTTGTTTTGCTACTATTACCTCTGCTTTACCTTTGTTTGCAGGATTTTTTTTGTTGTATACTTCATCTCTGTAAAGGAAAATTATAACATCAGCATCCTGTTCAATTGCTCCTGATTCTCTAAGATTTGCAAGAGTAGGTCTTCTATCGGTAGTTTTTTCTACGGATCGATTTAGCTGACTTAATGCAATAACTGGCACTTTGAGTTCCTTTGCCATTGCTTTTAAAGAACGAGAAATTTCTGATATTTCCTGTTCTCTTCTGTCATAGGCTGTTCTACTTCTCATCAACTGTAAATAGTCTATTATGATAAGACTTAGTTTTCCTTTTTCCATTTTTAATCTTCTTGCCTTTGCTCGTATTTCAAGAACACTCATTTGGGAAGAATCATCAATATATATTGGAGCTTCACTAAGTCTAACAGCAGAATCAGTAAGTCTTTCCCAATCTCTTTTGCTAATAAATCCCTTTCTCAAAGCAGAAGCATTAACCATTGCGAGGGAACTTAAAAGTCTCATGGCAATCTGTTCTTTAGACATCTCAAGACTAAAGAAAGCAACAGGTTCTCCAAGTTCAACACCTACATGCTGAGCTATATTAAGAGAAAAAGCTGTTTTACCCATCCCAGGTCTTCCACCAATAATTATTAAATCTCCAGGTTGAAATCCTGATGTTAATTCATCTAAATCTTTGAATCCTGAAGGAACACCGGTAATTACAGCTTTCCTCTCATACATACTTTCAATTATCCTAAAAGTTTGTTTGACCACATCCTTCATTTGATAAAAATTTGTATTAGTCCGTTTTTCAGAAATTTCAAAAATTAATCTTTCTGCATAATCAATCATCTCTTCAGCATCTTCTGGTTCTTCATAAATTTTTGTTGCAATTTCCGTACATGCTCGTATAAGTGATCTAAGAAGAGCCTTTTCTCTAACTAATTTTGCATGATATCGAATGTTAGCAGAGGTTGGAACAACAGTTGCAAGAGTACTTAAATATGATAATCCTCCAACTTCTTCAAGTTCACCTTTGTCCTTTAAGTGTTCAGTTATAGTAATGAGGTCTATTGGTTCATTTTTATCGAAAAGTTCAAGCATAGCAAGATAAATCTTTCGATGAGCTTCTCTATAGAAATCATCGGAAGACAAAATCTCTATTGCTTTTGTAATTGATTCTCCTTCAAGTATGATAGCACCTAACACAGCCTGTTCAGCTTCAAGACTCTGGGGAGGAAGTCTGTCAACAGCACTTTCTATGTTTCTTAAATAAGCCATTACTCTGGAATTATGGTTACTTTAACTTTGGCTGTAATATTTTCGTGGAGTTTGACTTCAACTTCATATTCACCAATTCTTTTAATTGGCTCTGAAACAGTGATTTGTTTTTTATCAATAGCAAACCCTTCCTTTTCAAGAGCATTAGCTATATCTTTTGAAGTTATTGAACCAAAGAGTTTTTGGTCTTCTCCAGCCTTTGCTGAAATTTTTAGATTGACCTGAGATAATCTTTCAAAAATACTTTGAGCATCCTGTCTTTTTTTCTTTGCTTCTTCTTCAATTTTTTTCTTTTGATATTCAAGAAGTTTCATATTTTTTTCATCAGCTAAAAGGGCAAGCCCCTTGGGAAAAAGAAAATTTCTTGCATATCCGTCTTTTACATTGACAATCTGACCTGCTTTACCTAAATTTGGAATATCTTCTTTGAGTATAACTTTCATTTGCCCTCCTACGAAAAATTTTTTACACTTTAATATATCATAACATAAAAAAAGGGCAGAGTCAGAACTCTGCCCCGAATAATGTTTAATAAATCTTTTTATTAATACATATCAGGTGATGGCATAGGAGGTTTCTTTTCTTCTTCTGGAATTTCAGCAACCAATACTTCTGTGGTAAGCATTAATCCTGCTACAGAAGCAGCATTCTGAAGAGCTGTTCTTGTAACTTTTGTTGGATCAATAATACCAGCTTCCATCATATCAACAAATTTTTCTGCATAGGCATCGTATCCGTAATTGATATTTTTATTTTCTTTTACCTTTTCAACAATCAGAGTTGCTTCGACTCCTGCATTAGCAATAATCTGTTTGATCGGCTCTTCAAGAGCTTTTTTGATTATCTCAACTCCTAACTGCTGATCATGATTCTCAAGTTTGAGATTCTTTAAAGCTTTCTGACATCTAAGAAGTGCTACACCTCCACCAGGAACAATTCCTTCTTCAACAGCTGCTCTTGTAGCATTTAGTGCATCCTCAACTCTTGCCTTCTTTTCTTTCATCTCGGACTCTGTGGCTGCACCAACATTTATTCTTGCAACACCACCTGCAAGTTTAGCAAGACGTTCCTGGAGTTTTTCGCGGTCATAATCAGATGTTGTTTCGTCGATCTGGACTTTAATTTGTTTGATTCTTGCCTGAATCTTTTGTGGATCTCCGGCTCCTTCAACAATAGTTGTATTGTCTTTGTCAACTATAATTTTCTTTGCTCTTCCAAGATCTTCAATCTTTATATTCTCAAGTTTGAGCCCTATATCTTCTGAGATAACTGTTCCTCCAGTAAGAATAGCAATGTCTTCAAGCATTGCCTTTCTTCTTTCACCAAATCCAGGAGCTTTTACTGCACATACCTGTAAGACTCCTCTTAGTTTGTTTACAACCAATGTGGCAAGAGCCTCGCCTTCTACATCTTCTGCAATTATTAAAAGAGGTTTTCCCATCCTTGCAATCTGTTCAAGAATGGAAAGAAGGTCTTTCATGCTTGAAATCTTTTTATCGTGAATTAAAACAAAGGCATCTTCAAGGATACATTCAAGTCTTTCGGGATCAGTTATAAAATATGGAGAAATATATCCACGATCAAACTGCATTCCCTCAACTATGTCAAGGGTTGTTGCCATACCTTTTGCTTCTTCAACAGTAATAACACCATCTTTACCCACTTTATCCATCGCCTCAGCTATAAGTTCACCAATGGAGGAATCATTATTGGCAGAAATTGTTCCAACCTGAGCAATCTCTTTTTTGTCTACAACAGGTTTCGATATCTTCTTTAATTCTTCTACAACTGCTTCAACAGCCTTATCAATACCTCTTTTAAGATCCATTGAATTTGCGCCAGCAGAGACATATTTAAGTCCTTCTTTATAAATTGCATAGGCTAATACTGTTGCAGTGGTTGTTCCATCTCCTGCTACATCTGAAGTTTTTGATGCCACTTCACGAACAAGTTGAGCTCCCATATTTTCAAAGGGATCTTTAAGGTCTATCTCTTTTGCTACTGTTACACCGTCTTTTGTAACATTAGGAGAACCAAACTTTCTCTCAATAACAACATTCCTTCCTCTTGGTCCCAAAGTTGCTTTAACTGCATCAGTTAGAATTGTTATTCCCCTTAAAACTGCTTGTCTTGCTGCATCTCCAAATATTAACTGCTTTGCTGCCATATCATCCCCTCCTTTTAAATTTTTATTTTTCTACGATTCCTAATATTTCTTCTTCTTTAATAATTAAATATTCAACATCATCGACTTTAATTTTTGAACCAGCATACTTGTCAAATAATACAGTGTCTCCGACTTTTACTTCTTTTACTTCTGAACCGATTTCAATGACTGTTCCTTTTTGTGGTTTTTCCTTTGCAACATCTGGAACATAAATTCCTCCTGGTGTTTTTTCAAGCTCCTCCGAGGAATACTTAACTACAACTCTGTCTTTTAATGGTTTAATCTTCATATCCTCCCTCCTTCTTTATTTTTATTTTGTTAGCAACTAATGTTATCGAGTGCTAATATAACCTGATTTAATAAATATAAGCAAACTTAAATTTAAAGATATATGGCTTTTTTATGACGATTTTTAGTAAATATCTTTAATTTTTTATTTTTTGCTCTATTTTGCTTGAAAAAATTTTCTCTTTTTATTGCAATTTTTTAATATTAAACTCAGGTCTAT
>Ga0272449_1005160_pt1 | contig 10314 bp, 8 predicted proteins | sample YNPCB0241_FD_198679 | JGI IMG/M metagenome (GOLD analysis project Ga0272449, IMG submission 198679) | Hot spring sediment microbial communities from Yellowstone National Park, WY, United States - YNP-CB-024-1 | ecosystem: Environmental > Aquatic > Thermal springs > Hot (42-90C) > Sediment...
CGTGATTGGCTGGACAGAAATCCGGGACGGCACCAGTAACACGCTGCTACTGAGCGAAAAACGGATGAACCTGGCCAAAATGGGGACCATGCAGGCTAACGACAACGAGGGCTATACCTGCGGCTGGAACCACGACACCGTGCGCTATACCGATCGGGTCCCTCAGCCGGACTTCTATCACGAATCCAACTACGACGATAGTTTCGGCTCTTCGCATCCGGGCGGGCTGAACGTGCTGTTGTGCGACGGCTCCGTGCGGTTTGTCAGTTATTCGGTGGATTTGGAGCAGTGGAAGCGGCTTGGACATCGGCAGGACGCCCTGCCGCTGCAATTGCCGTAATCCCCGGGCCGATTGAAGCCGCGCATTCAGGGGCCGCTGCCAGGCCCCGTTCGGCTTTTTCTACGGAGCAGAGTGGTCTCCCAGGGGAGGCAACTAGTTCGGCGGGTGCTTGGTTTGCCTGCATATCTGGCCGGGCTTGATCTTGGAGTAGGCTTCTGAGGAGTGAAGTATTTCGGTGGGAGACAGTCGCCTATGTACAAAGGATACCGATGGCGGGCAGTGGGGTGGATTGGTGTGGGGCTGATTCTCGGGGTGCTTCTCGGTTGTGGCGGCAAACATCAGGAACCCGCCGTCCGGGCCAAGGGCCGGATTGTGATGAACGGCAAGCCCCTGGTCGTCTCGCCGCAAAACCGGGAGGTGGGCATCGGCTATGTGCGGGTGGAGTTTTATCGGCTTGGACCAGACGGTCGAACCGGCGACCCCGTCGGGGGCATGGTGGTCGATGAGAACGGCTATTTTGAACTGATGGGCCGAGGCATCCCGCCCGGAAAATACCGGATCGCCGTGTATCACCACGACCCGGATGACAAACTCGGCGGCCGATTCGATAAAGACCATTCCCCTATCGTACGCGAAGTAACTGGTAATGAAGATTTGATCATCGACCTGGCCAAACCTTAACGCTCCCTGCCTAGGCACACCTTAAGGGGCACTGGCTGGCCAAGCCTTAATGGGCATTGCCGGAAGGAGAAACCGCAGACCGGCCTCGTTCGGAAGTCGCCGGCAGTTGGAGCAGACGGGCTAGCCAAACCCCGCGCAACCGATATTCGGCTACCACGGTGGCCTGAGCAAGCAGGGGTTCGACGTCGGCTAGGTCGGCCTTCCGGTGGTAAACAATAAGCCAGCGGATGGGATGTTCCGGTTGTTTTGCGGATGGAGCAGGTAGAGGGCCTGGCCCAGCGGAAGAGGGCCGGGGAAGATGTTTCGGTTGGTTTGCGGATGGAGCCTGTGGGGGAGGGCTGTTGCTGGGGGTTGGCCCGTTTGGACCTGTCGAAGATTCACCTGGTCCTGCTTGTTGGGGCTGGCCGGGGTCCGGCGCGGGCCCGTCCAGGCCCAGAAGCGGCCCATGAACGGCCGGGTCCCAGCCGATCAGCTCGGTTTGGCTTTCCGCCAGCGCAGGCGAAGAGATAGCAATGCCCGGGGCCTGAAACGGGGCTAGATGGGGCGCAAAGAGGACCTTCTGACCGGGGGCCTGGGCAGCGGCTTCCGCCAACAGCGGTTCCCGGACGGCATCGGCCCAGTAGTTGACTTCCAATCCGAGCCGATCCGCACCGGCCAACCCGCCTACCAACAGATTGTAGTAACTCAATTGGCACGGATGGTACAGCACCAAGCCTACGGCCTGCAGGAGCAGCAGCATCAGGACCACCCCGGCGGCAACCCGATCCGGAGCGTCTTTTCCCCATCGGCCCATGCGGACGGCAGGCTTCAGCGCGGCGGCGCGGGGGAGGCTTTTTTGAATCCATCGGAGCAGGGTTTCCCGGAGCCATTGGCACCCCACGCCCACCCAGGCCGCCCAAACCGGATAAACAAAAAGGAAGAGTCGTTCGCCGTCATAGACGGGCACGCCCGGCCAAGAGAATAGCGTCAGGCCGCCCACGGCCAGGCCGATCCAGAGCAGCCCGTGTGGCTGTTGGGTCCAGAGCCGGCGTTTCGCCCATAAGCCCGCCAGGCCCAGCCCCAGCAAACCCGCCGGGACCGTGCTGAAAAAGATCACCCAAGGATAATGCCACGGAGTTTGCCAGTCTTGCCAGACTCGGCCGAGGTAGAAGACATGGATGGGCAGGCGGTGGCTGCCGCTAGCCAAATACAGTCGCAGACGGTCCAGCGTAGCATACCAAAGCCAAGGCCAACCGAAAAAGAAGATCAGAATGCCGCCCAAGGCCCAGATGGCCAAAGGGGCCAAAGCCTGCTGCCGACGCCGCCCAAGAAGCCAACCGGCTACCAGAGGCCCCAAAAGCACCCCATGAAGCCGGGTCAACAAGGTCAAGCCCCAGACCGCCCCAGCCCCTAACCAAAACACGCCCTCCAGCCGGCAGAAGACTTTTTCGCCCAGCCGCCCTAACCCCTTCCAAGCCGACCGGCCTTCGGCTTCGGCAGCGGCCCACAGAGCGGCCCACAGAGTCAAAGCGGTCCAGATTTCCAAGGCGGCCAAATGCCCGTGGGCAAAGACCCGTGGCATCAGAGCACAGGCCAAGGCGGCCGTCGTACCGGCCCAGGGTCCCTCATACCGGGCCGTCCACAAACCTACCAAAAGCACCAACAGCCCATACCCCAAAGCCGCCCCCAACCGAGCGCCCACGATGGAAACCACCCGAAGCTCTTCCGGAGCCGGATCGACCAGCCGGTGCACCAGCCCGAAAATCCAATGCACCAGCGGCGGATGGGGGGGCGGCCCGTCGGCCTGAAACGGAAACACCTCCTCCACGACCGCCGGGCGGAAAAACCCCAGACCATACCGCTCCAACGCCCAGACCTGCCGTTTGGCCGTCAGGGCATGATAGAGTTCATCACAGGTAACGCCTGGGCCGTTGCCCTCCGGGGCCAAGGTGGCCAACACTGCCAGCCAAGCTCCCAGAGCTACCCCCACCGGCCCGGCATAGCATCCTTGCCACCAGTTGGTCTTTCCCGAAGGCATGGAGTTCCTTTCGAAAAGCAGCGCCGGGGACATTTTACTTTGTCCCCGCCCTGTGCCAAACCCGGGGCAGAAGCACCGAAGGCGGAGGCAACAAGGTAGAAAGCCACCCCCCGGAAAGCCTGGGCCAGAAAGGAGAACCTAGAAGGCGCAAGCCAGAAAGAAATCCCGGGGCCTCTTTGTAAAGGAAAGGTCTTTCAGGTAAAAGGAGCAAGCAGTGGGGTAGGGAAGGGAAAGCAGGCGGAGGGTGCTGCTCTGTGGGCAGCACGTGCTCACTTCGAGTCCATAGGGCAAAAGGAATGGGGCGACCGGGCTGTCCGAACCGGGCTGTGCGAAGGGGAGGAAGACTTCAAGAAAAAAATATCCGTCGCGGGGGTCTTGCCGCGACGGGTTAGGCGGAATCGGCGAGTGGAAGGATGGTGGAATGATGTTTTGGGAGGGGACCTTAGACGAGCTCTTTGCGAGCACCGATCAAGGTCCGGAGCCGTTCGGCCAACAGGGCGACGTCGAACGGTTTTTTAAAGGTTTCGTTAATTGTGGAGCGGTCGAAGCTCAACATGCTGCCGTCGTCGGGCAGCAGGGCGATGAGGATGACCTCGGCGAACTCGGGATTACGCCGCAGGTTTTGGCAGATTTGTAAGGCTTCGGTCCGCCCGATGGAGAAATCCACCACGATACAATCGGGGTGGAAACTTTCGGCTTGCAGACCGGCTTCAAACCCGCTGGCCGCAGTAGCGAATTTGAAGGATTTTTCCGGCGGGAGTTCTCGTTTGAGGTTTTCGATCAGGACTTGATCTTGGGAGACGATCAGCACCTTGGCGGTGGTTTCGTCTTCGAGTTCTCCCAAGGGCATCCCGTGTTCTTTGAGGAACTTAATGAGATTCTCCCGAGGGATACGACGGTCTTGAGAACCAGGGATTCGATATCCCTTCAGCCGGCCCGAGTCGAACCATTTACTGACGGTGCGCGGGGCCACCTTACAGATTTTGGCGACCTGACCAGTTGTGAAGACCTTCATAGCAGGCACTCCGATAACATTCACACCTATCTGGGAACCGCTCCGGCACTCCCCACAGGTTTGTGCCGGAACCAACCACCCCTGCTTGCGCCGGAGGCCGTTTGTCGATCCTTCGAGCCGGCTGTGGGGTGGACCGGCCTGGCGCAAGCACCTGGGTCGGGGCGTAAGGGATTTTCTGTCCGAGGGCTGGACTCAGCTCCCTCTGATCCGCGCCTCAGTAATCAACATCGGCAAGAAGGTTTCGGAAAGTCAGAGAAAATCCGTAAAATAGAGAAAGCTTCGTCCAACCCCCCTGCTCCCCAATCTTGCCCCTATCCGTCGTATCCGTGGGGTAGGTAGAACCCGTTCAGGTGGAATCCCCCCTGTTGGGAAAAACCGAGCAGAAGCCCTGCTCGGCCGCACAGCAAAGCCTCGGCTGCGCTGCCAGATTCCCCCCTGGTTATTCGGAGTGGTTGACTACGGCGTTTTCCCTAACCCACAGAGGGCGGTGGAAAATGCGCCTCCGAAGAATAGTTTCGATTTTTCGCCAAAGAGGACTTTAAAAAGTTTCTCCAATCGTATCAAAGATACCGGTTATAGTGGTTATGCCGATTCTGCTTGCTTTACCCAACGCAAGGCAAAACCCCAGCCCCATGGTCTTGGGGGTATCTTGCCCCACCATCTCCACAAATCCACCGGGGTGAAAGGAAAGCCCCCTGATTAAGGGGATCAAAATAGACCTTTCGGCTTGATAAAAACCCCCCATAGGAACGCCCCAAAGCCCAGGATTCTGAAATACCAGCTTCCCAGAGTTTTTGCTAGCAATCCGGGAAAAGCCAGTTTATACTGGAATCTATGGAGGGCGGTTGATCGTTCCATGGGCTAAGAGGCTGTCTCGAAATGGGCAGTCTGGCGTGGCCCCCCAGCGTTTCCAAACCCTTTAGGTTTCCCAACATGCCCGGTTTTATAGGTTTTTTGGCAGTCCGGGGGCGGAGGATGGGGGGACATCCGGCTACCAAGGAATTTTGGGACAGCATCTAAACCGACTGTGGGATCAAGTCTTGGTTAGGGAGGTTTTGCCTGTGTCTGAGCCACCCGAAAAACCTACCGATTTTGGAAGCCCCGATTTTCCGGAGGGGATTCCCGAAGCTCCCCCTGAAGGGGGGCTTTTTGGAATGCAGCCCGAGCCATCGTTCGAACAACCTCTGACTCCCCCGGCGGAAGCCGGCCCGGAAGGTACCGCTTCCATAGCAGTCCCTATGGAGCCCAGTGTGCCGGGGATGGAGGAGGCGGCGGAGGAAAGTGCCCCCTCCGCAGAAATCCCGGAAGAACAGGCCGAAGAGACGGAAGAAGAAGTGCCGGCCGGGCCAACCTTCTGGCAACGCCTGGGGGAACAACTGGACCGTTATACCGTGCTTCTTCTGCTCAGTCTGTTGGCTGTGACGGTGGCGGTGGTGCTGTTGGGGCTAGAACTGTCCGCCTACCAATGGGATATTGGGGCCAAGGCAGCCCGATAAGGCCCGAACTTCTCTTGTCTTCCCCATGAGGGAGAACCCCATAAATGGGGGCAAGTCCTAACTACCAGGTGGGGTCGGGTTATCGAAACGCTGGGGGAGGGAGTGAGAGGTTTTCCTCTCTCTTAGGGGCTGTCCCGAAATTCCGTTTTTAGTTTGACTGTATCTACCCGCCCGGCCCCCTAGCAGATGGAGGGCAAAAATCAGATCGAACACCCCAGATTGTGGTCGTTCTTCCGGGTGGATATAGTCAAGCCAGCCCGATGTACTGCCAACCGGCTGCCCCCAACCGGCCAAACTCCCATAAAACGGGCACTTTGGGAATTGGGAAATCGGAAGGGTTTGGCAACGGTCCGGGCCGCCGCCCGAGTAGCATTTGGGACACCCTCTTGGCGGGTTGAGCGGGGAAAGTAATTTTAGGCAGAGGCCACGATGAGGGCGGCAGCCTGGCCCGAACGGTTCCAGTTCAAGGCCAAGACCGGTCCTTTAGATTCCCAAGGGCTGCCGTGCACCACCCGCACCGGACAGGCCGGGTCTGGAGTCTGGTAGTTGAGCGTGGGCGGAATCAGGCCTTGGGCCAATCCCAAGAGGCTTATGGCAAGTTCCACGGCTCCGGCAGCCGCCCCCAGATTCCCAAAAAAGCTTTTCGGTGCCGTTACCGGCACCTCCGGAGCCATCTGATGAAGCACCTGCGCCTCTAGCCGATCGTCTTCCGGCGTGCTCAGCCCATGGGCGTTAATATGTCCAAGTTGTGAGGGGACAAGATCGGCCTGCTGAAGAGCCTGGTGAATCACCCTGCGGAGAGCGATGCCTTCCGGGAGTTGGCCGGGACGGTAGGGTTCGGTGGCACTGGCAGTAGCCAAGATGCGTCCGAATATCCGGGCCTGTCGAGCCAGGGCATGGGAGGCACGTTCTAGGACGAAGACGGCGGCTCCTTCGCCTTTGACTTGACCGTCCCGATGGGCGTCAAAGGGTCGGCAGGCGGCGGCCGGATTATCTTGCCGGGCAGACAGCCCCCCCAACCGGCAGTGTCGGACCCAGTCATACGGGTCCATCTGCGAGCTGGCTCCACCAGCCAACACCACATCGGCCCAGCCCCGCCGAAGCACCCGAACGGCTTCTTCCAGGGCTAAAAGCGACGAAACCTCCCCCTGGTGGATCGTATTGTTCGGCCCCCGCGCATCATGGGCGATGGAAATGTGGCAGGCGATCATGTTCGGCAACACACGCAGAAAACTCAACGGATAACTAGCTTCCAAGCCGGCGGTGCCCCAGCGGGAAAAGTCGAATCGGCCATCGACCATGCAGTTTCGATAGGCGGCTTCACTGTCGGTTACCGGGTTGCAGATGCGATCGGCTCCCAGGACCACGCCGATCCGTTCCGGATCCACCGCCCCGGCTTGCAGGCGGGCATCTTCCCAGGCCAGTTTGGCCGCCGCCACCCCCAACTGCGTATCCCGCGCCATCACCTTGAGCGCTTTGCGGTTATACAGAAATGGCTTCGGATCGAAGTCGGGCAATTGCCCGGCAATCTGAATCGGCAACCCGCTGGGATCAAACAGACTGATCCGTCGAATCCCGCTCCGACCGGCCAAGACCGACTCCCAACAAGCCTCCTGGCCAATTCCAATCGGCGAAACAATTCCTAACCCGGTGATGACAATGGTGCTGTCGGAATCGTCCACGGGGCAATTTTCCTTTGGGAGACCTATGCCATTTTCCCAATCGGTAACATTTTCATTTGACTGTATCGACCCGTCCGGGCCCCTACCAGATGTAAGAGGCGAACAATCGCATCGACTACCCCAAATGGTGCTCACAGTTGCTGGAAGATACAGTCACGTTAACCGAATGAAGTAACCTGCCTCTCCCCTGCCTGTCGAGAGGCCGGTCCAGGCGAAGCCGAGGCTGAACTGGGGGTGTCATTCCCGCGCAAGCGGGAATCCAGGCCCCCTTGTATGTCATTCCCGCGAAAGCGGGAATCCAGTTGTTTTTCTGGGTTCCTGCTTTCGCAGGAATGACACATCGCCCCCTCGGCCGGCCAGCGTGCCTGCCCGGCCTCTCGACAGCCAGGGGAGAGGCGAGGACTGGATTCCTGCTTGCGCAGGAATGACCCATAGACCGCTTCATTTGGCTAAAATGTTACCCCACTGGAAATATCTGAAAAAGCGTGGGAATCCTTCCCGACCCGACTTTCCTCCGGGGGATGAGAAAAGCAGATCGGTTCGAGTCGGCCTGCCGGGAGGCGGAGGGTAGGCAAGGAGTTTGAAGAAGGCCCCCTCCGGGGGAGAAACCAACACCTCTGTGCTGGGGTTCAGGGGGTGTTGGGGGGCACAGTGCCGGAGCCCTCTTCTGAGGGGAGGCCTTTGACGATTTCGACACAAATCCCGCCGGCCCGAAACCACTGATGCATCTTACTAAACCAAAGTTCCTGCCGCCAGTACAAACCTAACGATTCGCAAATCTGTCGGAGTTCTTGGCGGTTGTAGGTTCGGCAACACCAAACCCGGCTCGTCCAGGCCCCCGAGAAGTTATCTTCCGTGGTCAACAGCAGCATTTTGGCCCCCGGCGTCATCACCCGAGCCAGCTCCGCTAGGCCCATCCGGGGATCTGGCACATGCTCCAACACATAGCCGCAGGTAACACAATCGAACTGGGCATCTTCGAACGGCAGTCGGCACATATCGGCCACTACGTATCGGGGCCGATCGCTCCGAAGCCGTTGCCTGGCTCGACGAAGCATCTCCCAAGACAGATCAATGCAGGTAATGCGGGCTTCGGGATCGGCATATTTGAGCAGATGCTGGACGATCTGGCCGGCGCCGCTGCCCACATCCAGGATATGCCGGACGCCTCGCAGATCAAACCGCCGCTCCCGAATCAGCCGCTCCCCAAAGGCCAAATGCCCCGAAAGCATACTGCAGACCGCCAGAATCGCCCCCCGAGGTCCGTCATACACATGCCGGACCTTCTGACGGTATTCCTCGTAGCTGAGCCGTTCGGCCCATCGACTTTCTAAGAGTCGATTCACCAAACTCCGACGTGCGCCCGACGCCGGGCCAGAAGCTCCTTCGGAAGACATGCGAAGAGGAAACTTGACCGCCATGTCCCACAGACCCTTTCCAAATGGGGTAACATCTCAGCCGAATGGCCTACTTCCTGGAGTTTCTTTGGTACTTTCCTGGGATCAGGGATAGCACATCCCTTCCAGACACAGGGGCGGGACCGCCGCATTCCCGGGGATTTCTTTCGTTGGGCTGAATGTTCCAGACATTTTTTATATATACCTAACCGAACCGAATTCGCCTAGCCGGGCCGGGCTTTCCTTTCTCGATGCCCATCTCCTTCTGGGGTTGGCCACCGCCATCCCGCCCCCAAACCCGCGTTCATTCCCGTCTCCCAAGTCTTTCCTTCTGGTGCACAAAATGGGTAGTTTAGGAAAATTGGGATAAATAGTTAACCGCCTAGTGCCTTTGCAACCAGTTGCCGAAGCCGATCTTCCAGCTTCTGTTGGCCTTCCACCAGGCGAAGGCCGATCCGAAGTGCCCACAGGGGGTGCCCACCCAACTCGGTAAGCGGAATCTTGGTAAGGTCTTTCAACGTACAGAGGACGGCATCGACCTGCAATTGGCCGGCCCAATCCGCCAATCGAGCCAGTTGCCGGGCATCATACGGATCATGGTCCGGCAGTGCCCGGAAGTCTTGAAGGTGGTAGTGGCACTGGTTTAATGTATATCGAAAGCCTTCCGGTTGGCCAATCCCACAAAAGGCGGCTACCGGTTTGCCCGCCAAAGCAGCCACCGCTGCGGTTTGGCCCTGGGCATTGACCAGTTCCATCGGCTCATGAATCGCTTCCCCCCAATCGGCCTGAGGGGCTTCGCAGAGGAGTTGTTGGCGGAGTTCGGCACGCCGGGTTGCCGAGACCATATCCGATCGAGAAAGGACCACCACATCGGCCCGCCGAAGGGCGCAGATCGGCTCTCGCAGAAGACCTCGGGGAAACAGATAGCCAAACCCCCACGGCTCACTAGCATCCACCAGGACCACATCCAAATCCCGGGCCAAGCGGCGGTGCTGGAATGCGTCGTCGGCCACGAGGATTTGGCATTGGAACTGCCGGATGGCTTTCCAGGCGGCCCGCACCCGATCCGGATCTTCCACATGGACCAGGCTGGGGAGTTGCCGCTGCAATTCCAAAGCCTCGTCGCTGGCACCTTGGCGGGGGGCTTTGTAGCCTCGGCTAACGACGCCCACCCGGAGATGGTGGTCAGAAAACCACTTAGCCAGCCAGGCTACCATGGGCGTTTTCCCGGTGCCCCCCAACGTCAAATTGCCCACACTCACCACCGGTGTCGGAAGCCGATAGACCCGGGCCCGACCTGTATCAAACCGCCAATTCCGATATCGCACCGCCCATCCATACCCGATGGATACCACCCGGAACAAACTCCGCAGGGCCGCTGCCAACGGCCCCCGACGTGTGCCGCTAATGATCTCCCGATACCAACCCACGGGTAGCTCCCTTTGCCACTCTCCCACCACGTTGTTACCGGAGTCCAAAAAGATCGAAGGGTGGCGATTCCCGGGCCTCGTCATTTCCTTTATGAGGCTATCCCGAAATTGTCTTTTATAGCCGGATTAACCACCAACTGGCGGCCCCCACACTTCCAAAACCCTTATAAAACGGGCAGTTCGGTAAATCTGAAGGGTTGGGAAACGGTCGGGACCACCGCCCGAGTCCCCATTTCGGGACAGCCTCTCAGAGCGTGTTTGAAATGCTCTTGCCAGCCGGGGAAAACCCTATTTTCAAACACCCCCTAAGATTTGC
>Ga0272449_1005161_pt1 | contig 10313 bp, 7 predicted proteins | sample YNPCB0241_FD_198679 | JGI IMG/M metagenome (GOLD analysis project Ga0272449, IMG submission 198679) | Hot spring sediment microbial communities from Yellowstone National Park, WY, United States - YNP-CB-024-1 | ecosystem: Environmental > Aquatic > Thermal springs > Hot (42-90C) > Sediment...
AGTGCTACGTAGCACAAAGTGCTACTTAGCACAAGGTGCTAGTAAGCACCCCACCCTTTTTTAATGTCAGTATGCTGTGCATCCCAACACCCCATATGTTTTATCTATCATAAAAAGTCCTTAAAGCACATAGTGCTTAAAGCACAAAGTGCTCAAAGCACGTAGTCCTTAAAGCACGTAGCGTTTAAAGCACAGGTGCTATATAGCACAATCTTAAGAGAATATTTCTGGGTCTGTTAGTATGGAATCTATCTCACTTTTAACACTCTGGTCAATCATAATTTCGGAAGCCTTGATATTATCCTCAAGGTGTCTTATTTTAGTCGTACCAACTATAGCAGTAGCTATAATTTCATCGTACAACACCCAAGCCAAAGCTAACTGAGATGGCGAGAGATTTAATCTTTCAGCAATCTTTTTTATTTCCCTAGCTCTCCTAACATTTCTCTCAAACCTATCTCTTATACCAAAGCTCGGATTAAGGAGTCTAAAATCACCTTCTTTGAATGTTGTACTCTCATCGTACTTACCTACGGCTAAGCCTTGGCAAAGAGGGCTATACGCTATTATTGATATGTTTTTAGATTTACAATAAGGTACAACTTCCCTTTCAATTCCTCTCTGAAAGTAGTTATATACAATCTGATTTGACACAATAGGGCAATATTCAAGAGCTTCATCAATCAAATTTGGTCCAAAATTCGAAACTCCTACATATCTAACAATTTTTTCGTCTAATAGTCTTCTTAAAGTTCTGAAAGTTTCACTTATTGGAGTATTGGGGTCGGGCCAGTGGACTTGGTAAAGGTCTATAAAATCTGTTTTCAATCTCTTCAAACTCTGTTCAACCTCAAAAAGTATTGAATCACTTCTGAGGTTATTATAAACTTTTCCACTTTCGTCCCACCTCAAACCACACTTTGTAGCTAGGTAAATATTTTTTCTGTAAGGCTTGAGTAGGTTACCTAATATTTCTTCAGATTTACCAAAGCCATACACAGGAGCAGTATCAAAAAAATTTACTCCTAACTCTACAGCCCTTTGAATAGTTGTCTCAAGTTCAGATAAATCGTAGTTTTCCCAACCTATCTCCCAAGCACCATACCCTATTACCGAAACCTCTAATGTAGAATTGCCTAACTTCCTATACTTCATTCAAAACCTCCTTAAAAACATCTACATGTTCCTTCGCCGCCTTATCCCAACTAAAATTCTTAACTCTTTCAAATCCTTTCTCTCTTAACTCATTCCTCAGATTTTCATTACCTGCTAGCAAAACCATTTTGTTTGCTATATCTTCCGGGTTATAGGGGTCAACAAACAAACCAGCATCCCCTACTGTTTCAGGTAAACTGCTGACATTCGAAACAATTACAGGGCATCCACACGCCATCGCCTCAAGTGGTGGGAAACCAAAACCTTCGTAAAGAGAAGGAAAAACGAAAAATTCTGATTTGTTGTAAAGTTCAATAATCTCTTCATCACTTAGTTTCCCAGTAAATATAACTCTATCACTTGGTATCTTTTCTAATACCTCATTAACTTCTTCCTCTATCGGCAGCCCAGAATCCTTACTCCCAACGATTATTAATTTATGTGGTATCTCATTGACCACCAAAGAGAAAGCTTTGAGTGTATTAAGCACATTCTTGTGTTTTGCTATCGCTCCCAGCATTAGTATTTGCTTTTCCCTAGGAAGGTTCAGAAACTTAAACTTATTAGTATCTATCGCCTCATATATCACGGTTATTTTGTTTTTGGTCTCTGGGAAGTATTTAATTATCTCGTTTTTTGAAAACTCGGAAACGGTAATTATTCTATCAACTCTGTCAAGAGTTGTGCTATAAAGAAACTCATAATACGCTCTCGTACCTTTTGAAAAAGTTTCTGGGAAAACCTTAACTCTAACATCATGAACTGTCAAAACCGTTTTGACTCCCCAAGGAATCCAAATTGGTGCAATATTTGCAGGACAAAATAACAAATTTACTCCTTTAGCAATCAAACTCAAAGGTAAAACTGTATGTTCCCAGATTGTCCTATAAAACTTTATAGGTTTTGGTCTCAATTCAACCCAATTGAAATTCTTATAATCCCTGAATCTAGGTAAAAGTTCACTTATGTACCGCCCCATTCCTGTCAATTGTGGTCTACTAATCATCTGTAAATCTATACCTATATTTGCCATTCGCATCCCCCTTACTGTTGTAAGGTTTTCTTAAAAATCTCAACTTTATTCTTTACTACTTCCTCAACCGTATATTTTCTTGACTTCTCCATCAAAGAATCTGATAACTTGTCTTTTTCTAAAACTCCATCATAAAATTTTTCTAGTATATTGGCAAGGCCAACGTAATCATCCTCTTTGAAAGTCAACTCTGGGTTATCTATAACAATTGGGATTTCTCCGGAGTCCGAACCTATTACAGGAGTCCCACAAGCCATACTTTCAACGATAACCCTACCGAATTGCTCTTTCCACCAACTTTTAGTTCTCGAAGGCAACACCAAACAATCAATACCATTGTAGAAGTACAAAAGTTTATCATACCCAAAATGACCTAAAAACTTTACATTATCCTCTAACGAGTATTCTTCAATCTTACTTTTGAGGAAACTAAAATATTCTGGTACCTCTTTCCCTACAACAAAAAACCTTATTTTATCCTTTCCTTTGTCCTTCAGATATTTAATTGCTTCTACCACTGTATCAATACCCTTCTCTTCTGATATCCTACCAACAAACCCAATTTTCAAGCCATCAAAACTGAGTTCTGGAATTTTCTTTACTACTTCCTCCTTTGGTACCTTAAAAAACTTATCTACATCTACAAAATAAGAAACCTTAAAAATTTCTCCTTTGAAACCTTTTCTGCGATATAGTTCAATACCTTCGGTAGGAACCACGCACAAAGCATCTATGTTGTTTAGTGAGAATTTTTCAAAAACATTGAAAGGGAAAGGATGGCTCTTGAATATATTTTCATCAGACTCAATCATGATTTTTGACTTTGGTGAAAACATTTTTGTTAGCACTATAAGCATAAATGAAGCTGTTGAATATGGTTCTTCTTTTACGTATACAATGTCAGGTTTGTGTCTGAGAAGTATTTTTATGATTTTAAACTTGTTTAGATAAAAAAACGCTCTAATGTGATTTGTAAAAACTGTAGCTAAAGGGTATATTTCATAATCTTTGTCAGTTTCACAAAACTCAAAACTTTGGAATTTTGCCGCCTCAAACCACCTATTTGCTGTTATAACTACTAAGTTTACGCCTCTTTTTACAAATTCACTAAAAATCTTCCTATATTCTTTCTCTACCGCACCATGCCAAACATAAAGAACTTTCATTTAAGAAAATATAAGTCCTCTATATTTTCAATTTCAAACTGTAACGTTGTGTCTGAAATTCAAGAACTTAGAGCCAATTTTAACTAATAAGTGCTTAAAGCACTTAAGTGCTTTAAGCACTTTAACCATAAAGTGCTAGAAAACATCTCATTCTAACTCTCTATTAAAAATCTCATGATTTGAGAATTTGTGCTTTAAGGACCCTTAATAGGAAAGAACTATTTTTAACAAAACCTTTTAAGAGTTCATAGATATTACACATTGGAGATGTTTACGCAATTTAACCTACTTGCCTCATAAATGTAAAATATCCATGTTTTGAAGAAATCTAGTTAAAAAGCATTTTACGCGTATAAACTTATCGTAGAGTCTTCTAAGATTGTTTTAGGGTAACTTAGATAAGTATCACCATAATTCTTTTCAACTTGTTTGGTGCTAACTTTAACACTGCTTTCGCCAAAAATAGAGCTAAAATCTCTTTGATTACCGAAATTATCGTTACTCATCGATAAATTTATATCAACAAACTGAAAACCTTGGTTTTGCAGAGTATCCTTAATGACATTAAGGTGTTCTTGGAACAGAGTAAAAGCTTCTTTTGTTGAAACAACTATATTACCTACTATCCTACCATCTTTTGTTGATTCAAACTTAACAAAAACTTTTCCAAGCTCCGGTGGGAATAGAGTCATCTTCATCTCGTTAACATTGTTTTTGAGATTTATTATCATCGTGCCAGCAAGCTGATTCAATTGATAAGCAAAATCTAGTTTGAAATAATTAACAAAGCTTGTAGCTTTGGTAGAATTAACTGTTAATTCATTTTTCTTATCAAACTCAATAGGTGTGTAGATCATTAAAGGGATTTCAGATTTTTTACCATTTGCTTCATCTACAACATTCTTCTTAAAGTTTTGCTCTACATTCCCCAATGATGCCTGACCGTTCTTATTCGAAAGATTCTTAGTTCTTTCTAACCTTAGATTATTGTTAGAGCTATCCAAATTCAAGTTCTCTAACCTAAAATCTAGGTTCGAACCACTTAAACTATTATTCTCCTGACTAAAAGAAATCTTGTTAATTCCCAAAATACTAAACTCCTTATCCGAGTTCTTACTATTATTTAGAGAATTTTCTGAACTTTTCCTGAAATCAAAAACCTTTATTCTCTCTTCAACATCACTGTGCCTCTTAGAAGCAACGCTATTATTTGCCACTTTGTCGCCAAAGGAAGAAATTACTTCTCTTAAGATATTGGTATTTGTCTTACCACTATTTGCTTCAAAAGCATTCTGAACAAAATTACTTCTAGGCTCATGTAAAATTTGATTTATCTTTTCTATTAAGCTACCTATAAACTTGCCTAAAGACTCCTTACCAGAAATTTCTTTAGAAAAGACTTCCTTTGATTTTATAAACTCATCAAGCAAATTCTTAACCAATATTAGATTGGCATTGTTTACTTCTTTATTTTTCAGATAACCAATAACCTTATCAATATTTTTTACGATACTATCAAACTTCTTATCAGAACTTAGATACTCCTTTATAGAAGATAGCAATATAATTGATTCCTCCAACACAGATTCATCTATTACATCCTTATCTTTGCTATTCTTTTCCTCTCCCACACTCTTATCTAAGTGTTCAGGTTTTGTATCTCTTAGCCTATCCTGATTGTGTTCTTCTTCAACATCTTTACCATTAACAAGTCTGTTCAGAATATCTTTGAAATTTTCTTTGTCTAATGTATTTTGTTCAGTTACATCTATATGAGACTTCAGTAAATCAAAAACCGGATTTTTAGACTCTTCAGTTTTTAAACTGTCAGTTTTTAAACCGTTGATTTGTAAATTCATCTTTAACTTTTTCGGTATTTTTCTAATTTTTTAAACCTTTCTTTTTCCCTTAACTATTCCAGCCATACGAGGATAGACATCATCAGACAGATTAGCTTCTACAGGCTTGAAATAAGCAACTAGACCAACCATAGCGGCGTTGTCAGTACAGTATTTAGGAGAAGGTATAAAGGTTCTTATCTCATTATCAGAAAGGAATTTTTTCCTTAGATAAGAGTTAGCAGAAACACCACCGCTTATAGCGACATTCTTAATTCCTGTTTCTTCAACAAGTTTCTTTACCTTCAGGTAGAGAACATCAATAGCCGACTTCTGGAAACTTGCGCATATATCCTTAATATCCTGCTCACTCAATGAACCTAATTTTTTAACAGTATAGAGAACACTTGTTTTTAAACCACTATAACTAAAGTTATACTTGTCATAATCTTTCTCAATTGCTCCTAAGGGAAACGAAAATCTTTTTTCATCTCCTTCTTTTGACAACTTATCAATGACAGGACCACCTGGATAAGTTAAGCCAAGTATTTTTGAAACCTTATCAAATGCTTCTCCCACTGCATCATCTACCGTATGACCAACAAGTTTTATATCAAAAAAATCATTTACAACGAACAAATTTGTATGTCCTCCGGACACAACTAAACCTATGAAAGGGAAAGGAACATCGTTCTCAAGCATTGGGGAAAAAAGGTGTGCCTCCACATGGTCAACCTTCAGAAGAGGCTTATCAAAGAAATAAGATATCGTTTTAGCAGTATTAACACCTATGAGAAGTGAGGAAACTAACCCAGGTCCAAAAGTAACTGCTACTCTGTCAATGTCCTTTATAGTTAATCCTGCTTCTTCAAAAGCTTTTCTTATAGATATATCTATAAACTCTAAATGCTTCCTTGAAGCAAGTTCTGGAAGAACTCCAAAAAACTCTTTATGGTAATCCACTTGTGACATTACAACATTTGAAAGTACTTCTCTACCATTCCTTACTATAGCTACAGAAGTCTCATCGCACGAAGTTTCTATCGCTAGAATTGTCATTTTCTGAGTACCTCAACTTTAGATATTCTATTATTCTCAAGGTCAATCACCTTAAAAATAACTCCCTTATATTCAAAAATACTCTCGTACTTAGGCAGTGAACCACTCAAAAACATCAGAAACCCTGCAACAGTTTTCACATCAAGTTCCTCAGGTGGTTCTACATTCATTAACTCAAGAACATTCTTTATCGGTGCATAAGCACTAACAATGTAATGATTATCCGAAATTTTCTGTATCTCAAATTCACTATCCTCTATATCATCCGATTCATCCACTATTTCACCAAATGCTTTCTCAATTATATCTTCAACTGTCACTATCCCAATATCATTTCCATACTCATCAACTACGACACATATATTAGAAAACTTATTTTTCATCATTAGAAACAAAGTTTTTAGGTCCATGTTCTCAGGCACAAACATGACATTTCTCTTTATAGAGGATACCTTGAAGTTCCCTTCCTCGGAAATGTACTCAAAAACGAAATCCTTAAACCAAATGTACCCTATAATTTTGTCATCGCTCCTTCTAAGTATCGGCATCCTAGAGTATTGATGTTTCTTAAATTTTTGAAGAACCTCCTGAGGGCTCTCGTCTTCATAACAAGATATAACTTGTGGTTTTGGCACTACCGCCTCACCAGCCGTCAAAGAGGACAAGAAATTCAATATTTCGTCATGTATATTTTTCTTAGACTTTCTAGCCATAAGCTAATAAGACAAGATAGTCATAATATCTTTAATTATCAAAGGATCAAGCTTGTTTGTATTTTCTTCTATAAATGAACGCAAACTCTTCATTCTTCTTTCTAACTCTTGTACCTTGTAGTAATAATCAGCATTGCCAATCATTGATAAAACGGCTTCATTCAAGGTAGCACCATACCCTACCAAATCAAAATACCTAGCCTTGAAACCTGCTAACTCGTTGCCTACATAAAGATTACTCATCATCACAACGACATTACCTATAACTAACGGATATTCATTGTAGCTAACAAATTCATTAACATCATAAAGAATATAATTTTTATTCGAAATCACAAGACAGTAATAACCAAAAGGAACCAAAAAGTAATCATTACCTACCTGTATGAAATAGTTCTTGTAAGGCTTAATACCAAGTTTGGCTATTACCATCTCAACTATCAAATGATCTCTAACACCAAGTACCTTAGATGAATAATCAAAATCCCCCTTGTAGAACTTCGTAACCCAATTACCTGAGGTATTGCTCTTGAAAGCTAATATAGTACCACCATCATAGAAAAATCTCATTCCCCCAAACTCATAAATGTACGAAATAGTTATATAGTTAGTGTTACTATAATAAGTTATGCCTATTGTAGAATAAGGGAAAAGAAATTCTAAATCCTCTTTCATCAATACATTAGTCACCTTCAGGTTCTTCACAAATACACTATCTATCCTTCCTGTAAGGAAGGAGTAGTACAACTTATCAAAACCATGAATTTCCCTAAAATAATCAATTACGGGGTAATTAGTTGATTCCTCGTAAAAACTCAAGCCACTCAGTGCTAACTTCCTAAGAGAACCTAAATCAAATCTGACAGAATCTACTTTCTTAGTCTCAAATTTAAGAACATAAGGGGAATTTTTCATTCTCTCAAAAAGTTCTTCCAAGATTGAAGAACTGAAAACCCTTATATCAGGTCCCACATTAAAGAAATAAAAAACCACAACCAAAATATTCAAAGCACCAACTAAGTAAAACCAAATGGTAGATATCACTTTATTGAAAAGCAACCTAAAGAAAGCAACAAAAGAAAGTATAATCAGTAGAATACCAGATATAATTCCTAACTGGAACAGAAACACATTACTTGAATCTAGAAACGAATCTATACCTATGGAAACAACAAGAAGAGAAACGAAAAGCAATAACAGCAAAAATAACAAATAAACAATAAGCGAAAACTTGTGAGAGACTATCCTAAGAGGCAAAAACCTTACATGGTATGCTTTATGAGAAAAGCGAAGAACTGGAAGTATTAACCAAAGCAACAAAATAGTTAAGTAAGAAACTAAAACAACGAAAAGCTTAATAAGGAATGGATAGTCAGCAATTTGGTAAAAACTCAAGTTTCTAAAATCAACCAATGATGAAGCCAGAAAAAAATATCTAGCATTCAATAAAACAAAAACCACAAGAAGAGCAGAAATTATAAAATCTAAAATACCAAGTCTTTTAATCATTATTTCACTTAGCTCAGATTTATACCAATAATAAGACCTAACTAGAATTTTTCTAATGTAAAAAGTGATATAAGCAACCAAGAAAGGAAGAATTATCAAAAGTAAAACTAATGAGAAATTTTTTGAAAAAAACACTCCTAAGCCAATATGTTTTAAATTGTTCTCAATGAAAAGAAGGTATGAAAAGAAGATGATTAACCCAAATGCTAAAACAAATACTAAGGTATAGACTAACACCCTAATGAGCTTATTTGTGATTAAATGTGATTCTTGCTTCACTTACGATTTGCCGGGAGCGGGGGTCGAACCCGCACGGTGTCGCCACCACCGGATTTTGAGTCCGGCGCGTCTGCCAATTCCGCCATCCCGGCTTCTAACAACTCTCTTCTCTAAACTGAATTATAAAACGAGCTACACTCATTTGGCAATTATCATTGAGGGGGTTGGAAAAATATTATGGAATAAACATAAATAGTTGGTATATAATTTTTTTGAAATCTAGTAAGACAATTACAATTAGGGAGGTTACGATGATTAAATACTTACCTAAAGTTTTACTTTTGGTTTTATCTTATGTCATTGCCGGGCTTATAATCTACATGGCTCTTACGAATACAGGTTTTTTTAAAAAAAGGTTAGAAAACAAACTGAACAGTGTCTCGTTTGAAGTGAAAAAGAACATAACGAAAGTGTTAGATTCCGTCTATTCAATTGTGAACAAGCTCTCATCTGACCCTACCATAAGATTAATATTCTTCCAAACAGAAGTCGGAGGGAATAAGAGGGAATACATAGCCTACCTCTCAAAGCTAAGGTCTAGTATAAGCTATACTTACAAAGTCGTCCTACTTGATAAAGATGGAAACTTTTTAGTGTCATCTGATTACGTTGATACCGAATTCAAAGAATTTGAATTGGCAAAAAAACTTATGGGAACAAATGAACACATATTTTTTGGAAGCGGTGAGGTTATTTATTCCATCAAAAAAGTTTACGATTCCTCAGGCATATTCTTAGGTTATTTGGCGCTAGGTATGTACAAAGATTTTTTCCTGAGGTCTTCACCAAATTCCATAAAGGATGTGAGGTTTATACAAGATACAATATTGATAAATAGCGATCTTGAGTCACTTACTAAACTCAAGGATATTAAAAAGATATCCAAAGACTCACTTCTAATATCCCACAAGATAGACAAGTACAATTTATCTCTTCTATTCTTTAAGAGAGCTAGTGAACTTGACCTCTTAAATATAATAACTCTATTTTTGGCTCTGCTGTTTGCTCTGACTATAACTATATGGTTCATCGTATCCATATCCGCCTACAATAGGGCAAAGTATGTAGAAGAAATCCAAAGTGCAATTTCAAGTGAAAATGAAAACCTTTTCGAAGAAAGCTATTCTTCTATAAACATAGATGAAAAGAAGAGAGAGGAATTAAAGAAATTAGCTGAAGAGCTTACCTCTGAAGATGAAAGCAAATACAAGTTTGAAGAGATAGAAACAAACTTGGCTTATGTAGGTGGGGACTTGATGGAAAGAGATGTTGCCACTGTAGATGAGGTTTTTGAATACATCATGCAGAAGCTTAAAGTAAAAAAAGTCATGTACATGAGAAGAACAGAAGATGGTTTTATACAAAACAAATCTGTAGGTTTCAACACTTCGGGATTCTACATAACTTTCAACGACAAAATTTGGGGGAAATTCCTTTCCTTAGGTAAGGCTGTGATAGTAAAAGGTAATATAAGAGACTTGTACGAACTTGGTGACAGATTCTCTGAAGATTTATTTGAAATAATGGTGTTCCCGGTTGTTGATAGTTTCGGTGATGTAAG
>Ga0272449_1005162_pt1 | contig 10312 bp, 14 predicted proteins | sample YNPCB0241_FD_198679 | JGI IMG/M metagenome (GOLD analysis project Ga0272449, IMG submission 198679) | Hot spring sediment microbial communities from Yellowstone National Park, WY, United States - YNP-CB-024-1 | ecosystem: Environmental > Aquatic > Thermal springs > Hot (42-90C) > Sediment...
GCTTTCTTGAAAAGCCGGAAGATGTTTTGAAGGAAATTCGTAGGATCTTGAAAGATGGTGGCTTTCTTGTAGCATGTATACTGCCAAAGGATTCAAGGTGGGGTGAATTGTATGAGAGGAAAAGGTTGGAGGGTCATAGGTTATACAAGTTTGCTCATTTTTACACTCTTAAAGAAGCATGTGCTCTCATAACTGGGGTAGGGTTAGAGGTGACGATGGTTAGGTCTACGTTGCGTCAACCTCCAGGAGACACTTTTTATGTGGAAGAGCCTGAAGATAGTTTTCAAGGCCACGATTCGCGTGCATAAAGGCTGTTAAGTCTTCTCCATACTAATTTTGGGACAATCATAGAATGTTAAGTTACTTGCTTCTGCTGAACAAATTTTATTTGAAGTAGAGTTTGGCGTCCAACAAGTCAATAGAATATATACGGTTGGAAACAAAACGTATCAGGCATAGGATCTAATATTAGATTATTGTTACATTATTTAAGCTTTGTAATCTTTTCTGATTCTAGCTTCCAATTGCATATGTCGTTTGCGCAGATGATTCCTGATATTACAACTGCTTCTATTCCTCCTCCTGGGAAGGTTGATGCGCTTGCCAGATATAGGCCTTTGATGGGTGTTTTAAAGTATGGTCTTTTTACTCCTATTGATTGGTCAAACGCGTATATTGCTCCTTCAGGCATTAGTGTATATCTTTCGAATGTTTTTGGCGTTGCTGCATCTTGGACGATTATGTGTTTGCTTAGGTTTGGGATGACCTTTTCAGCCTTCTGGGTCAATGTTTCAGCGGTTCCCTTTTTCTTTTGCATGTACTCTTCTGTTCCCCTTTCTGGAAATTCATGATAGTTGGCGAAAGTTGTTATTGTGACGCATGCTTTACCTTCTGGTGCTAGGCTCTGGTCTGCGTTTGAATTAATAGTTATTCCGTAGCCTTCGTCAAGGTTTTTGATAAGTGTTGGGTAGTTGGACAGATTCATGTCCACACCTAAATATACCATGAAGCATGATGGGGACATCTTTAAGCTCTTTATGTAGTCAATGAATTTTTTGTCGAGGTTTTCTTCTCCAATCAGCTCTAGGAATGTGGTTTTTGCGTTTGCGTTAGCTACGACGACCGGACTTCTAAAAATTTTGTCTTCAACTTTTACTCCGATAACTTTTCCTTTTTCGACTAGTATTTTGTCTACTTTATGGTTTACGAGAACTTTTCCACCATTGCATTCAATGACATTTTTTAGTGTGTTGGCAAAGTTTTGAGCGCCTCCTTTTATAGAATATCCTCCATATAGATAGTATGAGACGCAAGCTGTGAGTGCGCTGCTTGCGGGGGTTTTATCTGGAGCTGTACCAACATATGCTAGCAATGCGCATAGGAACGTCTTTAGCTCTTCATTTCTAAAGAATTCATCCAGCTTTTGCTTGAAGGATTTGTTCATCCAATCGTAGAAGATTGGATGCTCTTTTGGATAGTTTAGTAGCTTGCTTTCTCCAAAAACCTTTACGATAAGCTCGGGTGGTAGGGGTACGCCATAGATTTCAGCATCTTTATAGCATTCTTCGTAAGCCCTCTTAGCTTCATTGAAGAAGTTTGAGACATTTTCTCTTTCGTCAGGAAACTTTTCTGAAAGCAGTTTCACGAACTCGTCCATGCTATTGGGGGCGTCTATTATTTGGCCTTTGAAAACATATCTTGTAGTATTCTTCACGAACAAGTTGTCTCTGTTAAGCCCGAGCTCGCGTAAAAGATGGGTGATGGGCCCTTTTTCCCACAGCCCGCTAACATCTTCTACGCCAGTATTGAAAATAAATCCTCTCCTTTCGAAGGAGCTGCAGTAGCCGCCAACTTGATAATGTTTTTCTAAAACTAAAACCTCGTACCCTCTTTTCGAGAGTAGGGCTCCGCAAGTTAAGCCTCCGATTCCTGAGCCAACTATTATAACATCGTATTCGTCTTCTTCCTTAGGCCTTTTGGGGTCCACTTTAACCTTCCAATCAAATTTTTTAAACTCCTTTGAAGCGAAATAGGCTGGTGCCTTAATAGGGAAAACGATTGAAAAAGATATGCCTATGCCCATTAAGAAATTTGAGAAGATTATTGTGAGGGGTGCTTTTAATAGTAGAAAGATTGTAGCATTTGCTAGAAAAGTTGCTGCCCAGACGGATGTTATAATGTTATTGATTGATAGGAATGTTCTATCTTTCCAGTAAACCTCAGGATAGTCTCTCTTTGAAACCTGTAGGGTGTAAGGTCGCTTGATGATTAAAGATGAGAGAGCCATAAGGAATAGGACAAAATATCCTAGGAAGCCACTACTTTGTATAAATATGTTCGAGTTGAAGACGAAAGTGCCTAAGAAAGCTGTGCTGAAATAGATAGTGGAGATAAGGTCTATTAAATTGAAGTCCCGTTTCAGAATTTGAGGAATGATTAGAAGTAGAGAGATTGTGAGGGATAAAACAATGCCTAGAACATTCCCAAAACCACATAGAGTCCAGTAAACAATCCACGGGATAAAGGAAACGATTATGTAAAGCATGCCAGGCATTCTTCTTTTTTTAACTCGCATATTCTCTCATTAATACATTAACATGGAATCTTAAACTTTATTTGAGACAATAAAAGATTTTTGGATGCAGCAAACTTTTAGCAAATTAAACCTTATATTATAGTAACAGATACATATTGTGAGAATATATGGCGGATGAGATAAGCTGGAGTGAAGCTTTCAACTACGCGCTAAAATATATCATTTATATCATCGTCTGGGTGATTGTCGGATTCCTTATTGCCGGTGCAGGCATAGCGTTGATGATTGGACCTATGCAAAGGACTCCTGGCGGCTGGGTTCCGCAGATAACACCGAACTTTGGCGCACTTGTAGGTGGCGTACTATTGGTGTTCATCGGATGGTTTATAGCGTTCATCGGCTCAATGGCATCATATTTCAAGATAATGTCGAAGCTTATTAGGGAAAGTGTGTCCAGACCTAAACAAGAACTTCTCCCACCACCACCTTAAACACTCTTCCTCTTTTTTCTCGCACAAAATTTTTGCATTCCCTAGTTGGAATCCTTCTTTACAACATTAAACTCCTTTTGGTCTTATTATACGTGCCTTGCTTAAAAAGCGGCTTATCTTCGAGTAAAAGTTTATTATCATCTATGTTTTACTCCATTATTCATGGAGTATTATCCAAGAAAAATTGAAGAAAAATTGGATAAATGGCTGAGGAGGAGAGAGGTGATAGTGATTAAGGGTCCTAGACAGAGTGGTAAAACAACTTTGCTTCTGCACCTGCGCGATAAGTTGGGTGGAAAGTATGTGACGCTTGAAGACGACGAGATATTGAGGGCTCTGGATAATGCTCCTAAAGAGTTCGCAAGCAGGTTCTTGGAGGAGAAGATTCTGTTCATAGATGAAGCACAATACTGTAAGGATGTGGGCAAGAGGATAAAATTAATTTACGACTTGTTCTCGGACAGGCTTAAGGTCTTTTTAACAGGCTCAGGCTCTTTTGATATTAAAGTAGAAGTTGGGAAACACCTGGTTGGGAGAGGGGTTTTCTTCGAGCTTCTTCCACTTGATTTCGAGGAATTCCTAATGTGGAAAGCTAGAGATTTGCATGGCCTGTTCTCGGAGTATAGAAGGGTTTTGATGGACTTCCTTCTAGCCGGTAAAGAATCGAATGTTAAGGTTGCGTTCGAACATGAGTTTAGAAATCTGCTTAACGAGTATTTAGTGTTCGGAGGTTTCCCAGCTATTGTTAAAGAGAAGGATCCAGAGATTAAGAAGGAGCTTCTCAAAAACCTTGTGCGAACATACTTAGAAAAGGATGTTTTCTTCTTCTTGAACATAAGACATATTGAGAAGTTTAGAAACCTACTCCAGTATTTGAGCTTTAACGTCGGTTCTATACTTGAGGCGTCCTCGATTATGAGTGAGTTTAAAATGGATTTTAAGACAGTTGAATCATACCTTACTATTCTAGAGAACACCTACCTGATTTATCTTGTCAGACCCTTCTACAAGAATCTTGCAACAGAGCTAAAGAAGGCGAGAAAAATCTACTTTACCGATATAGGGTTAAGGAATGCTGTTATAAACAATTTCGTCCAGTTTGAAAGTAGGACGGATAAAGGCAGTCTTATTGAAAACTTCATATTGAACGAGCTTAAGGCTAACCTAGGAGGAGAAGTCAGGTACTGGAGAACCACGGGTAAAGCAGAAGTGGATTTCGTCCTCAATTTGAATGGTGAAGTGATTCCTGTGGAGGTTAAATCGCTTGGCAAATTAAGAAGGGGTTTCAGAAGCTTTTTAGAAGCGTATAGACCTAAGAAAGCGATCGCGTTTACTGAAGACAGGTTTGAATTTGAAACAATAGGTGGCACGAGGATCTTGTACGTGCCCCACTTTTTCATTTAAATTTCTAATATCTTAAATTTCGCTGGAAGGAAGTTCAAATTTCAATAGGAAGCTTAAAATTTCATCGCAGCTGATAATATCTCCGGGCCCGCAGATTTTTTCCTTAACAAGTTTGTTACCTTCATAAAATTCGAGCTTGACTTTACAGCCAGATAAATTGACATTTTCCTTTTCAAGAAAAAGGTCTACGCAAGCCTTGTCGGTGTAAAAAGCAATCATCTTTTTATCCTCAGAAGCCCATATCTTAACTTTCTTTACATTTTCCATTGTCGCCTATTTTTCAAATCCATCTTATTAAGTTTACTTTTCCATATTGTTTTAATAAGGTGGCGGAAATCCTCTCTTACATATTGCTTTAATTTATTTAGGATTTGATTTCCCTATTGAAACGTTCTAATTTCTTCAGCATGCTCAGCCTTATCTTATCACCTTCTCCATCTCCTTTTCCTCGAATACTTTAGAAAGGCTGATCCAGTCATCGTATAATTTTATAACTTTTAAGCCTGTCCTCGAAGGGTTCCTCTTCATTTCTACAGAAAACTATTTTCCCTCTTGTTAAAATTTCATAATTTAAGCTGAATGGGAAAAGTTGACCACCACAACATCGAGATTATCGATATCTAGGTCTCTTAAAAAACTGTTTAAAAAGCTAAAGAGTTCACTTTTATCTAACTTATCAACCTTTATCGCCAAATCAACATCGCTTTCATCTGCAATGAACCTGCCTTCGATAATGGAACCGAAGAGTACTGCATAAACTATTCCATACTTTTCTGCGACCGCACTCACCCTCTCTGAAATTTTGGCAATATCCAAATACTTTTTCATTCATGACAAAAGACCATCTCAAATTATTTAAGCTTTTTTTAGGCTTCTTAAAGGATGGTAGACGAGCGAGTAATTGTCAGTGCTGTCAATATATTGGAAAATGTTGAGTCAAAGCTAAAGCAGTACTGTGAAACCGGACTAAGGTTTAAGCTAAGCCAGTTTTGACAATATTTCTTCCCTTTTGAATAGCTTCACCCCTATTTTAAATACTACTGAATCGATAATAGCAAAGAGACCTATTAACGCTGCAACCATGATAGGTTCAAAAATTATTGCGCCTGTAACCTGCCCAAATACTAATGCGAGGATGGGAATTAACAGGATAACGCTGATTTGTTGAGCTTCTCTGAAGCCTTTGACTTTTGCCGAAATCATAACCGTTAAACCGATACTTGCAAGTGCCACTGTTGGAGCGACTCCAAAAATCAACAGAATCCAAACAAGGTTAGGAAGTAACAGCCTACCGTTGAATATGGTGGAAGAGAGTGAGTCCACAACTATTGAATAAATTATGAAAGAGATCACAGTGATCGTCATAGATGGAATGAAGGAAACCAGTATTTTTCCCAGGAATAACTCGCTGTCAGATATGGGCGTCGCCAGAAGAGCTTCGATTGTTTTCCTTTCCTTCTCCCCAGCAAAACTGTCTGCAGCTATCACGCTTGATGCCATGAGGGGAATTATTAGAAAGAATGGAGCGAAAAAATACAGAGACATTATGTAAATCATGACTTGCTGCTCTGTCATCCCAGCGAGTTCATCTTGTACATGCTTGGGCAAATTCCGTATCATGGTTTCGAGCCCGCTTAAAGTTGTTCCCGGCACAGATGCTAAGCTGGGAATGAGTATGATAAGAACGGGAAGCAGTACAGAAAACATGAAGGGTACGACGACCAGCGGTAAAAGGACTTGCCAGTTTCTACTAATCTCACGCCAATCTTTTCTAAAGACAAGTATGGCTTTCTGAATCCTCAACCCTATTCCCCCTAACCAGCCTCAGGTAAGCTTCTTCAAGGGATGGGCGAAGAACGTTTACAGAGATAATCATACCACCAGCATAAACAATACTTCTTATCACATCAGGTGTAGTTGATTGGACGTCGTCCAGAGTTATTATCAACCTAGAGGTAGACTCGTCAACATTAACCACCCTGACAAAATCAAGCTCTTTCACAACTTCAATAACCTTCTGATCCAACTTAGCCAAGGTAACTTGCAGGGTAGGTTGACCAGCTATTCTGTCACGAAGTTCGTCAGGGGTTCCCACAATAACGCTCTTCCCTCTATTGATGATCATCACTCTACTACACAATTTCTCAGCGTCTTCGAGGCGATGTGTACAAAGCAAGATGGTGCGCTTCTCATGCCGACTGAGCCTTTCTATAAGGTCCCTGACCTCCTTTGACGATTCTGGATCCAGGCCAGTAGTTGGCTCATCCAAGAATAGGATGAGAGGTTTATGCACAAGCGCCCGCGCGATCGCAAGCTTCTGTTTCATGCCCTTAGAAAAAGTCGCCACCTTATCATTTCTTCGATCCCATAGCTCGAAAAATTCAAGTAATTCTCTAATTCTATTCCTTTTTTCCTGCGCATTTGAGAGACCGTAAGCTTCTGCGAAAAAATCCATGTTTTCATAAGCTGTCAGCCTCTCATATAGGCTCGGGTTCTCGGTTAATATTCCAACTATTTGTCTTACCTCAAGTGGATTTCGAACGATGTCGTATCCACCTACTTTGGCAGAGCCTTCCGAAGGCGAAATAAGGCAGGCAAGCATACGAACAGTTGTTGTTTTGCCTGCACCATTTGGACCTAATAGGCCAAAAACTTCGCCCTCTTCAACTTTAAAACTTAAGTGGTCAACAGCAATAAGAGAACCAAACATTTTTGTTAATCCTTCAGCTTCAATGGTTGAAGCCATTCTCATCTCCATTTCATATAATCATATTCTTTTTTATAAATCTTTTACAAGAATTAATTCTGATTTAAAGTTTATTTCTGAAATCTTCGCCGTCTCTCAAAAAGGGTAGCTTTTGTTGGGCATGCTTAATGGATGCAAGTGTGTCGAGAATATAATTGTTAGCGTTGTCGATTATGCTTTTCTAGAATTCTTTGGCTGTCTAAATGCTGTCTTTTAGCTCTTGATCGATGCTGTTCAGTTCATCCAGTAGTTCAAGAATCTTTTTACCGTAGGGTGTGAGAGTATAGTACTTAATTTTGCCTGTCGACTCTGACTCCTTTATTAATCCATACTTTATATGTCGGTCGACTGCTTTCCAGTTCATGTTAAGTTCCTTGGCCAGCTGGAACTTGTTCTTCTGCTGGTTTAAGGCCCTTAGGAGATTTACCCTAGCTTTTCCACCCTTCATTCTTACGAGTAGTCTAAATGTGTCGTAGTCGGAGCCGCGTCTGCTCCACACTGACCTAACATGACCTCTCCAAATTAGGACGCCGACAGAGATAGTTGATGAAGTTAAAACGATAATGATGTAATTTTCTGCTAGTAGGGTGACTAGATGTGTGTAGATGCAACCTCCTTGTGAAGAAGGTTTTTCCTATTTATTCGTGGCACCAAATTTTTTCTCATATGCCTCGCAAATCACTTTCTAGATTACTTTTTTGCTTTCAAGTTTAGAGGGTATAGTGTATGGTGGCAGGCTATAAGTGTTATGGTTGCCCTTGATACTATCTTTAGTTGGGCTTGTATATATGATTATGTGCAAGGAGTCAGCCCAAACATAATTGCCAAAGTCTGAAACTTTCCGTAAGGTTTAGTAAAGCTTTTAAGTGAAACTTTAGTTAATTATAGTTAAGTTTATATAACTTAACTTATTAAGTACTAAGTTGAGCGATATGATAAACGTAAAGGATTTTAATCCAGAAAAATTAGAAGGAGAGCGTCTTATAAGTATAGCCGAAATGGCCAGCCTACTCGGCCACCCTATTAGATTAAAGATACTCAGCATACTTATCGAACGCGAAGGTGCACCATGGACTGATATTGTAGCCGAACTTGAGAAGACTATGGGGAGGTTGAATCCTAACACAGTTAACTTTCACCTTTCAAAGCTTATTTTAGGAGGGATTATTAGAAAGGATGAAAACAACGTATATCATATAAAAGAAAGAGTGAAAGAAAATAGGATTTTTAAAGTCATGCTAGCTGAATTAAAGGGAGGAGGTAGTAATGACAATTAAGTGGAGTGTGTCTACAATACGCGATAAAGTGATTAATTTGCTTAAGGAAACACTAGGATTAAATTGGCTAACTACCTGGAACATAAAGATTAATAAAATATACTTAAAAGATAACAATATTGTAGTCGAAGGAGAGTACAAGTATATTAATGAAGTAGGGAAGTATGTGATTAGCCTAAACAATGAAGATTTGTCTTTAATTGAATTTAAAACTGTAGAGTAAAGGAGAAAAGGTATAGCTTGAGCTCAGCGTTAAGCTCCTCATCTTATAATTTTACTTTAGTGCTTCTCTTAGGCAGCTATGATCCTATCACTAAGAACCTTTTAGATATTCTTAAAAGGGAGATAGCAAAGAAATATGGAGGCACAGGATTGTTCGTTTTTCTCCTAGAGGAAGTTGACGTCTATAACTTTAGAGAATATTTTGTTTTAACTGAAAGATGGACAGATGAGAATATAAGCATACATATATTTCAACATGATGGCAGTCCAGTAGAAACTTATGAATTAAAGTTGGCTAGAGAAGAACAAATTGATGATAAAGTCAAAAGTTTGTTACAGGAAAAATATGGAGACGAATATTATGTCACTAAACTTACGGTCATCGATAAATTAATTGTTCTCATGAATCTTTCTAAGCAAATAATAATAGTTAGAGATAGAGAGGAAACAAGAGGGGGAGAAATATTCGAACTCACTTACTGTATTTTCCAAGGTTATCGAGATAAAGTTTGTATATTTAAGCGGGAGGGGATTCAACTTTCCAGCATGCTAATGGAATTCTTGGACCAAAATAAAGTAATAATGCGCACCTACAGTACTCGTGAAGAATTGATCGAAAACGTTCTACGATTCCTTTCATATAATTTATGAAATTTTTAGCATTACGGCTAAGACAATTTTTCTCACAGCAAAGATGTAGAAGGCACTTAATCAAAAATGTAGTTTTACAGGAAAGCTGGCCTTCTTTGGTCTGCGGACAATCATCTGTGAACTGGACACCTGCTAATATACAGCAGCCACCGCCGTGTTCGGAAAACCTTTTATAGGATATCATGTTTCTTGCTCTCGACGAACCCTTATGGAAGAAGATTTTGAGGAGGAAGAAGGGGAAGAGGAAGAGTTTGAGGAAGACTGGGAAGAGGAAGGTTGGGAGGAAGAGTTCGAGGAAGAAGGGGAAGAAGAGGAGGAAGACGAGTTCTAGCGAAAGCGCCTTCATATTCTTCTACCTGCTTCCTATGCTGAAAGCGTATGGCGAAAGAGATAAGATGGGGGAGCGATAAAGTATTTTCTATGCCATCGTTTTATGTTCATTCCAGTGTTATTGCGCCTACGGGACAGGAGTCCGCTGCCGCTTGACAGTCGCACTTGTCGCATGCATCCGGGTTTTTCACGTAAGATTTTCCGTCATCGCCAAGCTCGAATACGTCTGGACAAATTGCCACGCAGGCTCCGCACCCGATACATTTTTCCTGATCCACTTTAGGCCTCTTTGGCATACAATGAATAATTTTCTCATAAATAAAAATTTTTGTTATTGAAATGGCTAATCTTATGGTGTTACCGTCACGGTTTCATTCAATACTATTTTTTCTCCACTGACATTAACTTCTATTACGATCTTATAGTTGCCTGGAGTTACATCAACGTTGAAGTATGGGTCTTTAATGGCTGTCCATGATAGTTCGCGGACGTCCTCTTGTGGAGGAGTGAATCCTGGGCCTATTGTTACATGTGGGTGGACGTTGACAATAGCATATACTTTCTCACCTTTTAAATTGATCACTGTCAACATTACCTCGCCCACATAATATGCTTTCTCACCCACGCAATCTACTTTGATCCATAGGGTTTCACC
>Ga0272449_1005165_pt1 | contig 10307 bp, 7 predicted proteins | sample YNPCB0241_FD_198679 | JGI IMG/M metagenome (GOLD analysis project Ga0272449, IMG submission 198679) | Hot spring sediment microbial communities from Yellowstone National Park, WY, United States - YNP-CB-024-1 | ecosystem: Environmental > Aquatic > Thermal springs > Hot (42-90C) > Sediment...
GGGGTCGAGTTGCCCCAGCCGCCCGGCGTGTGCGGAGCCCACCCCGAGCACGAGGACCGCCACCGCGGTCCACCATCCCCGCCGAGTGAATCCCGTGCGCATCGTCCCCCCGAACGGTCCTAGGGGGGTGACGGAGACGACCCCCTTCATGCCCGCCAGCTAGTGGGCGCCGTCCTGCTCGAAGCACCCCATCTCCCAGCTCCCCACCCGTCCGCTGGGCACGGTGAACTGGAGGACTGCCATGACCCGGGGGCTCGAGGTCGACCATGAAGGGATGCTCCATCTCCATCCCCTCGTGCATGAAGAGCTTCTCGGCGAGAGGGCCCACAGGTCGCGCCTTCCCCGGGGTGGCCTGCTTGACCCGGACGGCCGAGAGGACCTCCACCCGGAGGCCCGCGAAGAAGTCCTCCCGGTACCGGTCCGGCTTACCTGAAGCCTCCCGCACGACCCCTCGGCCCACCATGAGCTCGTGGGCGAGCACCCCCCTGGTTCACGACCCGCAGGGTCACGGTCGAGCCCGCCCGGAGCGCAAGCCGGGCGGGCTCGAACCAGTACTCGCCCATCGTGACCACAAGACTCTTACCGATGTAGGCCTTGCGGAAGCAGGCGGGATCGGCGCGCGCGCACCCAGCACCGCGCCCATCACCAGGACCAAAGCCAGAACAAAGCCCACCCGCACGGCGTTCACCTCCCTCGCAAAGTCCCCATCGTGAGCATCGCAGGCCCGGCGTTCCGGTCGGCCTATGCGGGCTTCGTGCCCACCGCGGTGTAGACCACGAAGCTCGCGCGGAACCACCCCCGCGCATCCAGCGCCTGGAGGTCTGTGCCCAGGGCTTCCGCCTCCTCCGGCTGCAGGAGCCCGGCCCCCACGAACAGCGGGAGCTGCTCGACGAGGAAGGCCCGCCAGAACGGCGGATCCCCCAGGCGATCCGTGTGGGCGAGGTAGGTGCGCGTACGCACCTGCTGGAGCCCTGCCTGGGCGAAGTACCGTGCCAGGTTGGGGGCCGCGCGGTAGTCGCACAACGCCTGTCGGAACAGGCCGTTGAACTTCGCCTCAAGATCCGGTCGTGTGCAGCTCAGGACGAAGTGGGGCTGCCAATCAATCGCCCCCACGCGGCCACCGGGACGTGTGACCCGCACGAGCTCTCCGAGGACCGCCTCCGGCGGCCCCACGTGCAGGAGGACCTTCTCGCAGAACGCCCCATCCATGTGGTGGTCGGGATAGGGCAGGGCCCGCACGTCACCGTTCCGGTACTCCGCTCCGACCACTCCGAGATCCCTGGCCCGCTTGCGGGCAACGTCCAGGAACGCGTCGGTGGGATCGATCCCATAGACCTGCACCGAACGGCCGCACACCTCGAGGATGTCGGGCAGGGCCACCCCGGTCCCGCACCCTCCGTCCAGGATCCGCGCACCGGCCGACACCCCAAGGTCCTGCAGGAGCTCCCGGCGGGCCTTGCGGAAGGTCGGCTCGCTGGCCATCACCTCCAGCACGTGGATCAGTAACCCCACGGGTTCAGGCGGCATCTGGTTGACCGTCCCGAAGAAGTCCGCCTTCCACTCTGCCTGTGCACTCATCATCGCCTGCCTCCTTTCGGCTGCGTTTGGGTTTATTTTACGGACGTGAGGGCGCAGCCCGCATCGGGAGAATTCCCTAGGGTGCCTGATCAGGACGCATCCGCCCGACCCATGCGGCGATTCCGGCACGGGATCCCACGCCCAGCTTGTTCAGGATGTTCTGGACGTGGGTGGCGGCGGTCTTCTCCGAAATGCCCAGAGCGGCGGCGATCTCCCGGTTCGTGAGCCCCTGGGCGACCAGTTCCGCCACCTCGCCCTCCCTCCGGCTCAGGCGCGGGGGGCGTGGGCGGACGGGTTCCCGGGAGGAAGTGGGTGCGTCATGCAGCCAGGTGGCGGGGTCCGCTGCGGCACCCTCCTGCCATGCCTCCCAGAACTCCCCGTCCCCAAGCTGCGTCCGGAGGTCGGCCTCGAGTTGCCTACGCTCATCGCCCAGGAACGAGCGGTGCGTAAGCCCCAAGCTCTTCCTCAGGGCCTCGGAGGCACCCAGCAACCGCGCGGCCCTCCGGGTCTGGCCCGAGCGCCAAGCGACCGCCGCGAGTCCTTCCAGGCAGAGGGCCATGCCACGATGGTCCCCCAGCTCGTGCCGGATCCTTAGGCTGTCTCGGAAACGCGCCCGAGCCTCCCGCAACGCACGCATCCGCCAGGCGAGGATCGCGGCGTTGCTCAGGGTGATGGCCATCCCCCAGCGGTGTCCGATGGCGGTGAACAGGTCGAGGGCTTCCAGGAAGTGCGCGTCCGCCGCCCTCCACTCGCCCTGGTCACGGGCCATGATCCCGAGGTCCAGTAGGCATGCCGCAACGCCGAACCGGTCCTGCAGCCTGCGGAATGCGGCGAGGCTCCCGACCAGCAGGTCTCGAGCCCGATCGTACTCTCCCCGCGCCCGAGCCACCGCCCCGAGCAGGCGGATGGCCTCGGTCGCCCCGCGGGCGTCGCCGACGGTGTGGGCGAGCGCAAGGCTCTCCTCACCCAGGGCCAGTGCGCGTTCGTACTCACCCCGCAGGCAGAGGAGCGCACCCAGCAGGGCGAGGCAGGCGCACAGCGGTCGTCTCTCCTCGGCCGTCCGGCAGAGCTCCGCGCACCGCTCGAGCAGCGCCACGGCCCGGTCGACTTCCCCCGTGTAGTGGAGGAGGGAGGCCATGGCGATCAGGATCCTGGCCCGCACCGGGGGCGGGATCCGGTCCGCGCGACCGAACGCCTCCTCGAGCCACTGGCGTGCCTCGCTCCACAGCCCGCACCACTCCCAGTACCGCCACAGCGCCACCACGAACCGTCCCAGCACCGCCTCCTGCCCCTGGTGATCCCGTGCCCACTCCACAGCCGCGCGTACGTTCGCATATTCGCCTGCAAGGCGGGTGAGGCACTCCTCCGCTTCAGGGCCGTCAAGACCCTCGCTGGCCTGCTCGGCAAGTCGGAGGTAGTAGGCAGCGTGGGCGGTGCGGGCGTTCTCTTCCTCTCCAATTACGGAGAGCTGCTCGGCGGCGAACGCCCGCACGACCTCCAGCATGCGTAGCCGCCCCTCGCCCGCCTGCACCACGAGGCCGTGGTCCACGAGGACTTCGAGGAGCGGGAGCGCCGAACCGTGGAAGGCATCCTCGCAGACGGCCTCGACCGCCTCGGGCGTGAAGCCTCCGTCGAAGACTGCAAGCCACCCGAACAGCCGCTGGACCTCTGGCGGGAGCAGGTCAAAGCTCCAGAGCAACGCCGCCCTCAGTGTCCGGTGTCGGAGGGGCCGGTCCAGGGCACCGCTCCCCACCAGGTCCAGGTGATGGGCCAGGCGTGCGCGGATGGTCTCCAGCGAGGCAAACCGGATCCGGCTGCTCGCCAGCTCGATGGCCAGCGGAAGCCCGTCGAGCCGCGCACAGATCTCCGCCACTACCCGGAGGGCCTCGCCTTGGGGGGCAAAGTCTGGGCGCACCGCGCGCGCCCCCTGGATGAACAGAGCAACGGCAGGAGCGACATCCGTGTCGCGCAGAGCGAGAACCGGGAGGGGCTGTACCGCGAACGTGTGCTCGCCGAGGAGGTGAAGGGGCGTGCGGCTGGTGACCATGACCACGAGGTGAGGACAGCCGCTGACGAGTGCCCCCACGTCCGGAGCGGCTTGCTGGAGGTGCTCGAAGTTATCCAAGACCAACAGCCAGCGTCGCCGGCGCAGTCTGTGGATCACCCACGCCAGCGTCGGCTGGTCTACCCGCTCCCCGATGCCGGTGGCCTGCGCGACGGATGCGACCACGAGCCCGGGATCCCGCACCACCCCGAGGTCCACGAAGACCACACGCGGGAATCGCGAGGCCACGAGGCGGGCTGCCTCCACCGCGAGCCGGGTCTTGCCGACGCCGGGCGGTCCGGTGAGGGTCAGGAGCCGGACCGCGCCGGAGGTCAGGAGGTCGCGAAGCGCGACGAGCTCGGCCCCTCGGCCCACGAGCGGAGTCATGAAGGCGGGGAGGGGATCACGGTGCACCACGGCTCACTCCACCCTTCCGCCGCGGCCGCGGCGGTCTCAAGCGCGCCGACGCGCTGTCCCCGCGGACCGCCCTCGGTCAACCGGTCCCGACCACGCGACAAGCCACGCGCGGGCTGCTTCGACGGCCTCCCGCAGCGTCATCCCTTGACCCCGTGCCCATGCGGCCTGAAACCGGTCCTGCGCAAGGCCCGACCGGACCAGTCCCAAGTAGCGGTCGTACTCGTAGTGCCGGCGGTCCCCGTCGGGCAGCGGCATACCCAGGACCTCCCGCGCCCGCGCGGCGGCCGCGAAGAACGCCGTCGCCTCTTCATGGTCCAGGCAGGCCGCAAGCAGCGCGCAGCCTTCCAGGACGCACACCGCGGCCAACCGATTCTCGAACTCCCCAAGATGCGCGAAGCCCTCTCCGAGGGCCCTCCGTGCGTCCGCGTACCTGCCCAGGTGCACGAGCACCGCGGCCAGGTTTGCGGCCACCTGAGCCACCCTGGCCCGGTCCTCGGCGTCCCGGAACATCTGCAGGCATTCCTCAAACAGCGCCCGGGCCCCTTCATGCTCCCCTGCGATGCTCCGCGCGTGGGCGAGGTTGTGTAGGACGGCCGCCAAGTTCCATTTGTCTCCGAGGGCCTGCAGGACTTCGCTCGCCACCTGATACTCCCAAGACGCCTCGACCCAGTTCCCACAGCTGCCTGCGAGGGCTCCAAGTCCGGTATGGGAGAGGGCACGTCCTCGCAGGTTCCCGCTCTGCTCGGCGCGCCTGAGCCCTTCGAGGAGGTACGTACGGGCTGCGTCGTAGCTGCCCTGACGGGTTGCACCGAGGCCGAGGAAGACGAGCGCCTCCACTTCTCCCTCCTCATCCCCGCACCGCCGCGCGAGCGCGAGTCCCTCGCAAAGGAGGGCTGCGGCTGCTTCGTAGTCGGCTTCGTGGTGGGCGAGCTGGCCCGACGTCACGAGCGCCCGAACGCGCAGGGGTACAGGAATTTCGCCGCATCGCAGCCCCTCGGCGAGCCAGGTCCGTCCTTCGCTGAGCCTCCCGCACCGAGCCCAGAACTGGCCGAGCGCGCTCGCAAGACGCAGCTGTGCCTCAGGGTCTCCGTGCTCGAGCGACCACCGCAGCGCGGCCCGTAGGTTCGGCAGATCCTCGTCAAGCCGTCGGAGCCAGGTGTCCTGCTCCGGCCCCGTGAGGTGTGGGCCGGCCCGCTCGGCAAGGGCAAGGTACCAGTCGCGGTGTCGCCGACCGAGCTCCTCGGCTTCCCCCGATTCGATGAGCTTGAGCCGCGCGTACTCGCGCACCGTCTCCAGGAGCCTGTACCGCGCTTGGGCCGGCCGCTCCCATTCAACGAGCGACCGGCTCACCAGCTGGGCGACCCCCGAGGCGACCTCCGCCCGTTCGACCTCCCGTCCCGCGCAGATCCCCTCGGCCGCCTCGAGGGTCCAGGACCCCGAGAACACGCTCAGGCGACGCAGGAGCGCCCGCTCGGCAGATCCGAGCATCTCGTAGCTCCAATCGAGGGCGGCTTGGAGCGTCCGATGCCGGGACAGCGCGGTCTGGGCACCATCCCCGAGGAGCGCGAAGCGGTGGTCAAGCAGCTGGCGGGCGATCTCGCGCGGCGGCATCCCGCAAGCCCGCGCCGCCGCAAGCTCGATGGCCAGCGGAAGCCCGTCGAGCCGGCGGCAGATCTCGGCTACGACCCCCGCGTCGTCCGGTTGAAGGGTCATGTAGCCGGATGCGCGGGCGCGCTCCACGAACAGCTGCACGGACTCGCACCCAAGCAACCGATCCCAACCGGCCACCGCGTCCGCCGGGGGAGTCCCCATGGGGGGTACTCGGTACACCCACTCACCCTCGGCCCGGAGGGGCTCACGGCTCGTGGCGAGGATCCTGAGCGACCTCGCACCCCGGAGGAGTGCCACTGCGAGCTCTGCACACCCCCCCAGCAGGTGCTCACAGTTATCGAGGACGAGGAGCGCCTGCCGGTCCTTCAGGAAGTCGGCGATGAGCTGGAGGAGTGGCCGTGGGGGCTGTTCCCGGAGTCCCATTGCCGTGGCCACGAGCGAGGGGATGAGCCCATCGTCCGCGACCAGCGCAAGATCCGCCCACCACACGCCATCCGGGAACTCGAGGAGCGCCTCCGAGGCTACTTGCAGCGCAAGCCGCGTCTTTCCGCATCCCCCTGCACCCACGAGCGTCACGAGCCGTGCATGTTCGAGGGCGCGTCGGATCTCCCCAAGCTCCCGCCGCCGGCCGACGAAGCGAGAGACCGGCTGGGGCAGGTTGTTCGGCACCACGTCCTCCCCGCGCCGGATCCGCTCGCACAGGACAGTGGTCGCAGAGGAGGGGTCTACCCCGAGCTCCCTCCGCAGGACCTGGGCGCACAGTCGGTACACACGGAGCGCCGCCGCCCGATCCCCTGCGGAAGCGTACAGGCGCATGAGGACCCGGTAACTGGACTCCTGGAGCGGGTCTTCCCGGAGGAGCAGGCGGGCGTAGTACAGCGCCGCCGGCACCGCCCCCTCGGACTGTTTGGCGTGAACGAGCCGCTCAAGGAGACCCAGGTAGGTCTGCTGCAACCGCTCCCGTTCCCGCAGGACCCACTCGTCGAGGAAGCCGGGCAGGAGCTCCCCGCGGTAGAGCTCCACCGCCTGCTCCAGGTCCGAAGCCGTTCGGGCCGTCTTCGCGAGCCGCCCGAACTCGACCGCGTCCACCCACACCCCAGGGTCTTCCGCCCACACGAGCACGTCGCCCTCCTCGCGGAGGAGGTCGGCGAAGAACGGGATGGCCCTCCGCAGCTCCAACAGGCGCTTGCGGAGGTTCGTACGGGCCTGCGCTTCATCGGAGTCCGGCCACAGGATTGAGGCGAGCGCTGCTCGGCGGTGGGATGTGCCCGGATGCAGGAGGAAGTACGCGAGCAGGGACCGCAGGCGTCCGCTCCCGAGCGACCGGATGGGTTGATCCCTCCACCGGAGCTCGAACCCGCCGAGGAGCCGGGCAGAAAGGAGCGGACGCACGCAGCTACCCCCTATAGATCATAGTATCATAAGTATCACAAGTATCATAAGTATCACAAGTATCATAGGCGTCGAGCCACCCAGTTTGAGTTCCCGGCTCCAGATGCTACCGCGGAGTGATCACCCCGCAGGCGACCCGAGGCCCGGAGTTGCCGGCCCGGTCCGTGGGGTAGTCATCGGCGTGGGCGTGGATCACGAGCGCTCGTCCCCGACCCTCCTCGTCGAACACACCGTTCGGGCCGCGCAGGTCGCCCGCGTGCGGACCCTGAGGGTTGAAAAGCCCGTGTCGGTGCCCGTCGGGATTGAAGTGGCCCGCTGCCGTGAGGAGGTCGGGAGGTGTCGCACCGGCCGACCTCGTGGATGTGGATACCGTGCTCCCCCGGCGTAAGTCCCTGCACCTCCACCCGGACCAGCACTCCCCCGTCTGGGAGTTAGAAGAACAAAGCCGTCCCGACCTTCTGCCCGCGGCTTCCCACGAGCTTGGCCTGAGCAGCAGGCTCCTTCCCCCCACGGCTACGGCCACACCGAGCACCACGAGCACTGCGATGATCCCTCACGCACGCGCCCGTTCCACCTCCTCTCTCGATCCACTATCCGTCCCCCTCCTGCTCCGCCTGGGCGGAGTACATCACCTCTTCCAGGAACTCCAAGAGCACCTTCCACTCCCGGAAGAACCGGGTGCGGCCGGTGAGTACGTGCTCCACCCGGCCGAACCAGGCCTGCCCTCTTGCCGCGGCCGGCCACAGCCGCACCGTAAAGAGCTGCGACCGTCCCGAGCGTTGACCTCCGTGAGACACCTCCCTCACTTCACCACCACGACTCCCTTCATCCCCAGCGCCGCGTGGATCGGACACCAGTAGGTGTAGGTCCCGGGCTTGGTGAACCGCATGCTGTAGGTGTGAGGACCGGGCGCTCCGAGCGGGGTGAGGATCCCGGAGTTCACGTAGCCGCTGCCGGCGTACTCCTTGTCCGGGGTCGGCACCGCCACTTTGGGGTTCAGGAGCAGCCTGGGAGGCCCGGAGGACTGCGGTTGAGGGACCACGAAGGGCGGCACCGGTCCCCCTCCCACGAACGTCACCGTGTGGATCTCGAAGGGGTCCGCCATCTCCCACGTCACCGTGGTGCCCGCCCGGACCACTATCGGGTCTGGGGTATAGCGGAGGAGGGAGTACCCCTTCCTCGCATCTCCCACCATGCGCACCCGAACCTCACCGCGCGCCACCTGGGTCCGCAGGCGCCCGAGGGCCTGCTCCCCGGCCCGCAAACTTGCCGCCTGCTCCTGCCGGGCTCTCCGCAGAGCCTGGGCGGGCGTCAGCGGCAGCCGCTCCCCGGCCGGGTGGACCCGCACCCACCCGAACATGGCAGGACCGTGGATGATGCACACATACGTGTAGGTCCCGGGCTTGGTGAACGTGAGGGCGTAACGGAAGCGCGCCCACTCCTTGGGGTCCTCCGGAGGGGTTCCGGAGTTCCGGTAGCCGGACCCGTCGTACGTCCTGGGACCCTGCGGAAACACCACCTGAGGGTTGAGGTACCGCTTCCCTCCCTCCTCTACCACGAGCGGGGGGACCGCCTGTCCACCGGTGAAGGCCACGTTGTGGAACCCCGCAAACTGCCAGACCACCGTGTCCCCCACGTGGATGTCCAGCACCCGGGGGAAGAACGCGTTCGCGAACACCGCGCCCTGGCGGCGCACGCCGCCTGCGAACACCGTCCAGGTCGTCGGGGCCTGTGCGGGTGCTGGCAGGACGGGTAGCCCAAGGCCGGTCAGTACGACGAGCACGATCAGTCTCTGCCACCGCTTGCGCATCCCGATGCACCTCCAGTGGAGTATTCTGGAGCACAACCTATCACGGGGGGCGTTCCGGAACCGTTCCGGCCCAGCCGCCCAACCGGGGGGCGCTAGACATTATGGCAGGGACCGGATTCTCGGCTCGCAGCGTCGCAGGTTACGCTGGAAGCACGCCTGCGCACAGCGCAGAGCTACATGCAAGGAGGTCCGGTCCATAGAGAAGGGGAGCACATACGTGGGGTTGGGTGTGCACAAGAAGGCGATTGCGGTGGGAGTCGCGGAGGGTCATGTAGGTGAGGTACGCTCGTTGGGTCTGATTCCGAATCGTCCGGAGGCTGTTCGGAAACAGGTGCGACGCCTGGGACCGGCGGAGCGCTTGGTGTGCGCGTACGAAGCCGGACCGTGTGAGTACGTGTTGTACCGCTACCTGACGTGGCTGGGTATGCGCTGCGTGGTGGTGGCCCCGTTCTTGATCCCGACGAAACCTGGCGACCGCTTGAGCAAATTCCTGCTGCGCCTGGGGCTCCTCCCGCCTGCGGGCGTGAAGCCCTGGGGGGTTACAAGCACCGCCAGTGGCTCCAGGGCCTCAAGCTCGCGCGGGCGAGCCAGCAGGTTGTCCTGCGCCATTCCCTCCGGGCGGTGGAGCAAGCGCAGGATCGGCTCCGTCGGATGGAGGCGGAGCTGGCGGAAGCGACGAGGACGAGCCGGCACGCGGTGGTGATTGCGGTCCTGCAGACCCTGCGGGGTGGTGGGATTAGTGACCGCCGTCACCCTGGTGGCAGAGCTGGACGATCTGCAGCGGTTCCGCACGCCGCGGGAGGTGATGGCGTATGCAGGCTTGGTGTCCCGGAAAGCGTCCAGCGGGCCCCGATAGTGCCGCGGGGCGATCACCAAAACGGGGAATGCGCACATGCGCCATGTGATAGTGGAAGTAGCCTGACACTACCGGCATGTAGCCGGCGTCTGGGGCGCCCTGCGGAATCTGTTGGGTGAGGGGCACCTGCTGCCGGGGCTGCAGCGGGGTGCGGCCCCGGCCGCGGACCCCCTTCGGATTGACAAAGATTGACAGGCACCTCGATTCAGGCGGCGGACCGGAATTCCGTGTCGTGGCAAAAGCCAATGAGCAAGCAGGTTCTGGGCTCTCAGCGTCCTGGGATTCCCATGACTTGCGGGATAGCAGAAGGAGCTGTGGATAGGAGTCCCGCGTGGCGTAGGTTTCGGCTGGTGGAGACAAGGGGATTCAAACCTCCGACCTCCTCGTTGCGAACCTGCGGTCCACCTGGACCAGGAGCGGTTGGGCTGCGAGGACCCTCGCGTCACCCCCCTCGGGGGTAGGTTCTACATCGCCTACACCGCGGCCTCGGTCTACCCGGCCATCGGTCCGGGAAGGAGGCGTCCTGCTGGCGCGTTCTCCCGGGAGGGCGTCCCCTGGAGGGTTCGCATCGGGCTGGCTTCCACAAGGAACTTCCGGAC
>Ga0272449_1005167_pt1 | contig 10305 bp, 7 predicted proteins | sample YNPCB0241_FD_198679 | JGI IMG/M metagenome (GOLD analysis project Ga0272449, IMG submission 198679) | Hot spring sediment microbial communities from Yellowstone National Park, WY, United States - YNP-CB-024-1 | ecosystem: Environmental > Aquatic > Thermal springs > Hot (42-90C) > Sediment...
TAGAGTCATCTGATGAGGCTCAAACACTGGAAATAGACCTTTATGATGATTTGATTGACTTAAAGGTCACATTGATATATACAGCTTTTAGAGATTATGATGCGATAACAAGAAGCGTAAGATTTGAGAACTTAGGAAAGCAAAAACTCAAAATCCTTCGTGCGATGAGTACATGTGTTGACTTTCAAGAAGGAGATTTTGAACTTTTGCACCTGTGGGGGGCTTGGGCAAGAGAAAGGTATATTGAAAGAAAAGAGATTATTCATGGTCAGCAGATTATAGAAAGTTCAAGAGGTGAAAGTTCTCATCAGCACAATCCATTTATAGCTCTTGTTAGAAAAGATGCAAACGAAGATTACGGAGATGTGTATGGTTTTTCTCTTGTCTACAGTGGAAATTTTGCTGCAATTGTCGAAAAAGACCAGTACAATTTTGTAAGAGTTACTATGGGAATAAATCCATTTGAATTTACATGGATTTTAGAGCCGCATAGCAGTTTTCAGACACCTGAGGTTGTAATGGTGTATTCAGACCAAGGTTTGGGTAAGATGTCTCGCACGTACCATAAGCTTTACAGAAAAAGGCTTTGCAGAGGTGTTTGGAGAGATAGACGAAGACCTGTGCTTATCAATAACTGGGAAGCCACATATTTTAATTTCAATGAGGAAAAGCTTTTGGCTTTGGCAAAGGAAGCAAAAGAACTTGGCATTGAACTTTTTGTTCTTGACGATGGATGGTTTGGTAAAAGGGATGATGATACAAGCTCGCTTGGCGACTGGTTTGTTGATAAAAGAAAATTGCCCAATGGTTTGGATGGTTTTGGGAAAAAATTAAATGAGATGGGGCTCAAGTTTGGACTTTGGTTTGAGCCTGAGATGATCTCACCAAACAGTGAGCTTTACAGAAAGCATCCTGACTGGTGTTTGCAGGTTAAAGGTAGAACCCTTACCCAGTGCAGAAATCAATATGTGTTAGACATAACAAGAGAAGATGTAAGAAAAGAAATTTTAAGGATGATGAAAGAGATTTTGAAAACAGCTCCAATTGAATACATCAAGTGGGACATGAACAGACCTTTGACAGAGGCTTATTCTCTTGCTCTTTCACCAGAGAGGCAAAAAGAAGTCTTCCATAGATATGTTTTAGGGCTGTATCAAATGATGGAAGAACTTGTGACAGAATTTCCATATATTTTATTTGAAGGATGTTCTGGCGGTGGTGGAAGGTTTGATCCCGGAATTTTATATTACATGCCTCAAATTTGGACAAGTGACGACACAGATGCGATAGAAAGGTTAAAGATTCAGTTTGGAACAAGCATAGTGTATCCTGCATCAACAATGGGTGCGCATGTGTCAATTGTGCCAAACCATCAGGTTGGAAGAATAACACCAATGAAAACAAGAGGAGTGGTTGCATTATCTGGTGCTTTTGGGTATGAGCTTGACCTGACCAAGCTTTCTCCAGAAGATAAAGAAGAGATTAAAAGGCAGATAGAAACTTACAAAGAGATTTGGCATATAGTATTTGAAGGAGAACTTTTCAGATTAATTTCTCCTTTTGAAGAAGATGCGGCTGCTTGGATGTTTGTAACTGAGGATAAAAGAGAAGCTGTTGTATTTTATGTTGAAGTTTTGAAATCTCCTAATAAACATCCAAGAAGGTTAAAATTGAAAGGTCTTTTGCCTGAGAAAAAGTATTTTATTAAAGAACTTAATACATCAAAATTTGGTGATGAGCTTATGAATCTTGGAATTTTTATTCCTGAGATGTGGGGAGATTTTAATTCGAAGATGTGGACATTAAAAGCACTTGATTAGCAAGATTTTGGTGTTGTATAATGTTGAAAAAGCAAGAAATGAGTGATTTGGATGATAAGAAAACTTAGTAGTTCTGATTACGATGTTTTAATGGACTTTGTCAGGAAGGAAAAAGAGTGGAACATTTTTATTATTGGTGATATAGTGAGCTATGGATTTGATTCGCCAGTGGTTGAGGTTTGGGGTGAGTTTGATATAGTATTTGGCAGTTTAAAAGCAGTTCTTCTTCGGTATCGACGAGATTTAATTTTTTACTCTGATTCTGAAGACTATGATATTGATTCATTTTGCAATATAATACTTACGACAAAGTGCAAGGTGCTTTCTGGTAAAAAAACTGTCATTCTTCCGTTTTTAAAAGCTTTAAATGTCCTGCAAAAAAGAGAACAGTTTTTTATGCGACTTGATACAAATATTCCAAAGGAAAAGATAGAAACGTCTTTAGAGGAATATGAAAGAGTAAAGGTTATATCAAAGGATAATTTGGAAGAAAATCTTGATAAAATCGAAATGATAGTGTATTTATATCAGTCAATAGAAGAATTTTTGAACCCTGCAACCTTTGAACAGATAAAACAGGATGTTTCGCTTGGGCGAAGTAGAATATATTATATAGAAGAAGATGGAATAATAGTATCTTCTGCTCGAACAGGTGCAGAACTTCCTGATATGGCAATGGTTTTGAGTGTATGTACAATGCATGAATATCGTTCAAAAGGGTATGCCACTATGTGCATGAAAAGACTTTGCAGTGATTTGATAAAAGAGGGTAAGTCACTTTGTTTATTCTGCGACAATCCAAAGGCTGCCAATATATATAGAAAAATTGGTTTTCAGCAGATTGGAACATGGATGACTTTAGGATTGTAAAATACCTTTTCAAAACGAAATTGGACCACCTGTGGATTTACAGGTGGTTTTTATTTTTTTTGAATTTTTGGTTGTAATTATATAGATTTAGTGATACAATATAGTAAAGTAAAAAAGAAAAGTGATGTTTAAATTACAAAAATATTAAATAAGTTCTTGCAGTTTCAATTGTAAGGTTCTACTTCACAATATCAGAACAGTAGGTGAGCAAACCATGAAAAAATTTGTTATCTTTTCAGTAGTTTTTTTAAGCTTAATCTTAGTTCCCATATTATTTACAATTTTGTCACCTCTAATTTTGTTTTCAAAAGACAATGTAATCAGAGAATTTGAAAAAAATTTTAATACAATACTTCCAAAGAGCACAGTTTCAGAAAAAATATATGACGATTATGGTGGTTTTCACAATGATGGTATGAAACTTTACAAATTTGTTTTTACTGCTGAAGGTAAGAAAAGTTTTGTTTCATACATCCAAAAACAGAAAAGTTGGGAAAAGCTTCCTTTAAGTCAAGCTTATCAAGCACTAGTATATGGCGGAGAAATTAAAGATTTTTCTGGCAATATTACAGAATTTGAAGGTTTTGCAAAAGAAGTTGGTCTTCCTAAAATTTCTAAGGGATTTTGGAAAGCAATTGGTGACAGATCTGTTGTCACAGCAAGGTTTATAGATTATGAAAACCTTGATACTAAAACTCTTATTAACCTTAAATCATTTGATTTTTATTTGGCAATTTACGATACAGAAAAAGGAGTGCTTTATATGTTAAAAGTGAATACTTGAAAAAGGAACTTATTTCTGTATTTGAATATATTATTATTAAGTTTTACAAAGTGGTTGTAGATTTGAGGTTTTAATGATATAATGTTACTGAAGTAAAAAATAGGAGGTTAAAATTTTGAATAATAAAAATATTACCTATGTTTTTATTGCCTTAATTTTGGGAATTTCTTTTACAATTTCTTCTTACTTTTTAGCAAATGGACTTATAAATTTCAGGGCAGAAAGAAAGACTATTTCGGTGACAGGTTCTGCAAAAAAACAGCTTCGATCTGACCTTGTCAAGTGGACAGGGATGTACACTGCTGTGGCAAAAGATTTAAAAGAAGCTTACAGACTTCTTGAAGAAAGTCAAAAGAAAGTGAAAACCTATTTCATTTCAAAAGGTTTATCAGAAAAAGATTTAATATTTTCTTCAATTTCAACTCAAACAATATACGAGATGCTTCCTAATGGAATATATTCAACAAAGGTAGATAGTTACAAACTTTCGCAAAGTATTCAGATTACATCAAAGGATGTAGACAAGATTACAGAGCTTTCTCGAAAGTCAACAGAGCTTATAAACTCTGGTGTTCAGTTTGAGTCTATGCCACCTCAGTATTATTATACAAAGCTTGCAGATTTAAAAATAGAAATGCTTTCCTTAGCTACAGAAGATGCTGTAAGAAGAGCAAAACAGATCGCAAAGAGCACAGGGAGCCAAGTCGAAAGGCTAAAATCTGCGTCAATGGGTGTTTTTCAGATAACTCCGCTTTATTCAACAGAAGTTAGTGACTATGGAATAAATGATACCACATCAATAGATAAAGAGATAACTGCTGTTGTAAACTGCGAATTTATAATAAAATAAAATGCATAAAAAAGTCCCTTCCAGGCTTTTAAAAGAAGCTTGGAAGGGTTTTTTAATATTCAAACTCAATTCCAAATGGTTTTAGAGCTCTTGGCAAAATCCCGTGGACATATGCAATTGTCACACCATAATTTGTTATTGGCACGTTTTGTTGTTTTGCGAGTTCTATTCTAAATAACATTTCTCTTCGTGTTATCATACACCCGCCACAGTGGATTATAAGCTTGTACTTTGTAAGGTCTTTTGGGTAATTGTAGCCTGATACCCATTCAAAGTTTATGTCAAATCCCGCTATCTGACGGAGCCATCTTGGAATTTTAACAGTGCCGATATCGTCAGCTTGCCTGTGATGAGTACATGCTTCTGCAATCAACACAGTGTCTCCCGGTTTTAACTCTTTAATCTTTTTTACACCTTCAACAAACTCCACCAAATCCCCTTTGTATCTTGCAAACAAAATGGAAAAGGATGTAAGTGGAATGTCAGGTGGTGTGTCCGCATCAACCTTTAAAAATGCCTGTGAATCGGTAATTACAATTGCAGGCTTTTTCCCGAGATTTTCAATAGTTTCTTTTAGCTCATATTCTTTTGTTACAATTGCAATAGCATCAGAGTCTAAAATATCCCTTATTGTTTGCTGCTGTGGCAAAATCAACCTTCCTTTTGGAGCAGCTTTGTCAATTGGAACAACCAAGATGGCAAAATCTCCTGGATTTATCAGGTCTCCTACTATTCGCAAATCTTCACCAACATCCGGAACAAGTTTTGCTAGAGAACTTTTTAACTCATCAATGCCTTTTAAAGTAGCACATGACACAGCTAAAAATGGCATTCCCAAAGTTGACTGCAAAAATGAAAGTTTTTCTTTGTAACTTGGGTCTTTGTCGATCTTATTCAAAACACCAATCTTTGGGACTTTTTTTTCATTGAAAAGATTTATGAGCTGTCTTTCGTAGCTCAAATCTTCAATGTCAGATACTACTAAAATTGCAATGTCTGTCTTGTTCAAAATCTCTAATGTCTTTTCAACCCTGAGCTTGCCAAGCTCACCAACATCGTCAATTCCTGCTGTGTCGATTAAAACAACAGGACCTAAAGGCAAAATCTCCATTGATTTGTAAACAGGGTCAGTTGTAGTGCCAGGTGTCTCTGACACAATTGCAATTGGCTGGTTTGTAATGGCATTGATTAAGCTTGACTTTCCAGCATTTCTCTTGCCAAAGATGGCTATGTGAAGTCTTTCACTTCGCGGTGTTGTGTTCATCATAATTGAGCGCAGGAGACTCCATCTTTTCCAAGATGGAGAGGAATGCGCTCTTCCCTCCTTTTGAACATTAATGTCTTTGCTTTTTCTAAAAGTCTTAGTTTGCTGTGCTTTACACTATCACATATCTTCTCCCCAGTCAGAGAACCTATTGCAAAATATCCACTACTCCTTAATCCTAAAATAATTCCCGTTCTACCTTGGTACTCAACTTTGTCAAATCTTCTAAAACCATGTACTTCCTTGACAGTATTTACTGGTCTTTTACCACCCTTAATTGGGTTTGCTTTGTACAAGGAGCGGTTCTGTCTTCTGAAAAACTTACCAAAATACCACTCAGATGCTCTGTTAATATCTCTACTACCACCTGCAATTATAAACGCATCGTTTCTATGCGTCTTCTCCAATCCCATTTCTATTCTTTTTGCTTTTGTAATACTACCGTATGTTATATGAACATCATATTGTTCTTTTAATTTGTTCACTATATGCCATCCTATTGTGGATACACAACTTGCGTCTTTTAGAATTTTAACTTTTTCAAGTCTACTGCGTGGAATCTTAATTTTCCCCTCATGTATTGCTTTGTGTTCCTCAGCAGTTAACACTATCAGATTAGAGGGATTATCCGTTCCACCCTGACTTCTGGGAACAATATGATGTACTTCCAACACACCTTTTTTGCCTGACAGTTCAGATTTATATCCTGCACGCCACAAGCAATATTCTCTAACCTCCCAAAAACCCTTTTGTGGTCCTTCCTGGTATTTGCTGCCTCCTACTTCAGGGTTCAGTATTTTGTGTGTATCAAATGGTGCTACTTCAAGTACAACTTTTGTAACTGGTAGTATTTTGGCTACAAAGTTAACAAGTCTGACATGTGCATCAACTTTCCATTGTACACTTGGAGCAAGCCAATTCTCATGTCTACGCCTGTTTAAAAATCTTGGTTCTCTATATCTTCTCTTGCGGTATCTTCTGAATCTTCTATGCTCCCTTCTTTCCAGCAATAACTTCTTAATATCTTGTCTGAGTTCAATTTCAGCACTAAATAGTTCTTGCTTTTCCGTTATTGCTGAAATACCAGCTGTTTTTGAACCAATGTCTATACCAACTGTGACAGGTTGTGTATAGGTTGTAGTATCATATAACAGCTGGATTGTAAATGGTTCTCTTCTAACAACTTTAGCAAGACCTTGTTTTAAGAGTCTTTTCACTTTGCCATGTCTTTTGGTTGGCATAAGTGGTTTACCATCTTTTGAAATAACGTACACCATATGCGGTAAGCCTCCTTTGGTTAGGAGTTAGGTGCTCATCCCCAATGTTAGACTGGCTTCTCATGTCTGTCACACTGCCCCTACCACTCAGGACTGTTTAATGGCAGACGACAGAGCCTGGGACTTGAGCAGCATCCCAGGGTGTCATGACCAGTCTAACTTAGCCCGATGGGAAGTTAACCTTCCCCATGGCTGAGGGTAGTCAACTATGGCTTTCACAAGCCACCACCTCTACAGGTGGGTGGTAGTTGACTTTAAAATCAGTCCTCTCCAGATAAATTTATTCTCTAAACTTTATGAATTCAAAAGGATTTAAAAGCTCTTGTGCTTCTTTTTCATCCATTATATTAAGCTCTTTGACAACATCAATTATTTGCTTGTTTTCTGAAATTGCCTTTTTTGCAATTTCTGCTGCCTTGTCATATCCAATCTTGTCAATCAAAGTTGCTGCGATAGCAGGAGTCTTTTTTGCATATTCTAAACATTTTTCTTTGTTTGCCATTATACCATCTATACACTGCTCTCTGAAAATTTTAATACCATTTTTGAGAATTTTAAGACTTTCAAGAAGATTGTTTGCAATCAAAGGTAAAAAAGCATTCAGTTCAAGCTGACCAGCCTGTGCTGCCAAGGTTATTGCAAAGTCGTTTGCCATCACCTGAAAAGCTATTGTGTTTATGAGCTCCGGTATAACAGGATTTACCTTACCCGGCATTATACTTGATCCTGCTTGAACAGCTGGCAGGTTTATTTCGTTTAAACCTGTGTTTGGACCAGAGGAAAGAAGACGCAGGTCGTTTGCAATCTTGCTCAGATTCACCGCCAAAGCTTTCAAAAGGCCCGAGCATTCCACAAAAATATCTGCGTTCTGTGTTGCGTCCATGAGATAGTCTGACCTTGCCAAACCGATTTTTGTAAGATTTCTCAGTATTTCTATCACTTTAAAGATGTATTTCAAAGGTGCGTTGACTCCGGTACCAACAGCAGTTGCACCAAGGTTTATAACTCTGAGCCGCTCTTCTACTTTGTAAAGTCTCCATCTGTCGCGTGAGATGGCTTGAGCGTATGCTCCAAACTCCTGACCCAAAGTAACAGGCAGGGCATCCTGTAGCTGTGTTCTTCCTGCCTTTATTATATCTTCAAATTCATGTTCTTTTTTCTGAAGGCTTTTTTGAAGCTCTGCACATTCTTCGGAAAGCTCTCTTACATTCCATATAGTGGCAATTCGCAGTGCTGTAGGGTATACATCATTTGTTGACTGTGACATATTAACATGGTTGATTGGATGAACTATGTCATACTCACCCGGTTTTTTTCCAATGTGAATTAAGGCTACGTTTGCTATAACCTCATTTACATTCATATTTGTAGATGTTCCAGCCCCGCCCTGAAATTTATCTATAATAAACTGGTCTTCATATTTTCCTGCTAAAATCTCGTCGCAAGCAAAGACAATTGCATCTTTAATTTTTTCATCCAAAAGACCAGCTTCAAAGTTTGCAATTGCGCACGCTTTTTTGACCATGACAAGCGCTTTTATTAAATCTTTGTCAACTCTGTTTCCAGAGACGTTAAAATTAGCAAAAGCGCGTTTTGTGTGAATTCCATAAAGCTCAAGGTCAGAAAGCTCAATACTGCCCAAGAAATCTTTTTCTATTCTTGACATTGCTGTATATCTCTCCTGATTAAATGTATTTTAAAATTGTCCTATATTAATCAACATCAAATATTATATCATATCGATGAAAATTCAGGTGAAAAAGACACGATTTTAAGAGCACTTTCTTTAATTGCGGAATTTTAAAGCTTTGCGAGAGGTTTTTATGCCCAATAAAGGTAACTTTGAATCAGTTCACAACAGTCATTTCATGTGACTTTTCCCTTTGGATTTATGTTTGTTTTTTAAGTGTGTGATTGGAGTGCAAAAATGTAGTAATTGATTTAATTTAAAAACAGAAAACAGTCCAAGGTAAATTTTTATCTTTGACAAGACAAAATAATGCAAGATTGGGTGCAAAATATTGCAAAAAAAAACAATATTGTGAATTGAAATTTAAAACAAAAGCTATATATCACAATTAAAGCCTCTTGCCTGAAAGTAGAGTTAAAAAAGTGGAGAGAATTTGATGTTGGAGATATTGATTTGAGAAGGATAATGGTTTGAATTAATTTATTAGTATTTAGATTTCCTTCTAATAGAGTATATACTTTATATGGCTATATTTTTACATTACCTATAAAAAGACAAGGTCTTTCAAAATTTTGTGAAATTTAGCAATATTAGTTTTGGGTAAAGTTGTTCATACTTTATTTTGGAGGTATTCTTATGAAAGTGATATGGAATTTGACGAGACTGTGCAACTGGAATTGTGTGATTTGTTGTGTCGATGCTGTTCATGTAAGTAACAACCAAATACCAGAGATTCAAAAAAGATTGATTTTAAACGGGAAGGAATTAACATTCGAAGAAAAAGTGAAAATAGTTAATGATTTATATAATAGTGGTATAAACTCAATTGATTTTTCAGGAGGAAATCTGCTTTTAATAGATGATAATATTAAATTACTCCAATATGCTGCTTCTAAATTTTCAAAAGATTGTTTATCTATAAGTATCCCAGGGAATAATTTAAATTCTGAATTAATCTGCAATTTAAAGGATTATGTATCTAAAGTTGAATTTACGTTAGATAATGTAGAAGGTGACAAGGATGGTTCAAGACCAAATGGATTTGTTGAGTTGACAAAGAATGCAATAAAATTGTGTGTAAAAGAAAATATCACTGTATGTGTTAGTACAGTGCTTAAAAAAAGTAATGTTTCACCTAAGAACTTGAGTAAAATTTATTACTTTTTAATTGAAAATGGTGTAGAAGAATGGGAAATATTGCGCTTTTACCAGGTAGGGAGAGCAGCGAATATTTATGCTCTAAATCCTGATGATAATGAACTTAAAGAGGCAATTAAGTACATAGATGAACTCAAAAAGAAAAATATTATACAAATTTCATATCAGCATTCTTTAAAAAACAAAATTCACGGAAATGTTAAGTGTAATGCTTTAAGTCATTCAATAGGTATATTTGCTGATGGAACAGTTAGTGCATGTGCTTGGGCACTTGGATATAATGGTAGGCCAGTTGATGGAAATTTTGTATTGGGAAAGATGCCAGAACAAAGCTTGAAAGATATTATTGAGAGTGATAAAGCATTAAAATGGAATAGTAATAAGCTAAAAAATTCTGCTTCAATATGTCAGCTTGATAAAATTATGCTGAATAATCTGTATTTCGCTGAATAGGAAAATATATACGGGGATGAGATGCAAGCTATAAGATGTAAAACAATTCTTACTAAAAGTAAGTTACCAAGTGTTGATTACTGCTATAATGTTTATATTGGATGTACCCATGCATGCCAATACTGTTATGCAGAATTTA
>Ga0272449_1005171_pt1 | contig 10293 bp, 8 predicted proteins | sample YNPCB0241_FD_198679 | JGI IMG/M metagenome (GOLD analysis project Ga0272449, IMG submission 198679) | Hot spring sediment microbial communities from Yellowstone National Park, WY, United States - YNP-CB-024-1 | ecosystem: Environmental > Aquatic > Thermal springs > Hot (42-90C) > Sediment...
TCCGGGGGAGATCTTGGGGCTTGCGGGCGTCGTGGGCTCGGGTCGAAGCGCCGTGGTGGAGGCCCTCTTTGGGCTCAGAGGCCAAGCCTTGGTAAACGGTGAGCCCATACGCTCTCCCCTCGAGGCCATCCGGAAGGGGGTATTCTTGGTGCCTGCCGATCGGAAGACCCAGGGTCTGGTCCTGGAGTTGAGCGCCCGGGCCAACATCAGCCTTCCGGTACTCCGAAGCCTGACTTTTGGGGGGGTGATCCTACCTTCCCAGGAGGTGGCTCTGGCCCGGCACTGGTTTCAGGCCCTGAGGATCCGCCCTCAGGATCCTGAGCAGCCAGCCGCTGCCTTTTCCGGAGGTAATCAGCAAAAGCTGGTCCTGGCGAAAGCCTTAGCCACAAAACCCCACCTGCTTCTCCTGGAAGAGCCTACGCGGGGCGTAGACGTGGCTGCACGTCAGGAGATCTATGCCCTCCTTGCAGACTGGGCGCGGGAGGGTGTGGCCCAGATCGTATCCAGCGGGGACACCGAGGAGCTCCTGCTCCTCTGCCATCGCATCCTGGTCTTCCGAAGAGGACAGGTGGTAGCCGAATTCCATCCCCCCTACCGCGGCGAGGAGGTGGTCGCCCATGTTGTGGGCGCGGTTCGGGCCTAGCCTGCTTTCCCGCTACGGCCTCCTTTGGGCCCTAGGGTTTTTGATCCTGGCCTTAAGCCTCCTCTCACCCTATTTCCTCTCAACCGCCAATCTGCTCAACGTACTCCGACAGGTCTCCATCAACGCCATCCTGGCCCTGGGCATGACCGTGGTCATCCTCAAGGGAGGGATCGACCTCTCGGTGGGTTCCCTCTTGGCCCTAGCCGGAGCCCTGGCCGCAGGCTTCGCCCTTTCTGGTTTTCCTCCGCCCCTCGCCATGGGGCTTGGGGTCGGGATAGCCGTGGCTCTCGGGACCCTCCAGGGCCTGCTGGTGGCCTATGCGGGCCTACCCCCCTTCATCGTGACCCTAGCCGGCCTTACCGCCTTCCGGGGACTCACCCTGGTCTACACTGACGGAAGGCCCATTACCGGTCTCCCCGATCCTTTTCTCTTTTTGGGCAACGGGACGCTCTTGGGAATACCGGTTCCGGTAATGGTCATGCTCTCCTTCCTCCTCCTTACCCACTTCTTGCTCCAAAACACAGCCCTTGGACGGTACCTCTATGCCATTGGGGGCAATGAGGAGGCTGCCCGGCTTTCGGGGGTCCCCGTGGCCCGCATCAAGGTCTTTGCCTACGCCTACTCGGGACTGGCTGCAGGCCTTGCCGCCCTGGTGCTCACAGGCCGGCTTAACTCCGCCCAACCCACAGCGGGGACGGGATTTGAGCTGGATGCCATCGCTGCAGCGGTGGTAGGCGGTACCTCCCTGGCAGGGGGAAGGGGAACGGCTTGGGGCACTTTCCTGGGAGCCCTGATCATCGGCGTGCTCAACAACGGGATGAACCTACTCAATGTTTCGTCCTTTTACCAGCTGATCGCCAAAGGGGCCGTCATCGTCCTCGCCCTTTTGGTAGACCGGCTGGTGAGGAGGAGGTGAGGCAGATGACAAGGAGGATAGGGTTTTTAGGGCTCGCAGTCTGGATCTTGGCCTCGATTGGGGCCTTGGCCCAAGGAGCGGTGGTGGGACTCTCCCTTTCTACGCTCAACAATCCCTTCTTCGTGGCCCTGCGGGATGGAGCGCTCCAGGCGGCTCAGAAGGCGGGCATCCGGCTCATTGTCCTGGATGCCCAGGACCGGGTGGACAAGCAGGTGGCCGATATTGAGGACCTCATCCAGCGTAGGGTGCGGGTCCTTCTGGTCAATCCTACGGACAGCGCCGCCGTGGTCCCGGCCATCCAGAGGGCCAACCGGGCGGGGATCCCGGTGATTACCGTGGACCGGGCTGCTGCGGGTGGACAGATAGCCTTCCACATCGCTTCGGACAACGTAGCAGGGGGCCGCATGGCGGCAGAGTACATCTGCCAACAACTGCTCAAAGGGCGGGGTAAGGTCGTGGAACTCGAGGGCATTCCTGGAACCTCGGCGGCCCGAGACCGGGGCCAGGGCTTCAACGCCTACCTTAAGGAGAAGTGCCCCGGAATCACGGTAGTAGCCCGGCAAACGGCTAACTTTGACCGAGCCCAAGGGCTTTCCGTCATGGAGAACATCCTCCAGGCTCAACGCGAGATCGACGCTGTCTTTGCCCACAACGATGAGATGGCCCTAGGGGCCCTTCAGGCCATCAAGGCCAGCGGCCGCAAGATCCCCGTCGTGGGCTTTGACGCTACTCCCGATGCCGTAAAAGCCGTGCAAGCCTGCGAGATGGCGGCCACTGTGGCCCAGCAGCCACAAGAAATGGGCCGCATTGCGGTGGAAAAGGCGGTAGAGCTTATTCGGGGTACGAAGCCTCCTGCGAAAACCCAGTTTATCCCAGTCCCCCTTAAGCTAGTCACGAACTCGGCCTGTAAGTGGTAGCCAGGAGGCGGGGCCAGTCCTAGAGAACGCTAGGACTGGCCCCGCCTCTTAACTACCTCACGGGGGTAATACCCTTTTTGCTGTATCCCACATTCCGCACCCCCCTCGCTCCAGGAGGTAATATCGCTGTGCCCCCAGCAGGCGCACCGCGGTCTCGTGATGGGGGGCCAGGTTGAGGACCAGGGGCCTGCCCTCCAGCTCCACCAGGCGCACCCAGATGAAGAGGTGAAAGGCCCAGTTGGCCCAGGTCGTAGACCTTCAGGTCAGGTTCGGCGTTCACCCCAAAATCCCAAGGCATGGGGGGAGGGGCGCGGAATGTCGGCCTATGCTTTACCCCAACTTAGCCAAAAGCAACAAGGCGATCTACAGTTCCTGGTGGTATGCCCACCCCCTCTACCTGGGCCTTTCCAAGGGCTTCCTTCGCGGGAAGGCAACCCCTTCCCCGCCCTTTCTCCTTTCCGTCTGCCCCTTCTTTCTCCGGTTGTTCAGCCGTAACCTCTTGCCCTGCCTATTAAACTTGCCCTGCCTATTAAACCGGCTTTTGCAGTGGATTCTAACTAGGGTCGCCAAGCGCCCCGTTGCACGGCGGGAACGAAATCCGCCAGATTGGCTTCGGGCAAGGGAACCAGCGCCCCGGTTTCCGCAGAGAGATACGCCGCCATCAGGATTTCCGTCACCCGAAGACCCTCCTCCAGCGTGGTGTAGGGCCGCTTCCCGTCTAGGAAGCTCTGCACCATGTGTTGGTTCTCGGCCACGTATCCGTAGGTAAAGGCCTCCTCCGCCAGGAAAGGCATCAGGCCTTGTTCGGCGTTCTGTTTCTCCACCAGATCTTCGCCCGCTTCGCCCTGTACCCGGCGGCTAAAGAAGACCTTCGCCTCCCCCTCGAGGGTGTTCACAAAGAGGCTGTACTCTGGGCCGAGGAGCTCAAACGTCAGCCTAAGGCCCGGCCCGACAAAGCTCCAGGAGGTGCTGGCCTCCACCAGCACCTTCTTTCCTTCCGGGGTCCGGAGGACCACCCGGGCCGCCGCATAGTCCTCGGCCGGAGCAGAGCGGTAATCCACCTCACCCCCTGTTTCCTGGAAGAGGGCCTCGGCGTAAGGGGGGTGCGCCCACTTGAGCCCGGCCATTTGGGCCGTAACCGCTTCGGGCAAAAGCTGGGCCATCGGCGTCTCGGGCGGGGTAAGGAGGAACCAGCCCGCCGCCACGCTGTGACACATCATGTCCGAGAGGACGCCGCCCCCTTGGAGGTCTCCCCGCCAAAACCAGGGCCGGTGGGGGCCGCTGTGTTCCTCCGCGGCCCGAGCCAGGTACGGCCGCCCGGCCAGCGGTGCACCTCGCCGCCAGACCAGCTCCTTTCCCCGGGTCAGGGAGGGGGCGTAGATCTGGTTTTCCAAGTAGCCGTGGGGGATTCCGGCGTCCTCAAAGGCCTGAAGGATGGCCTGAGCCTCCCTCAGGGTGCGGGCCATGGGTTTTTCCCAAGCCACGCCCCGTAGGGCGGAGCGCCCCGAGCGCACCTCGTCGGCGATGGTCTCCGCCACCTCGAGGCGCACGTGGTTCGGCACCCCTACCCAGACCGCCTCCACCTCCGGGTCCTGCAGAAACGCCCTCAGGTCGGTGTACACCCGGGGGCGCCCGACCCCAAGGGACCGCGCGAGCTCCGCCAAGCGCTCCGCAGAGCCGTGCGTCCGGCTGCAGATGGCCGTGATCTCTGCCCCGCGGACGTAGCGGAAGGCTTTGAGGTGGAACTCGTTGATGAAGCCCGCGCCCAACAAGCCGATCCCTAGTACCTCCATCTCCCTACGCATATCGCCACCTCCTCACTGCCTCAAAGGCCGCCCTCGTCCATAGAAGGCAAGAAGGGCCAAGAGGATGAGCCCAAAGGCAACCTGCCGTCCGAATTCCTCTACCCTCAGGGAGAGAAGGACGCTTTGGAGGAGCGTGATGAGGAGCGCCCCCGCCACCGTCCCACCGTACCCTCCCACTCCCCCCGACAGGGACGTCCCCCCCGCCACCACGGCGATGACGGAGGGGAGGGTGTAGGCCTGGCCCAGGGTGAGGTGGATGAGCTGGACGTGCCCGAGCAGAATCACCCCACCTAGAGCGTTGAACAGGCCTGCCAGCGCGTAGGTCCAGACCACGTAGGCTTCCACCGGGATTCCCGAAAGCCTGGCTGCGGTTCGGTTGGCACCCAGCGCGTAGAGGGCCTTGCCGTAGAGGGTGCGGCGCAGCAGGAAAGTGACGAGGAAGCCCAGGAAGGCCCAGAGAAAGATCACTCCAGGAATCCCCAAAACCCAAGGCTCGGAAACCAGGCGCACCAGGAGGGGAGGCACCTCCCCCCGTTCCCGGCCCCCGACCCAAAGGATGAGGCCTAGGACCACGCTGGAAAGGCCTAGGGTGGCCACCAGAGGGGGTAGGCGCACGTGGACAATCAGGATGCCGTTGAGGGCCCCCAGCCCTAGGCCCACCAGGAGGGCCAGGGCAAGAGCGGGGAAAAAAAGGGCGTCCTGGCCGCGGGTGAAGTTGTAGACCACAATAGCTCCCAGCGTGGCCACGGCCCCTACGGAGAGGTCCACCCCCTCGCCCCCGGAGAGGACGACCAGCGTCTGCCCTATCGAGAGGAGGCCGAGCACCGCAGCGATCTTCAAGAGGTTCAAGGTCTGGCTCCAGGTGAGGGGCGTAGGCTGGACTAAGGCCTGAAGGGCAAGGAGGAGAAGGGCCAGGAGAAAGGCCAGGCCCACGGGGCCCAACCTCGAGGCGGGACTCTTCAGCCGCTCCACAGACGCCTCCCAAGAAGCGTATTGGAAGCCGCCAGGGCCAGAAGGACCACTACCCCCTCAGCGAGGAGCTGGAGGTTGGAGGGAACCCCCAGGAAAAAGACCAGGTTGCGGAAGAGGGCGAGGAGGAGGGCCCCGAGAAGCGAACCCTCCACGCTCCCCGCCCCTCCGGAAAGCCGGGTGCCCCCCAAGGCCACGGCAGCGATGGCCGGGAGCGTGAGGGGCTGGCCTACCAGGGGGTCCCCCGTTCCCGTTTCGGCCAAGAGGAGAAGCCCGCCCGCGCCGGAGAGCAGGCCGCCCATCAGGTAGGCCTGGAGGAGGACTCGGGGCACCGGAACCCCGTTGGCGTAGGCGGCCTGAGGACTGCCTCCGGCGGCATATAGGCAGCGCCCGAAGGGGCTTCTCGCCACAAGGCGGCCGAGGAGGGCGAGAAGGAGAAAGCAGGTCGGCGGGACCCAGGTGGGAGCGAAGAGGTCCTGGAACCCCGGCGGCACCGAGCCGCCGGGCCGAGGCAGGACCCAAAGGGCCAAGCCACCGAAGAGGAACCCCGTGGCGAAGGTGGCCACCAAGGGCTGAAGCCTAAGGTAGGCCACGGCGAGGCCGTTGACGAGCCCTCCCACACCCGCAACGAGAAGGGCGACCAGGGGAGCGAGGAGAGGGCGCTCCCCGAAAAGGGTGGCCGCGACCACAAGGCTTAGGGTGAGGAGAGCCCCCGAGGAAAGGTCGATTCCCCCGCCCAAGATCACCAGGGTCTGACCCGCGGCGAGGAGGGCCAGGGGCAGGGCGCTGAAGAGGAAGCGGGCCAGGTTGGTCGGGTCAAGGAGGGCCGGCGCCAGGACGGCGTTGCCCAAAAAGAGCAGCAGCGCGAGAAGAAGGGCAGGCAGGTAGGGCACTCTAGCCATGACCCCCTCCGGCCCGCAGACTGGCGGCGATGAGGCCCTCCCGGGTGAGCTCGGGCCCTCGGAGCTCCGCCACCAGCCGACCCCCCGCCAGGACCAAAACGCGATGGGCGTTCTGGAGAAGCTCCTCCTCATCGCTGGCATAGAGCAGGACCCCCAACCCCTCCCGCGCCAAGGCCCGAACCCGGCGGTAGAAGGCGGTCCGGGTCGGCGGGTCCACGCCCACGGCAGGATCGTCCAGGAGGAGGAGGCGCGGCCCAGCGAGGAGGGCCCGGCCCAAGAGGACTTTCTGCTGATTACCGCCCGAGAGGCTGGCCATGGGGGCTTCCAAACCGGCGTAGACCAGATCCAAGCCCTTGGCCACCGCGGCAGCTGACGCATAAGCCCGCGCCAGATCCAGCAAGGGTCCCCGGCGAAAGTGGGCCCAGCTTGCTGCAAGAAGGTTTTCTCCCACGGAGCGCGTGAGGAAGGCCAGGGCTGCGCGGTCTCCCCCCACGTAGGCGATCCCCAGGCGAAGCGCTTCCCCGGGATGGGCGGGGTGAACGGACCGGCCTGCGAGCCAGACCTCCCCTTCCCAGGGCAGGGCCCCGTAGAGGGCGAGGAGAAGTTCCCGTTGCCCCTGGCCCTGGAGGCCCCCCAGACCGACCACCTCCCCCGGCGCCACCTGCAAGTCCACCCCCTTAAGCCCCGGAGCCACAAGCCCGCGCACCTGGAGTAGGGGCTGGCCCTCAGGGATGGCCCCCTCGTGAGCCCCTTGGCCCTCCTCCTTTTCCTCGGCTCCCGCCATCAGCCGGACCAGTTCCTCCGGGCGGAGGCCCCGGGCGGCAAGGGTGCCCACCACCTCGCCTGCCCTGAGCACCGCCACCCGGTGGGCTAGTTCCAGGACTTCCCCCAGGCGGTGGGTCACGAAGAGGACCGTCCCTCCTGCGGCGACAAAGCGCCTGAGGAGGGCAAAGAGGCGTCCCACGCCTTCCCGGTCCAGGGCCGCGGTAGGCTCGTCCAGGATGAGGAGCCTCGGTCCAAGCAGCATGGCCTTGGCCACTTCCAACAGTTGGCGCTGGCTTTGGGAAAGGCTACCTGCCGGGGCTTCCAGGGGCAACTCCCCGAGGCTACCCAGAAAGGACTGGAGCTCGGAGCGAGCCGGCAGGGGCCGACCGAGGGCCAGGAAAGGGAGACGAAGGTTGTCCGCCACGGAAAGGAGGGGGAGGAGGCTCCCCTCCTGGTAGGCCACGGCGATTCCCTGGGCTAGGGCCCATCGAGGATCCCGCGGCCGGAAGGGGCGCCCCTCCCAGAGCACCTCTCCGGCATCGGGGGCCACCAGGCCGGCCACGATTCGGATCAGGGTGCTCTTCCCGCTGCCGTTGGCCCCTACAAGCCCTAGAACCTCTCCCCTCTCCACCTCGAGGTCCACCCCACGGAGGGCCAGAGTGGGACCGAAACGCTTCCTGAGGCCACGAACCTCCAAGAGGGCCATCACTGGAAGTAGCTATCCGCCTGTTGATCGGAGATGATCCCGTCGAGCACGTAGGTGTCCGGCTTGCCCTGAATCTGGCGCAAGGCGTCCTCCAGGGTTGCGTCCGTTACCTGGCCGGGGATGGGAACGTAAATGGTGTTGCGGAAGGGGCCCGCGAGGACGCCGGGCTTGAGCTTCTTGCCCTGAAGGAGACGGATCATGACCTTGAGGCCGCTGGCCCCGACCCCGGGAGGGTTGTACACCCCGAAGGACCTGAAGTCGGGGTACTTCTTCTTGGCCTCGGCCCAAAGCCGCAGGTATCCTGCCCTGGCCTCCCCGGCCATGACCGGAAGCTTGGGCAGGTTGGCGGCGAGGAGGGCCCTGAGCGCCCCCTCCGCCATGCCGTCCTGGGACCAGACCCCATCGATCTGGGGATAGGAGGCCAGGAGGCGGGACATCACCTCCTGACCCTTGGCCTGATCCCAATCCGCGTTGGCCACGTTGAGCACCTTGATGTTGGGGTACTGGGCCAACACCTCTTTCACCCCCTGGTAACGGGCCTCATTGGCCGGGTGCCCGGCAATGCCATTGATGATCACGATGTTGCCCTTGCCTCCCAGGGCCTCTGCGAGCCAGCGCATGCTGATCTTCGCCCACTCCTTCTGGTCTATGGTCACGTTCAGGGCCTCCGGGGCCGAGACCTCCTGGTCCACGGCGATAACCCGCACCCCCGAGCGCACGGCATCGCGGATGGCCCCGTTGAGGCCGGACTGAGAGTTCGGGTTAATGAGGATCCCGTTCACCCGCCGGAGAACCAGGTTGCGGATCTGGTTGATCTGGCCCGCCACGTCCACGTTAGCGCTCTGGATGACGAGATCGCGGGTCAGGCCCTGCCGCTTATACACCTCGTTGAGGGAGCGCATGTTGTCCAGCATCTGAACCCGCCATTCGCTGCCCACGAAGCCATTGGATACCCCTATGGTGAACGGGGGGCGGGTCCCCTGGGCGAAGACCGCGGCGAGAACGGCCAGGGCTGCAACGACTGCAGCCAAACCAAGGAGCCTCCAAAGCATTTTGCCACCTCCTTTGAGGTTTGAACCTCAGTGTCAAGGTTAGGCAAATAAAGTCATTCAGTCAAGGTCAAACTTTGTTCATTTTGGGAAAAAGTTATGCCGCGCACAGGCAGGCTTTGGGTATAAACTTAGAGCATGGGTAAGCCCTCTCCCCTGCTCGCCCTTGGGGACCTTTCCCCTGCGGAAGCGCACATCCTGAACCTCCTCCTCTGGCATCGGACCCTCACGCGCGGGGAATTGTCCCGAGAGATGAACTTTTCCCGCAGTAAGGTCCATGAGCTGGTGGCCGGGCTCTTGGACCGCGGTCTGTTGCAGGAGGTGGGCCTTTCCCCATCCACCGGGGGAAGGCCCCCTGTGGCCCTCGCCTTCCGCGAGGACCTCGGGGTTTTGGGAGCGGTGGACTTAGGGGCTACTAGCCTAGACGTGGCCCTCCTCTCCCCCACCCTGCGGCTCCTGGCCCACCATGCGGAGGACCTGGATGTCCGGCTGGGCCCTGGGCCCGTCATGGCCAGGGTAAGGAGTTTGTTGAACCGGCTTCTCGAAGCCCTTGGCCTCGGCCCAGAGCGCCTCTTGGCCATCGGCATGGGGGTACCTGGTCCGGTAGAGTTCAAGAGCGGCCTCCTGATCAACCCCCCCATCATGCCGGGCTGGGAAGGGTTTTCCATCCGGGACTACCTACAAGAAACCTTCCCTTGTCCCGTCTTCGTGGACAACGATGTGAACATCATGGCCTTGGGAGAACTTTGGTGGGACCGGCGCCGCCACGAAAACTTCGTGGTCATCAAGGTGGGTACCGGGATCGGGGCCGGGATCATCTGCCGGGGGGAGATCTACCGGGGTGCCGACGGTGCGGCGGGCGACGTAGGCCATATTTGCGTGGACCCTCAGGGACCGGTGTGCCACTGCGGCAACATCGGCTGCGTGGAGGCGATGGCGGGCGGGCCTGCCATCGCCCGCATGGCCCTCGAAGCCGCCGAGCGAGGAGAAAGCCCCCTCCTTGCTCGCCTGCTGGAGGAGCGGGGCGCCTTGACTCCGGTGGAGGTGGGCCAGGCAAGCCGAGAAGGGGATCCGGTGGCCAATCGGATTATTCAGCGGGCGGGGCAACTCATCGGCCAAATGCTCGCTTCCTTGGTGAACTTCTTTAACCCCTCGCAGATTCTGGTGGGGGGTGGGGTCACCAGGGTGGGGCCTCTCCTCCTCGCCTCCATCCGCCAAAGCGTCTATCAGCGCTCCCTTCCCCTCTCCACCCGGCACCTCTACATCGGCTACACTCAACTCGGGGAGCGCTCCGGCGTCGTGGGAGCGGGGGTCTTGGCCCTGGGGGAGGTCATTCGGGGAGGCCGGGAGGGAACTTAGCGCGGCCGCGAAGCCGCCGGGGGCTCGTAAGGTTCGGCTTGGCCGTTGGCGCCCGGCGAAGCCCGGCCTGGACGCCAAGCCCGCCTCTAGGGGTCAGGGTATCCCTTCCCCACCCCCTGGCTTAGGAGCAGGAGGCTCATAAGAAATCCTTCCGGAGCCTTCCCTCAAGTAATACCTTCGTGTGCTACCTCATAGCTCCACTCCGGCCATCCTGAGCAAGACCCGGCTCCGAATGAGGTTGTGGACCAGCGTTAGCGAAGCT
>Ga0272449_1005174_pt1 | contig 10290 bp, 8 predicted proteins | sample YNPCB0241_FD_198679 | JGI IMG/M metagenome (GOLD analysis project Ga0272449, IMG submission 198679) | Hot spring sediment microbial communities from Yellowstone National Park, WY, United States - YNP-CB-024-1 | ecosystem: Environmental > Aquatic > Thermal springs > Hot (42-90C) > Sediment...
AGAATAGCAAGATTATAATTAGCATTTTCAATTAATGTATTGACCTCTTTTATATTACAAGCAATATCAACATCAAAATCTGCATTCACAAGATATGCTTTTATCAAATTTCCTATCTTTATATCATCTTCTACTACAAGCACTCTCTTTTTCATCTTTTCAATATTGCGAGACTTTCTATATGAAATGTTTGAGGAAACATATCAAAGGGGATAACTTTTTCCAATGAAAATCCACTATTTATTAGCAGTTGTAAATCCCTTGCTAACGTTGCAGGATTACAAGAAAGATAAGCTATGGTATGTGCACCTAAATGGGGTAAGTATGTCATAATATCTTTGGCACCAATTCTTGGTGGATCTATAAAAATAACATCATATTTTTTCTTTAAATTAAAACTTTTAACTACTTCTTTTTCTACATCATTTTTTACAGTGATAACATTCATAGCATTAGCCTTATAGACATTTTCTTCTAAAGCTTGCGCAGAAACCCCTGAGCCTTCTACTGCTACAACTTGCTTAAATAATTTACTTAAAGGAATTGTAAAATTACCAGAACCAGCATAGAGTTCCAATAACTTCATCTCCTTATGCTCTCCTAATTCTTTTAAAAGGGTTGATATGATTTTTGCATTTGTTGATTCATTTGCCTGAATAAAACCACCAGCATTTATCTTCAAATCTAAACTTATACTTTCACCTTTTATTTTATAGTTTAAAAAAGGCGATTTTATAGTGATGCTCCTTTTCGTTTTTTTATCATAAAGGATTCCACCTTTAAAGAGTTCGGGAAGCCTTCTTACGTTGTTAAAAGCAGTAATATCTCTTGTTATAGCATAAAATATATATTGATCTTCTGTTTCAGAATAATATACCTCAAAATCATAAACACCTTGCAATTCTGTTTTGTAATTCCTTATTTTTTTTAGAAGTTCCACAATTGGTTTCTTAACAATATAGCAAGTCTCTATATCTACAACATCATTGGAATTATATATTGCAAAACCTAGATTTATTGTCTTATCCTTAGACTTCCCTACCTGAAATCTAACCCTGTTCCTATAATACCACTCAGAATCGCTCGGTATAATTTCATCAATGAAAGGTTCGTATATTTTACCAATTCTTTCGAACAAATCTTTAACTATCTGTTTTTTTGAAGTAAGTTGATGCTCATATATTACATGTTGCCATTGGCAACCACCACATTTACCAAAATAGGGGCATAAAGGTTTTCTTCTATAAGGTGAAGAATTTAAGACTTCAACAAGCTTACCTTCGCTAAATGTTTTTTTTTCCTTTTCTATTTCAAAGCTTATAACATCACCAGTAACAGTATAGGGTACAAAAACAACTTTACCTTCATTTTTAAGAACTCCGAAGGAGCTGTACGCTAAAGACTCAACTTTACCTATCATAGGTACATTTATGTAATCTTTTTTCACAGGTTTATTTTGCTTAAATTTTATTTTTTGTTTTGTCTTTTTCATTTTCCTATCTGTACGGTATAAACTTCTTTTAAATCTTTTCCCATTATAGTTTTTCCTACTTTTAAAAACCTTTGAGCAGCATCTGTAACAAAATATTTATCTTCTTCTTTTTTACCTTTATTTAATAACCCCTTTTCATTAAGCATATCACTTACTACCTTTGCAGTCTCTTCTGCTGAATCAACTATTTTAACTTTCCCTTCAAAATATCTTCTGATTGTATTTTTTAGCAATGGATAATGGGTACAACCAAGTACAAGTACATCAATACCTTTCACCTTAAAACTCTTCAAATACATTTCTACTACACTATCTGCAACTCTACCCTTTAGCAAACCCTCTTCAACAAGTGGCACAAATAAAGGACATGGTTTAGCAAAAATTGTTGCCTTAGGATTTAAAGTTTTTATGATATTTTGATACGCTTTACTTTTGATTGTTGCTTCTGTACCAATTACACCAATCCTATTATTTTTAGTAACAGCTACCGCTTTTTTAGCACCTGGCTCTATAACACCTACAATGGGAATATTGAATTTTTCTTTAAGTATCTCAATGCTCATCGCAGTTGAAGTATTACAAGCAATTACAAGCATCTTAATATCAAATCTCACTAAAAAATTTGTGTTTTCAATTGAATACCTTATTATTGTATCTTTTGACTTGTTACCATATGGAACTCTTGCAGTATCGCCAAGATAGATAAGAGTTTCTTCTGGCAGCATCTTTTTAATTGCTTTAAGAACAGTTAAACCACCAATGCCTGAATCAAAAATCCCTATTGGTTTATTCATCAATCACCTCTGCTTGTTTAATAACTTTTTATCTTACCACAGTAATCTGATAAATAAAAGTTCCTTCGATATTTAATCTTGATATATCCCATGTATCTGGAAAGGGTGGGAATGGATTTGCATCTCTCAAAGCTTTTAAAGCAGCATCATCTAAAACTTTTACACCTGATGAATCCACAAGATTCACCTGTTCTATTTTACCATCCCTTCCAATACTAAAGTTGATCTTCAGCTGTCCGCTTATACCTCTCATTCTTGCATATTCTGGATATTCCCATACTAATTCAATCTTCTGTTTCATTTTTTGTAAATATGACCAATATTTAAACTCTTTCGTATTGATTATCAGTTCCTTTCCACCTTTTACTTTGCCACTATCTAAGTTAATACTTTCTTCTTTAGGAAGTTTAGCAATGATGTCCTGTGATTTGGGAATTAATTTGCTCAATCCTGGCAATGCTCTTTCCTTTTTTGCTATTTCCCTTTCTAATTTTACTTTATCTTCAACATTACTTTTTAAAGACTGTTCAAAATTATCCTTACCCTCCTTTGACTTAATTGCAATGGTCTCACTTTGGGGCTTAATTTCTTCTTTTTTTTTAATTATAGGTTCCTCTTTTATCTGTGACGGAATATGTTCAATATTATTTGGTATGTTCATATTCCGATTAAAAACAGGTTTTTGCTCCGGTATTGATTCTTTTTCGTGAAAAATATTTTTTGGTCCTAAAAATCTTGTTTCTTTATTTTGGTTGCGTCCCACATGCAATTCCTTTGGTTCATAAGGTATTACCTCAAAAACCCTTTCCCTTTCAAAAGCTTTACCTAAAAGCCCCTTAGTAATATATCTAAAATACAACTCAAGAAAACCAAATAAAAGAAGGTGAAATAAGAAAGAGACCAACAAACTATTAAAAAAAACCTTTTCTTTTCTCACAACTAAATATTATACAATATTCTTTTTTATCTACTTAAAGATTTATTTGAGAAATTTGCTCATCCCTTCGCAAAACGTAAAGTATAGGAATATTAATAAGTTCCTGTAATATACTTTCATTTGTGCTTTCAGCAATTGTATTAAGTCCGAGAGCATTATTTAAAATTATGCCTTTAATGGGGATATTTCTTCTCTCTAAGGCTTCAATACTCAAAAGAGTATGATTAATGGTACCTAAGCGTAAACTTGACACAAGTATCACAGGTGCATTTAAAAGTAATGGAAAATCAATCATCATAAAGCTTTTTGTTATAGGAACCATAAGACCACCAGCACCTTCTATAAAAAGCACAGCTTTATCTTTATAATTCTTTACAAGCTTTTCATAAACAGTATTTACATGAGTTTTTATCTTATCTATATCTATCTCTCTTTTTTCCAGTTTAGAAGCTGTATAGGGAGAAACAGGTGTGGTAAACTTGTATAGACAAACTTCATCTAAAGATTGTCCTGTCAAATTTGCATATAAGCTTGCATCCTCCGGTATTAAATTTTTTCCTTTTTTAACACAACCTGTTTCTATTGGTTTTATTGCTTTTACTTTATAATTCTTTGATTTATAAAACCTAATTAAAGATGCGGTTACATAAGTTTTGCCAACACCTGTATCTGTTGCAGTTATAAAATATTTCATAAACTATTCCCCTAAAATATCCACCAGACTTTTATATAAGGCAAATGTTATAAACTCTAACTCTTTTTCCGTGGTTGATAGCGGTGGCATCAAAACGAGAACATTCCCTAAGGGCCTTGTAATTAATCCATATTTCCTCGCCTGATAAGATATTTTTATCGTTACCTTTTCTTTGTAAGGAAATATATCTTTACTCTCTTTGTCTTTTACAATTTCAATCCCACACATAAACCCTTTTTGTCTTATTTCTCCAACATTTTTATGTTCTAAAAATCTTTCAAGGCATTTGCTAAATGCTATTGTTTTTGCTTTAAGCTTCTCTATAACCTTTTCTTCTTCGAAAATTAAAAGGTTTTCCAATGCTACTGCACATGCTACAGGATTACCTGTATAGGTATGGCCGTGAAAAAATGTTTTAAATTCTTCATACTCACCAAGAAAAGCATTAAAAACATCTTCTGTTGCAAGGGTTGCTGCCAATGGTAAATAACCCCCTGTAATCCCCTTTGCAAGACATAACAAATCGGGCGTAACACTTTCCTGCTCACAAGCAAACATCGTCCCTGTCCTGCCAAAACCTGTTGCAACTTCATCTAAAATCAATAAAATCCCATTTTCTTTGCATGTTTTTGCTAACTCTTTCAAAAAGCCCTTTGGATGTACAATCATACCAGCAGCTCCCTGAACAAGAGGTTCCATAATTAAAGCGCAAAGATTTTCTCTGTTTTCTATGATTAACTCCTTTGCTTTATTTAAACATTTCATCCCACATGTATCTTTTTTAAGTCCAAATTCACATCTATAACAATAAGGAGAGGGTATTTTTAAAGAATCAAACAGCAGTGGTTTGAATATGCCATGAAAAAGTTCTATACCACCAACACTTACCGCACCTATAGTATCACCATGATAGGAGTTATTTAAATAAGCAAATTTAGTTTTACTTTTAAATCCTTTATGTTGAAAGTATTGAAATGCCATTTTTAATGCAATCTCCACAGCAGTAGAACCATTATCAGAATAAAAAACCTTTGTAAGACCTTTAGGAGCAATATTTACAAGCTTTTCACCTAATTCTATCGCTTTAGGATTTGATAAACCAAGCAAAGTAGTATGAGAAATCTTTTCTACCTGTTCATGAATAGCCTTATTTAGTTTTGGATGACAATGGCCATGTACATTTACCCATAATGAAGAAACGCCATCAAAATATTTATTTCCATTGATATCATAAAGATAATTACCTTCTCCTCTTTCAATAATTAACGGCTCTTCCTTTAGCCAGTCCTTCATTTGTGTAAAAGGATGCCACAAATATTTTTTATCTTTTTCTTTTAAATCCATTTTCAACTCCCCTATATGATTTTTGTTTCTTCAAGTGTTTGAATAATTTTTTCAATATCTTCAATTTCGTGGTCTGTCATTAAACTAAACCTTATTCTTGCAGTATTTTCAGGTACTGTGGGCGGCCTTATAGCTCTTACAAAAATCCCATTTTTCATAAAAGCATCAGCTAATTTTAAAGCCTTTTCATTATCTCTAACAATCAAAGGCAATATATGTGATGGCGTTTTAGAAGTAATATAATTTAGTTTTCTAAAGCCATTCCATAGATACTCTGACAACTTTCTCAGTTTATCCCTTCTCCAATTTTCTTTTTTTACTAAAGATATAGATGCTAAAAGTCCCGCTGGTACTGCAGGAGAAGGGCCTGTACTATATATGAATCCTCTGCATTTATTGATTAGATACTCTCTGACTTTTTTACTGCAACAAAAAAAGGCACCCATTACTCCTAAAGCCTTTCCACCAGTTGCAAGCACCATTACATCTTTATTTTCTAACCCAAAATACTCGATACTTCCTCTTCCCTCTTTCCCTAGAACACCTGTTGCATGAGCATCATCAATAATTAATCCACAATCATATCTTTCTGCAAGTTCAACTATATCCCTTATTGGTGCTAAATCACCATCCATGCTGAAAATGCTATCGGTTATTATTAACCTTTTCTTCCCTTTCTCTTTTTTTAGCTTCTTTTCTAAATCATTCATATCACAATGCCTATATATGCAAACTTTTGCCTTACTTAACCTACAACCATCTATAATGCTTGCATGGTTTAATTCATCACTAAAGATAACATCTCCATCACCTGCAAGAGTTGATATTACCGCCACATTTGCCTGATACCCTGATGAAAAAATCAAAGAAGTTTCTGTCCCTTTAAATTGTGCAAGCTTTTTCTCTGCAATTTCAAAAATTTGCAAATCACCAGCAATAAGTCTTGAAGCACCAGATGAAGTACCCCATTTTTTCAATGCAGAAATAATTGATTTTTCTATTTCTGTATGACCATTCAAACTCAAATAATTATTTGAACAAAAATTAAGGTATAACTTTTCTTTAATCTTTATATTTTTATGACAACCACTAGATAAAACTGCCAACTTTCTATATAAATTTCGCTTTTTAAGCTCACTAAGTTCTTCAGAAATAGTATTTTCAAAATTTCTCAAGACTTTTCAACTCCATGAGAGCTTCTTTGTTATCAGGATTTATAGAAAGAGCTTTTTTAAAATATAGTATAGCTTCTTTTGTTTCTCCCCTCAATTTACTATGTACACCAAGATAGTAGTAACCTTTATCAAAATAGGGGTTCAAATAAACAACCCTCTCAAGTAATTTTTTCGCTTCATTGTCATATTCATCATTATTAACTTTCTTCTGAAATAATAAGCAAATAGCAAGATTGAGAAGATATTCAGGTTCTTTACTATTTAAATAAACAGCTTCCCTAAAATATTTCTCTGCTTCCTTGTATTTTCTCGTTTTCAAAAGGACCTCGCCTTTCTTAAAGGATATTTCTGCATTTACTATTGCCTCTGTCTTATCAATCATTTCTTTAATATCTGGTGAACTTAAAGCAGCATCATAACTACTTCTTGAAGATGGATCTGATAAAGTATCATAGGCACATTGAATTTTTTGGAAAATACTAGAAATTTTATGCATAACATCTTTAGGTAATGGCAAATGAGCAAATTTATCGGGGTGGTATACCTTAACTAAACTTATATAAGCCTTTTTTATCTCATCAAAAGTGGCATCTTTTTTTACACCAAGTATCTCATAATAATTTTTATTTTCCATTTTTACATAGTCATTGATTATCATTTCTTTCAACTGAATAACTTTTGGGTCTATAGTCATACTTGCGATTTTTGCTGTTTCTTTATCTTCACAAAATTTAACCATTTCACAACAATGTAGTATTTCTAATAATCTCAAAGCATCATTAAGGCTTAGGCTTGTTTTTTCAAGCAATTGTATTAATTGCGGTGTTTCTTTAATACGATCAAGAAACTCTAATTCCAAATTATCAAAGGGTATACACTCTTTATAAACAACAAAGTTTTCTAACGCCGCTAAGTAATGATTTTTAAAGGGTAAAAACTTTTCTTCAAGATATATTAAAGAGGCATTTTTTTTAACCCCTTCATAAATTAGCTTCAAAACATCAACCTTTTGAAAAATCAAATCGGGAAATAATTTTTCATTGATTATCTCGTAAGTACCTTCATATCTTGAAAAGAAAAAGAGAAGTTTTTCCCATTTTTGCATCATAATATAATCAAGAAGGTCCGAAGGCTTTAGTACACCTAACTCAATTAAAGCTTCCCCATGTCTAATCTTTTTTTCAATCATAAGTTCTAGTGATTTAACATAGGTTTCCTCATCTATTATTCCTTTTCTAAGTAGCATTCTACCTAATGTACATTGAAGCCTATTAAACTTTATATCAAAGGGTATCCCATCGCAAAAGCTAAAAATGCCTTTATCAATACCACTTTCTATAATTAGTTTTCCAGTAAACTTTTTTCTAAATAATGTAAATAATATTTTCCCATATGAATCTTTTTTCAAGTTCCCAGTAAAAAACTTACCTATGTTTTTCGTTTTTTCTTTAAACTCACCTTTACACTCACAGCTAAAAAGAATCTGGTTTTTTAAATTTATCGTATTAGTATTTTTATAAGAAATTTCATCGGGATAGTTCCTCACGGAAAAAGACTTTTTTATATCTTTATACCTTTCTGGTGTTATTAACAACACAATATAAGGTTCAATTTGATTAGTATAGGCATTCCTTACTGCTTCTATGATAGAAAGTGGTTCTTTGTATTCGCTATCAACAAGTATAACATCTAATCCATGGTCGGGTAATTTATCAAAAGACAGGTTATTTTTGAAGAAATGTAAAAAATCAATAAAATCACTTAGCATTGATGTTATCAAGTGAAAATAATTATCATCATTGCCAATGTATAAAACAGACTTTTTATGCTTCATTTACCCTACTCCAAAACAGCTTCTAACCCCAAATCTCGAATCATTTCTATATCTAATGCTGTATCCCTTCCTGCAGTAGTTAGATAATTTCCTGTCATTAAGGAGTTGCATCCAGCAACAATACCAAGAGGTAGAAGCTGTCTCAAATTTTTCTCCTTACCACCACATAGTTTAATATCTTTGTCAGGTAAAATAAAACGAAAAATTGCAATTGATAGAAGAATTTCTGTAGGAGTAAGTGGTTCCATATTTTCAAGGGGGGTACCTTTTATAGGATTTAAAATATTAATCGGTACAGAATCTACATCAAGCTCTCTAAGCGTTAAAGCTAGCTCAATTCTATGTTCTATTTTTTCACCTAAGCCAATAATACCCCCTGAACATGTTGAAAGACCTGCTTTTTTAGCTGAAAGAACGGTATTTATATCCTCTTCATAATCATGGGTCGTACATATATTTGAAAAATAACTTTTTGACGTTTCAAGATTATGATGGTATCTAAAAAGCCCCCTTCTCTTCAATTCAAGAGCCCTTTTTTCATCAAGCATACCTAAAGAAGCACATGCTTTTATCCCAAGTTTATTAATGCTTTCAATAGCCTTATAAATTTCTTCCCACTCTTTTTCTGAATTAATTTTTGTTCCACTTGTTACAATCCCAAACATATGGGCACCAGCTTCTTTTGCTTCCTTTGCCTTCTCTATTATTTCTTCAGCGCTTTTTAATGGATAGGAAACAATGCCTGTATTATAATGCGATGATTGTGCACAAAACTTACAATCTTCTCCACACCTTCCCGATTTTGCATTGATAATACCACATAAATTAATTTTTCTACCTTTGAAATACTCCCTTATTTGTGAAGCCACACCAAGGAGATAGAAAGGCGCTTTCATCCCATATTCATAAAGAATCATTGCTTCATCGAAACTTATATCCTTACTCTTTATTGCTTTATCTCTCAAAAATAAAATTTTGTAATCCATTTCTCAACCCCCCACAATTTTTAACTATGATATTTTTTTGAGCTAATATTGTCAACCAAATAAAATCTGAAAGTTAACAATAACTATTGAATTAAAGCAAGACTTAAATAAATTTTGTCAAGGGTGGAAGCTTTTAAAAGCATATCATGCATTATTTTTTCAATATCTTTATTTTTTCTTTGCCCTAAAGCAACGGCAGAAATTCTTCTTACTTCTACTGCTGAATCATTAAGCCCTTTTTTAAAAATCTCGTAATCTTTTATGCCAAGTTTAAATGCAGAAAAATAGGCATGAACCCTTTCGCTTTGAATATTTGAATTAATAAAGGGTTTTATAAACTCAAATTCTTTCTCACTTCCTAATTCACCTATGGCTCTTATTAAATTTTCTTTTGACTTGAACTCTTTATCTTTTAAAGCATTAATTACATACGGCATTAAATCTTTTTGCTTATACTCCGAAACTAAAAGATAGGCAAATGCCAAAATATCCTGTTCATTCCTCGATTTTAAGTAGTCTATAGTATCCTTAATACTTCCTTTCTCAATATATTCAACAGCTGATAATGTTGCGGTTGAAATATGTTTTCCCGGATGATTAATGTATTTTCTTAATTTGACTAACGCCCTTTTATCTTTGTATTTTCCAAGTGCAGTAACTGTTTCAGTAATAACTGAGGGATCTTTTGCAGTATCAATAATACTTAATAATACATTTTTTCCTTTTTCACTCTGAATTTCTCCCAATGCCCATATACTATTCCACACTACTACATTTCTTCCGTCAGCAGTAAGTTTTATAAGTTCATCTTCTGCTTCCTTAATTTTCTGCCTTCCCACAAACCAACAAGCTCCAACTCTAACTGTTTCATCGCCATCATGCAAGGCTTCAAGAGCAAGCTTTTTTAAATCTTCAGAAACCTTTTTAAAATCAGCAAGAGTAAGTAATACCATAAATTTATATGGTGAAACAGAAGCTCTTAATGGACTTACCCCTAATTCTTTTAGCAATTCCTTATTTATCTTACCTGTAAT
>Ga0272449_1005176_pt1 | contig 10285 bp, 11 predicted proteins | sample YNPCB0241_FD_198679 | JGI IMG/M metagenome (GOLD analysis project Ga0272449, IMG submission 198679) | Hot spring sediment microbial communities from Yellowstone National Park, WY, United States - YNP-CB-024-1 | ecosystem: Environmental > Aquatic > Thermal springs > Hot (42-90C) > Sediment...
CCATTTTCTCGGGGCATAAGGTAAAACTTTCCTCTTGTTTATTATTTTGTATTTTACTCCCAAATTACCAAGCTTTTCTTGTACAATTTTTTCTGCATTCTCAAATATGTTCGGTTCATCACCCCAATTGTAAAAATGAATGTATCCTTTATTTTTTAAGCACTTAACAGCTATATCTAAGAAATCTTCGGCACCTTTAGGCAAAGGCATCACAACTCTATCACACTTTCCATAAAAATCTTTACATTTTTCTCTAACATCTCCTTCTATAACTTTTACTTTATCTTGGACTTTGTTCAGTACAACATTCTCTTTTGCATACTTAACGGCAACTGGATTTATTTCTATTGCTATAACTTCTCTAACCTTTGGTTGTTTTTTAGCTATTTGTATTGCATATGGGCCAACACCAGCAAACATAACCATTACAACTTCATTTTCTTTGACTTGAGAAGCAATTCTTTGTCTTTCTGTTAGTTCTCTAGGAGAAAAATATACTTTGGTTGGATCTAGCTTGAAAACGCAGCCATATTCTTTATGTATTGTTTCAAAGTTTTTCTCTCCAGCTAAAAACCTATATTTTCTTATTCTGTAAACTCCTTTTCTCTCGCTAGCTTTTTCCAAAACCGTTTTAATATGCTTATTCAATTCCATTATAACCTTTGCTATTAGCTTCTTCTTTCTTTTTAATCGATCTGGTACTTCTATTATAGCTATATGGCCTATTATATCAAAACTACTAGGTCTTTCATCTTTTAGTTTTTCTAATTCACTAAACGCCTCGACTTCTTTCTTCAGTTTACTCATTTTAATATAATTTTCCTTTAACATTTATGTTAGTACTAGCAGGATTGGGTGTTTCCGACGAGAAGGGAATAACTTTAGAAGAATTAGAAGAGGCAAAAAGCGCAGATTACGTATTTGTTGAACTATACACGAGCATCTGGCGAGGAAATATTAGTAATTTAGAAAAAATTATAGGAAAGAAGGTTGAGGTCTTAAAAAGGAAGAACTTAGAAGAAAATGTTAGTGATATTGTGGATTTGGCAAAAGATAAAAAAGTATTAATTTTTGTTCCAGGAGACCCATTAGTTGCAACTACGCATTCTTCTATTATTTTGGAATGTATGAAAAGACAAGTAGATTATAAAGTACTTCACAATTCTTCTATTTTTTCAGCAGTTTGTGAAACAGGTTTACATATTTACAAGTTTGGGCAAGTTGTTACTATACCTCTAAAAGAAAAGATTTCAACAAAATCGTTATCTTTAATAAATGCTATACTAGAAAACAAAAAAAGAGGCTTACACACACTTTGTTTATTAGACATAGATATAGAGAATAACAAATTTTTAGAAGTAAGCGATGCTGTAAGATTTTTGTTTGAGAATAATTTAGTTAAAGAGGACGAAAAGATAATTGTTGCCTCTTCTCTAGGAACAAAAGGCAGAAAAATAGTTTGGAAAGAAGCAAAAAATATACTTTCATCGGATTTCGATTTACCAGCAGTCATAATTATTCCAGGAGTTTTGCATTTTTCTGAAAAGGAAATTCTAGAAAGATTATGATCATTTTTTCTTTTCCTCTTTCCCAGTTATCCAAACAACAGATCCTATTATTCCAATGAATGCAATCAAGAAAACTATAGAATAAATAAAGTCAGAATCTGCAGTTCCTATCGAAATTCCAAAAAATGAAGATGCCCCGCTTGAAATTAATATTGCTGCAGCTATTAACAAACCAAATACTATTAATCCTATCCCAAGCCTTCCTTTTAACTTCTCCGACAGTGTTCCAGAGAGACCCTCCTTTTCTGGGAAGAACATCCCAACAATTATTAATCCAATAACAATTGTTAATGTGGCCATGGTACCCTTTAGAAAGAATGTTGAAAAGAATAGCTGATATTCTTCAATGCTTGTTCCGCTTATTATAGGATATGCCCAAACCATGAAGGCGGCTACCAGAGCAACAACTGCATTAACTATAGCATTTTTCTCTGGTTCACCAAAAAGCTTAGATCTTCTGAGTAAACCATAAAAAACTGCAGCTGTCAGAAGGAAAGGTAAAAATGCAAAGAATCCCATTCTGTTTAAATTTATTAAAACGGTTTCTAATCCGCTAGTCATTCTCCCCCACTCCTAATACTTCCTGCTATTAACAACACGATAACGGCAATTATTAATCCAGCTATTAATAATGTAGTTTCTCTAGAAGGAGATGGCCGTCCTCCAGTTTGATCTGATAATGGTGTGGAGCTGTAAATAACAGTTACAAGCCCACTAGTAACAAAAAGTGCTAAAGAAAGAGCAATCATTGAAAAAAGAACATTTCTGCTCTGAAAGAATTTTCCCAGTATTGTTGGAAAGTCGGGATAAAGTATACTTGCTGCTAAAAACCCAATAAAAAGCACAAGAATAAAGACAAATGCTTGTGAGAAAAATGTTGTTATTGGCACGACTAGACTTATTCCAGTTATTATAGGATATGCAAAAATAAAGAAAGCTATAGAAAAAGCAATTGTCGAATTTATAAGTACATTATCTCCAAAAATCTTTCTTTGTTTTAAAAGGGCATATACTAATGCCATGGCAAGTATAAATGTTAATAGGTTAAAAAATCCAAGGCTAACAAGTTTTGTAACTATTGGAGCAAATATATCACTCATATTTTATCTATGGTTTTTAATTTTAAATTCTATTTTGATTGTGCCATTTTTGTAAGAGAACGAACAGATTCTATTAAAGGTGGTAAAATATCTTTTAGTAGTTCTTCTAATGCAATAATTCTTTGAGCAAGATCTGCCATTGAGGAATTTAATTCGTCAAACTTTCTTAGAATTTGTATATATGTTTCCTCTTTTTTACTCACGCTTTCTCTGACGTTTAGATTTATTTCCTCTATTCTTCTTTCTAAATATTGATATTTTGTGTTTATCTTTTCCAATTCATTGTTGATTTCACCTATTCTTGAATGAACTAAATAGTCTATATAATTGAAATAGTCGTCCCAAGAATATTGTTGCTCAGGTTGTAGCTGAGTTTGTTGTTCAAATTTCACCTTTTTTACAACATCTTCAAAAGAGGGAATTTTCTCTTCTTCTTTTTGTCGAGTAGGTACCGGTGTTTGAAGTTTTTCTTTTAATACTTCTGTTAAAGCTAGGTCTATCTCTTGAGGGCTATATCCTTCTTTTCTCAGAACATCAATTATTTCAGGCTCGGAAAATCCATGAGATGATAACTCTTTTACTCTTTCGATAGGCGGCATTCTCTGTTGCTTTTTGAAAAGTTGTAGCGACATGGTACCAATTTTATATTTTGTTTTCTTGTTTTAAAACGCTTTTCTTTAACTCATCTATCTTGGATTCTAACTCATCTTTAGTCACGAAGCTCGATGTTAAAGGGTTAACTATATCTATGAATATTTTTATTTTCTGAAACTCTGTTTTTGTGACAAACTGCTCAGATTTTTTGCTAATCGTCTCTATTTTTTCGTTTAATGTAGAGATTTCGTTTTTTATATCTGAAATCTTTTTTTCATTTAAGTCTTTCATAATTCTAAAATCAGTTTGTATTTGTTCCAATGCCTTTTCTAATGCTAATAACCTTTCTTCAATCTTATCTATTTTTATTTCCATCACTCTAACTCTCCTGTTAAGCTCATTCAATTCTACTGGAAAATTTTGAGGTTGTGATTTTTCTGGCATAGATAATTTTATGGAGATAAAATAAATATATGGAAACTGAATTAAGAGGAAGCGAGCTTAGGATTATTGCTAAAGATTGGGTATCTTTTACTACTATTGAAGATTCAAAAGAGATGATGGAATTTGTCATGAGAAAGTTGATAGAGATACCAGAGATAGAAAGAATCACTATATCTGAATATAGAGAAATTGAATATCCGGAAGATCAAGTCAGAATGCTTAAAGAAATAGTAAACATATACAACATTTTTGTTAAAGAGAAAGGGGTATTTAATTTAGATTTTTTCCCAAAATACAACCAAATTACAAAGGAATTGATAAATTTGCTTCTATCCGATCCTATACTATGCTATGTGAAGACCTCTATTTATGCGTTTAAGAATCCAGATGAAGCGTATACAAAAGAATTCTTGCTACCACTAAAAAAAGCACTTGAAGAGACGCAGCTAGTAAGGGAGATAAGAGACAAACTAGATAGATATGTTCTTGGAAGTAGAGATCTATACAGGACAATATTCATACCAACGATGAGACCCATTTTCATGTTAAGTAGATTTTATCTTTTTCCACCAAAAGATTCTGAGCTAATTGACAAATATAAGCTGAAAGACGGGAGTGAGGTTAACATATTCAAAGTTCCTAATAAGGTAAGACTTCTATACTTTGTTTCTTCAAAGGAGTTTTATCTTTCCGAAGAGAAGTATTCTTTACTAAACGATGCAAGAGCTATACTAATGGAAAGAAGGATGGAAGAAAAGGAGCTTAGTGATTTAGAATCAGTTAGGAAGGTATTTATTGAGAGAGGCAAATCTATAATAAAAGATCTTGTTATTAGCAAGAGGATGTCAATTTCTCCGAAAGAAATAGAAGAGTTGGCAGAGATTTTAGTTAGATATACCGCAGGTTTTGGAGTTCTAGAGATTTTATTATCCGATGATAAAATTCAAGACATTTATGTTAATGCTCCTCCAGGAAAACTACCAGTATTTGTGAATCATGCTGATTATGGAGAATGCGAGACAAATTTGATTGTTACACCAGAGGAAGCAGAAGCTTGGGCGACAAGGTTTAGATTGTATTCTGGAAGACCGTTGGATGAAGCAAATCCAGTTCTAGATACAGAAATAACATTACCTATAGGAAGAGCTAGAGTAGCTGCAGTAACTAGAACCTTGTCTTCAGCTGGTTTAGGTTTTGCTTTTAGAAGACATAGAGAAAGTCCTTGGACTTTTCCACTTTTCATTAAAGCAAAATACTTTAATCCACTTTTTGCTGGACTAATGAGTTTCATTATAGATGGGGGAAGATCAGTTCTAGTTGCAGGTGGAAGAGGTTCTGGAAAAACCAGCTTATTATCTTCGATGATACTAGAGCTAATGAGAAGATATAGGATAATTGTTTTGGAAGATACACCAGAGCTTCCAGTAGAAATATATAGAGACCTTGGCTATAATATTCTACATTTAAAATCAAGATCTGTGATAACTCATGTTGAAACAGAATTAGCACCAGAAGAAGCCTTAAGAACCGCTCTTAGACTTGGTGATTCAGCTTTAATAGTTGGAGAGGTTAGAAGTAAAGAATCTACAGTTCTATTTGAGGCTATGAGAATAGGTGCTTTAGCAAATTTGGTAGCTGGAACAATTCACGGAGAATCTGCTTATGGAGTTTATGATAGGGTCGTTCACGATTTAGGTTTAGTTCCAACAAGCTTTAAAGCTTTAGATATTATAGTAATTGCTAATGTTATTAAAAGTCCAGATGGTCTGCGAAGATTTAGAAGAGTAGTTGAGGTTGTTGAAGTTAGAAAAAAGTGGAAAGAAGATCCTATGGCGGAAGGAGCATTTGTTCCTTTGATGACTTATTCTGCGAAAGAAGACACTTTGAAACCGACTGATGTTTTGTTGAACGGTGAATCAGAAGTTTTGAATGAGATTGCTAAGAGAGTAAGAGAATGGCATGGGGCATGGGATAGAGTTTGGGATAATATTTTGCTTAGAGCGAAAATTAAACAAACAATGGTAGAGTTTGCAGAAAAGTTAAATAGACCAGAAATTCTGGAAGCAGAGTGGGTTGTTAGCGCTAACGAGGCATTTCATTTGATTTCTGAAGAAGTTTCTAGAGAGGTTGGTTATGTAGATTCAAAAATTGTATATGAAAGATGGTTAGAATGGTTGAAAGAAAAATTGAAATAAACAGAGAAATCGGAAAGAATATTTATGAGCAGTTTTGTACTTTTTCTTATAATTTGCTTAGGTTTAAGTTCTCGGAAGAATATGTAGAGAGAGAAAGAAGAGTTGTAGAGTTTTGTAACCTGGATATACCACCAACATCGAATGTTTCTGCAGCATTCCTCTTTTTCTTTTTCTCCCTCGTTTTTCTCATCTTTCTTTCCTTTATTCTTGGTTTTTCTTTCTTTCCCTATTTTTTTGTTATCTTTAGTTTCTTATCCTTTTTCATTTACTACTTTCCATATCTACTGATGCGTTACATTAGAATTGTATCGTCTTCTGAGATGACACTCTGCGTAACCTACATGGTCATCTCTCTTTCGCGCGTTCCAAACTTAGAGAATGCAATAATTTTTGCTTATAAAAATTTGAGAGGTCCTTTGAAAAAAGATTTCGAAAGAATAATTGCGGACTTTAATTTGCGCAGGATTTATACTATGGAAGAAGGTTTAAAGAGAGTTATAAATAAATGGTCAACGGAAGCGAGAGAATTTTCAGAGGCTTTAAAACTTCTACTAGAATATGCAAAATATCCTTATCGTGGAGAAAAAATTCTTGAAGAAGCTGTTAGATTGACTGTGGATGAAAGTTACAATAAGATGATGAAGTATGCAAGAGATTTAAAATTACCAACTACTGCTATTTTAGTTTTGGGAATAATTTTGCCTGTCATCGGATTAACCCTTATACCTCTTTTGACCATCTTTATACCAGAACTATTAAGCATGCCGATGGTATTTTTTGCCTATAACTTTTTTCTTCCACTTGTCCTTTTTTCACTCATTTTGATGTTGGTTGAAGGAAGACCCATGACAGTATCAACGATAACAACTGGATTTAGTCCTTTGTTCGTTAGTCTTAAGGGAAAAAAATTGAATTTATTTTTATTTTCCCTTCTAGCAATCCTACCAATATCTATTTATCTACTCATTGGAATTATGAATGATGTAAACAGTTATATTCTTTGTAGTCAATGGGCAAAAACCGGTTTCGAAGCATCTAAAAAACCCAATATCGAAATAACTATGGAAGAGTGTAAATTTTACCTGACCGATTTAATTTATCAATCCATAAAGCCATCTTTACTTTTATCGATTTTCGTTTTAGTAGTTTTTCTTCCACTTTACTTGAGAAACAAAAGAAATGTTAGAGAGATTGAAAAGGTAAGGAAAGTAGAGGCATCTCTTGGTACTCTACTCTTTCAATTGGCACATAAGACAAGTAGTGGAATTCCTTTCGAGGAAGCTATCTTCTCCTTAGAAGAAAGAGCTCAAACTCCGGAAGTTGAGAAGATGATAAAAGAATTGAAAAGAAGCTTGTCAATTTCTGGAAATATAAGAGAGGCTTTATTGGGAGAACAAGGAGTTATAAAGAAATATAACTCTACGATAATTTCTTCGGTATTCGAAATAATAGTTGACATTTCTTCTAAAGGTTCGCTTTATCTTTCTCAAGCACTCTTAACCTTTTCCAAGTACCTTCAGAATCTCTCCAACTTGCAAGAAAAGATAGATGATTTAATCTCTGATAACATTTCAACTCTTAAATTTATGTCTTATTTTCTCACCCCTATAGTTGGAGGCGTTTCGGTTTCTCTAGGGCTGATAATTCTTGCCATCTTAGGAAATCTTTCTATTTCCTTACAGCAACTCATGCCAAAAGAATCAGGGTTACCTTCCATAGGTTTGCCAATGATAAACTTGTGGAGCGCTTCTAGCGTACCACCATCTCTTTTTCACCTTGCTATAGGAATTTACATCTTAGAGCTTTGCATCATTTCTTCATTCTTTATGGTTGGTCTAGAAAACGGATTCGACACTACTTACTTTATAGAAAATTTAGGAAAAATTACTTTGATTGCGTTCTTATTGTTTATTGTTGTTTCCTTCATGATTTATGTTTTTCTTTCAGGGTTAGTAATATCTTTATTCGTTGTAGGTGAATGATATGGAGGAGAGGATATCTAAAATCTTGCTTTCAATAATCATAGGAGTCATAATTATTTTGTTGCTAGTTTTTATAGCAGTATTGTATTTATGGAAGTTTCCGATAAAGGTGATAATGAAATGAAAGGAATAAGTTTGCAATTGGACATTCTTTATATCATCCTTTTCTTTTTGTTAGTTGCTGTAGTTATTATTACCTTTATGAGTTTACTATCTAATAAAATAAAGGAGGGTCTAGAGAGTGGAAGTATATGGCAGTGGATTGAAAATTTGTTCAAAAAAGGACTGAGAAGATGAAATCTTCAATAGAACTTTCGATAAATTGGCTTGTAGTTATTATCTTACTCCTTCTTTCTTTAGTTCTTGCCATAATTTTCTTGGGAATATTTTTCAAAAGCACACCATTCGCTGCAACTGCAAAAGAAATATGTCTATTGACAATAGCAAAGGTATTCGGAAAAGCAGAACTTTGCGAAGTTTTTATTTAGCTAAAACAATTAAAAAAATGGAACTCCCAATAAATATGGTTATCATCATAGTAATTGCATTGTTAGTACTAGTCGTAGCATATTTTTTCTACGTGAAAATTAAAAGTTCAGGAACTTCTGCTCTCGAGAGTATTTTAAATATTCCCGAATTTCTTAAGAAGATGTTTGGGGTGGGAAGTTGAGTGAAGACGAATGGTGGCTCATTCTCATGATAGTTTTGCTAGTAATGGTCCTATTTATAGTCGGTTTTATCATATTGAAAGTTGACTGGAAATCTGCTATTCTTAATTTCAAATTACCAAAACCTTAACCTTGGCGTCAACCATGAAGGGAGTATCATTAACTATAAAAACAGTTCTTCTCATACTTTTGCTTCTCTTTTTACTCCTACTCTCGACTTATCTTGTACTATACTGGAGAAGTGTAGTAATGACAATGTTAAAACAATTTATTTCTTAATAGGATAAAATAAAGTATGGAAAAACCTATTGAAATAGTTGCTTTAATTCTCTTAGGTGTTGCTATACTTCTTAGTGTCTATTTTCTTCTTTCTAAAGCTAAACCAAACATTACACCTGGAGAAGAATTGAATAAAGCCTGTTTGGAGATATTAAAGAATGGTTGTAAGGAAAGTGAAGTTAGTGTTGGAAGTAAGACTTTTGAGGATATATGCAGGGAGAACGGGCTAAATCTTGATGAATGTAAAAAATATTGCGGGTGTTAAACGATGAATGAATTTACAATGAGATTTTTGATAATAGGTGTAATAATAACAATACTAATAGGGTTTGGTGTTTGGTGGTTTTTTATACATTCAAGTTCTGATAGAATAGTTGAGAAAAATGGAGCAAAATTTGTCGAAGCTGTAGGTGTAGCTTGTGAAACAAATCAACCTGTTTATTTAGATTTTCAAATGCCGCAACCATATGTTGCATCTTTAAAGGAAAAAACTGAAGAATTTTTCAGTTGGGTCTCTCAAAAAATAGGATTAGGTGGACCAGAGATTAATATTCCTATCCAAACATTCAACGATCCTTATTATAAAATTTACTGGGAAATTTTCCCCCCTGAGCCACCATATTCTTTCGGTCAGGGTATTTTAGAAACAGCAGCTTCAATATTTGCTCCATGGTCGGAAGATCTGTCCTGGAGTTCAAATTTTATGGTAACGGTTGTAATAGATTCATTCACTTTAGGATTGGACATTTTTGGATTAGGTGAAATAAAAAGTGGAATAACTTCAAAAGGGAAGGCAGCAATGAGCTGGCTTGCAGATAGATTTGAAGGTATTTCTCCTGAGACTTTCCAAAAGGCTACACGAATATGGAACGCAATCGAAAATGGAGGAGATGTAGTAGTAGAAAAATTGGGGAAAGCAGGGCAAATTATTGTAAAAGGAGGAAAGCTTTTGATAAAAGAAGGGACTTTTATTGGAAAGGCTACAACAACTTATACTGTTTTCTGTTTAGTTATTCAAGATAAAACATTAGAAGATTGCCTAAAAGAAGGAGTAATACTTGGCATGGGAGCGGATGTATCTAAAGTTGTCACGCAGAAATATGTTTATCATAAATTAAAATCAAAGCTTGAAGCTAAAATAAAGCAAATAAAAACGAAATTTTCAATAAAGTGGGAAGAGTTCAAACAAATGTTTTCCTCATCACTTGATGATATAGCAGAAGAAGATGTTATTCCCTCTCTTAAGGAAAGTTTAGTAGAGAAAGGATGGCAGTATGATACAAACTTGAAAAAATTCAAGGCCTCTGTGGACGACGAAGTTGCTAAAGAAGAAGTAATAGCTCCTCTTCAAGAATTTGTAGACAGAAACGGTTATCCTAATCGGGTTGATGACTTTACTATAGTTTATGACACCGATGGGAGAACTGTAAAAGAGGTGATTTATGACCCGAAATC
>Ga0272449_1005178_pt1 | contig 10284 bp, 16 predicted proteins | sample YNPCB0241_FD_198679 | JGI IMG/M metagenome (GOLD analysis project Ga0272449, IMG submission 198679) | Hot spring sediment microbial communities from Yellowstone National Park, WY, United States - YNP-CB-024-1 | ecosystem: Environmental > Aquatic > Thermal springs > Hot (42-90C) > Sediment...
GATGGTTCCTTATTAGGCGGGATACCTGATTGCTCTATACCAGGTTTTGAGACGATAAACGGCTCATTAGGGCATGGGTTAGGTGTTGGGTGTGGCATGGCGGTGGCTTTGAAAAGAAAAAAGAGCCTTTCAAAGGTTTTTGTTGTATGTGGGGACGGCGAGCTTTACGAAGGTGCCGTATGGGAGGCGGTAATGTTTGCAAGTCATCACAGGTTAGATAATTTGATTTTGATTGTTGATAATAATGGTAGAAGCATGCTTGGTTGGTGTAAAGATATTATAGATTTATCTCCTCTAAGGAGGAAATTTGAAGTATTCCGTTGGAGAGTGGAAGTTGTGGATGGCCACGATGTGGAACAATTATATTATGTGTTGAAGGAATTCAAAAATAGTAAAATAGACTCTCCAAAAGTATTAATTGCGAACACGATAAAAGGCCGTGGTGTAGCAAGCTTGGAGGGGGATCCGCTGTGCCATGTGAAAACACTTTCTGATGATGAGATTGATAAGTATATCTATGGGAACAAATGATAGAATGATAAATTTAAGAACGATGAGGGATGTGTTAATAGAAGAGATCTATAAAGAGATGTCAAAGAATGATAAAATTTTTTTTCTATCGGCGGATTTTGGTGCCCCCGGCTTAGATAAATTAAGGGTGGAGTTTAAGGATAGATTTATCAATGTAGGGATAGCAGAACAGAATTTAATGAACGTCTCCTGTGGTTTAGCATTGGAAGGATTCATTGTATATTGCTATGGTATTGTTCCATTTATAACGATGAGGTGTTATGAGCAGATCAGGAATAATTTAAGTATGCTGTCTCACTTGAGGAAGCTGAACGTCAACATTATAGGCGTTGGTGCTGGTTTTAGCTATAACCTATCGGGTCCGTCACACCAGTCTTACGAAGATATTTCTATAATGAGAACGTTGCCGAATGTGATGGTATTTTCTCCAAGCGATACTGTAGTTGTTAAAAAGATTGTAGCAGCGACTATTAATGTTAATAAACCAAAATATATAAGGTTAGATGGGCAGCCATTGCCTCAAATCTATGATACAGAAGATAATATAAGTTTAGATAAAGGATTTTGTGAGTTGACGTGTGGTGGGGAGGTATTGATAATTGCTACTGGATTTATGGTGCATACTGCGCTAAAAGTTGTTTATACACTTGAAAAGAGGGGAATAAAAGTTGGGCTGATTGATGTTTTTTCGTTAAGTGTGCTGGATGAAGATTTATTGATTGATGAGGTCAAAAATTATAAAATTATTATAACATTAGAAGAAGGATTTATCAACAGAGGCGGATTAGATATGCTTATAATGGGTATTCTCAATAAAAAAAGTATTTGCAGGAAGATAATTAATTTAGGTTTCCCGAATAAATATTCTTTTGCTGTTGGGAGCAGGAAATATTTGCATAAACTTAATGGGTTAGATGAAGAGAGTATTATTAAAACCATTTTAGCTTTTCACAAGGAGGTGAAGCTGGAATGATAATAAGCAGGACGCCTCTACGGGTGTCTTTTTTTGGTGGTGGGACGGATTACCCGGCATATTTTGAAGAGGAGGGCAAAGGTGCAGTATTGTCTACGACGATTGACAAATACATTTACATAACTTGCCGTTATCTGCCGCCTTTCTTTGAACATCGTTCACGTATAGTGTGGTCGCTTATTGAGACTGTTAAGGATGTCTCGGAAATTAAACATCCTTCTGTGAAAGCTTGTTTGCAATATACAAAAATTGAAAAGGGTGTAGAGATACATTATGATGCGGACTTGCCAGCAAGAACTGGCTTAGGCTCAAGCTCGTCATTTACTGTAGGCTTGCTTAATGCCTTGTACGCCTTGAAGGGCAAAATTGTTTCTAAGGAGCAGCTGGCAAAGGAGGCTATTCACATTGAGCAGGAGATAATGAAAGAGAATGTTGGCTGCCAGGACCAGGTTGCGGCGGCGTTTGGCGGCTTCAATTTGATAGAGTTTAGTGCAGGGAAAAATTTTATAGTCATTCCCATTACGCTACCTTATGAAAATATAAACCTATTGGAGAGCTCCCTGATGTTAGTCTTCACAGGGTTTGCAAGAGATTCTTCAGTGATTGCTAAAGAGTGGATTGAGAGGACTGCGCAGAAAAAAACAGAACTTAGACTTATGTATCAGCTTGTATATGAAGCAGTAAGAATACTTACCGGGGAAGGTGAATTGAACGACTTTGGCAGGCTGCTAAATGAAACTTGGAAATTGAAGAGGAGTTTGACGAATAAAATATCTACTTCGGAAGCTGATGAGATTTACTCTATAGCGTTGAAGAATGGTGCCTTGGGTGGGAAACTGTTAGGTGCAGGTGGTGGCGGTTTCATGTTAATATTTGCTCCTCCTGAAAATCATAGTAAAATAAAGCAGGCACTATCTAAATTTCTCTATGTGCCTTTTAAATTTGACACTACTGGGAGCCAAATTGTATATTACAGCCCAGAGAGAGAATATGAGTAATAAAGAGAAGGTAAAATATCCATTTGGGACAATCACTATAACCGAGAAGGCAAAATCTCTTATAAGCGAGATATTGTCGGCTAAAAGGTTATCGCAGGGCAAATATGTGAGAGAGTTTGAGAAGAGGTTTGCGGAGATTATTGGTACAAAGGAGGCAATTGCGGTAAGCAGCGGTACAGATGCGGTTGCGTTGTCTTTAGCGGTGCTTTACGATTTTGGTGCAAAAAGGAATGACGAAGTGATTGTTCCTGCTCTATCTTTTATAGCTACTGCTAATGCAGTGTTGCAGGCAGGCTTCATACCTAAGTTTGTAGATATAAAAAGGGATACACTTAACATTAATGTTGAAGAGATTGAGAATAATATAACAGAGAAAACTATAGCTATTTTGCCTGTCCATTTGATGGGCAAGCCTGCGGAAATGGATAAAATTAACGAAATCGCTAAGAGATACAATTTATATGTTATAGAAGATGCAGCAGAAGCACAAAGCGCTACATATAAGGGCAAGAATGTGGGCACTTTAGGCGACATGGCAGCTTTTAGTTTGTACATTGCACATATTATTTCTACAGTGGAAGGGGGGATTATAACTACAGATAATGAGAATTTTGCAGAAATTTTACGTTCTTTGCGTGCGCATGGCAGAGCTTGCAAATGTGACGTTTGCGTGTTAAACGTCAACACGCAATATTGCCCTAAGAGGTTTAGTTATAATACTGACATAAGGTTTATTTTTGAGCGTGTTGGGTACTCGGCAAAAATGAATGAGTTGGAGGCAGCAGTCGGGTTAGGGTATTTGGAGGTTTATGACGAAATATATTACAAAAGGTTGGAGAATCTTAATTATATAAGGAAGAAATTTGAGAAGTTTAGAGAGTATATGTTTACAATAGAACAAGAAGATTATGAGCAGCTTGCGCCTTACGCTTTCCCTGTTATTCTTGCAGAAAAGGCGAAATTTAGTCGTGACGAGCTTGTACATTATTTAGAGAAGAACGGTGTTGAGACAAGAAGTTTATTTCTTTCCATACCGACGCAGTGCCCCGGATTCAAATTCTTGGGATACAAAATGGGGAGTTTCCCGGAAGCGGAATATGTTGGCAATAACGGCTTCCATATAGGTATACATCAGGATATAACTAAAGAGCAAATTGATTATTTCATAGACCTTGTAGAAAAATTTATTGTCCAGCATAAATAATCAATGAATAAAGATTCTGTAATATTTATAGCGGAGAGGGATAATTTGTTAATTGCAGCACTATTTGCTAAACTTCTAAAAGAAGGCTATAAGAATGTGTTAGCGCCTAATCGTGACGAGTTGAACTTGCTTTCTCAAGAAAGCGTGATAGAGTTTTTTGAAAAATATAGACCGGAGTTTGTTGTAATATTTTGTAGCAAGTCCGGCGGTATAATTGCTAACATAAGCTTTCCTGCTGAGTTCATGTATTATAACCTGCAAGCTCAGATCAACGTTATTCATGCAGCCTGGAAAACAAAAGTTAAGAGACTTCTTTTTGTTGCGAGCTCGTGTGTATACCCTAAATTGTCCCCACAGCCTATGAAAGAAGAATATATTTTGACAGGCTCTTTAGAGCCCACAAGTGAGCCTTATGCAGTTGCAAAAATTGCAGGCATTAAGATGTGCCAGTCTTATAATAGACAATACAAGACAAATTTTATTTCCATTATACCAGCTACACCGTATGGTCCCGGTGATAAATTTGATGAAGAAAGGTCACATGTGATCAGTGCGTTATTGCTAAAATTTTACAAAGCTAAGATAAGAAAAGAGCCCTCCGTAGTCGTGTGGGGTTCTGGTAAGCCGCTACGCGAGTTTATTTATATAGACGACCTTGTAGATGCCTGCCTGTTTCTTATGCAAAGAGACGATGTTCCAGAAGTTATAAATGTAGGAACAGGAATGGAATTTTCCATTTATGAGTTAGCGCAAAAGATAAAAGAAGTAGTGAATTTTGAAGGCGAAATAGAGTTTGATATTACAAAGCCTGACGGTGTGGCGAGGAAGTTATTAGATAGTTCTAAATTATATTCCTTAGGTTGGAAGCCAAAGATAAGTTTAGAAGTAGGACTAAGGTTGGCCTACGAATGGCTACAACAAAATAAAAATATTTTATCTTTCTGAAACTCTTTAAACTTTTCTACTTTAATGAAGAAAGTACTCTGACAAATTACCTAAATTGGCTGGTTGTAACATTATACAGGCTAAAAAACTGCAGCTTGCCGTAAATTAAAATTGTTGGGGAACCTCTAAATTTAATATTGAATTTCTTTTATATACGTTCTATTGCCGGATATAATTTCTAAATCTGTGGAATTGCAAAAGGGGCAAGATAAGGAGTCTAAGTCTTTAATTTCTCTTTTGCAGCTGTTGCAATAAAGAGCGGGCTCTTCTGATTCTAAAATAAGTTCTACATTGCTCCAGTTTCTTTCCGGAAATATATGTTCCAGGAAGGAATGTTTTAGGAATTTAGGGTCAATTCCTGAGGCTTTCCCAACACCGATTATAATTTTTTTAGGTATTTTCCCTTTTGAACTTTTTTCAATTTCGTTTATTAAATCTTTTGCAATGCTTATCTCGTGCATTTTATATTCGTTTTCAAGTTGGCAAAAAGAAAATTTAACAGACGTTCTGCGCTTGCTTTCACTTTGGGGGAAATTTTTCCGCCAAGGTTAACATTTTCACCTTGTATGCCTAATATTAAAACTTCTTTACCTGCGGTTCTTAAAATTTCTACTGCTTTGTTCAAGCCCAAAGAATGTGTGGAAATACCCTGTCCTTTTAGCTCTGTCGGATAAAATAGTTTTATAGAGCCAACCTTTTCCCCAAAGTCAACTAAATCAATTAATATGATAACATTTTGTGGATAATTTATTATTTTAAAAAGATAGTTTTCAATACTTATCCCAGCATCTATAAAATTTTGTGGGAATTTCTCTATACCCTTTTTTGCTATATAAGTTCCTATACCGTCATCGCCGCGTAGCTCATTACCTAAGCAAACGACTAAAAAATCTTCTTTAAGGTGTTCGGATAATTTTGCGAAGGACTTATCGTGAGTCATAAAGTATGACTTGGTGGCGGCATTTAGGGCATAGTAGTGAGAAAAGGTCGTCTCGTTTTGTGAGCGTTATTTTTTTATTTACTTTTTCAATGATGCCCAATTCTTTTAACTTTTCGTTAAGATATGCTAAATTTGCTGCCTGCTTCTCGCCAATCTTGTTTAACATCCATAAGAGATGTTCCCGTGTTGAGATAATTTCTCCGCAGTTCTCGCAAATGAGTAAGTTCCCTTCTTTGAAGTCAACCAATTCTTCTCTTTTGAACCCTGCAAGCGCAAATTCAGGAACCATCTTTACGCCACCATCTGTTGTGCATATTCTTTCGCATTCTCCACACATTATACACCTGTCAAAATGCCAGATTATTTTCCTTTTTTTATTCTCTAAGTCATCTACCTGCTCAATTGCTTCCGCAGGGCACCAGTTCACGCATGCACCACAACAAATACACGTTTCTTGCGGCTTTGGTCTCCCTCTGAAGCGTGGATGAATTTCCGGCTTGCCAAAAGGATATTTTGTCGTATAAGGTCCTTTAAAAAGTGCTTTTATAGCCTCTTTTAATATTCTTGGCTGTAGTAAACTTGGCAACTTCATTTCTTATTCTCTTCTGCCCTCTTTTTACAAAAGAATTTTATTTTTCTTCGCTCTTCTTTGCTTCTTCGTATTTATCACACACGCTTTTTTCCCATAACTTAAATCCGCGTATATGCGCACCACGAGCAATAGCGTGTGCAGAGACAGGTGCTGTTAGCAATAAAAATAAGGCGCACAGGAGCGCCTTTATGCCAACACCTGTAAAACCATATATAAAGAAAATTCCAAGCATAATCCCACAGGTGCCAAAGGTTACACACTTAGTAGATGCCTGTAAACGGTTATATAAGTCCGGCAGACGAACTAATCCCAGACAGCCAAAGAAGTCAAACGCTAACCCTAAAACAATGAAAGCGTAGCCGATGGTTCCGAGCATTTTTTAATCTAAACCTTCCCTTTTTTAGTCAATAATGTTATAACTATGCCTACAATACCAATGATACCTGAAATCAAAAATATCGTAGATAGGTAATCCATTCTTTTACTCCTCAATAGGTCCTTCACCGGCTCCTATCCCCCATCACAGCTATGATTATTTTTACTAACGCCATATAAACTTCTTTGTTACTCTTTATTCATCAAATGAACGCCCCTCTAAGAACTTGGCAAGCGCAATCGTACCAATAAAGCTCTGTAGCGCCCACGCAATCGCTATATCTATGAAGAAGTCGCGCTTTGTAAATACCGCAATGAGCCCACAAAAACCAATGATTAAAATTCCAAGAATATCTATCGCAACAACTCTATCTGCAGGTGTAGGGCCACGAGCAATCCGCCACAAGCATAGAAAACAAGACAAAAGAAGGGGGTTCATTACTCTCAACACTACTGGGATTTTAATCGTTAGGTTTAATACAAGTAATGCCACAAATATAACAAATCCTATTATCCAACGCAATGTTTTCATCCCCCACCAACCTCTGATAATGAATGGCTAATTCTTTTCTTTAACTCATAATACCCCTTTTTGAAATACTTAAGTTTTCTTTCTCGTTCTTTAGCGTCCTTAAACGAACGGAAAGCTTCATAATATACAAGTTCGAAAGGTATATGCCGTTTTGTCCAATAACTTTTAGATTTATTATGTTCATTTATTCTTTTAATAAGATTCTTGGTTAAACCTATATATAGTTTATTACTTTTCTGGCTTTTTAAAATGTATACATAAAACATTAAAGGTTGGTGGGGGATCATTTTATTCAAATATTTTTTCTAAAATCTTCTCAAATCTCCTAACAATAATTTCCGTTGCTTCCTCTATATCATCGCTTTTTACCCATATCCAGTGAATGTATAAGTAACCATTTTCTTGGTCAACATCAATAGTGAAGGTCCCAGGAGTTAATGTGATAGAATTTGCTAAATACGTGAGCGCTGCCTCGGAACGCAGCTTAGTTTTTACTTTAACAATCCCGGGTTTAATCGGTAATTTGGGATGTATTACTCTATAAGCAACGTCTAAATTCGCTTTTATCATCTCCCATATGAGGACAATTAGATAATATACTAGCCATAAGTATCTCTTTGGTTCTTTAAACTTCCACGGATTTTTTGTGAACAAGTCGCCAACAGCATACGATACGAACAGCGATACAAGTAACCCAACTGCTAAATGTTGCCAGTCCAAGGACCAGCATAATAGACACCATACAACAAAAGATAATAGAAATGACAAAACCCTACTTTTCATAAGTTTTACTGTTTTATGCTTTCAAAAACATTGATACCATATTTTATTCCTTCAGTTAAAACTTTCACTGCAGGGTCAAGAAAAATTTCTTTTATTCCGGGCAATAGAAGCAATCCCATGGTTACGCACATTATAGATAATAATATCATTGATATTTTCATTGAAGTTGGCACTTCTTTTATTTGTTCAAACTCCGGATTTAATTTACCAAAAAATGCGTATTTCTGTACTTTTAAGAAGCTTGCTAATGTAAGTAAACTTACTATAACTGCAATCAATCCCAAGCCGAATCTACCAGCTTGTATACAAGCAATTATAATAACAAGTTTAGACCAAAAACCATTGAATGGCGGTATACCGGCGATAGACATAGAAGCGATAAGCGACGTAGCGGCGGTAATTGGCATTTTTTCTTTTAATCCACCCATCTTTCTTAAATCTCTTGTTCCAGTAGCATATTCTACAGCGCCACTGGTCAAAAATAATAAAGATTTAAAAATTGAATGATTAATCAAGTGAAATAATCCGCCAAGTATACCAAGTGGTGTCCCAAGACCAATGCCTAAGATTATATATCCAACTTGACTTATGGAATGGTATGCAAGTAGTCGTTTATAATCCCATTGGTATATCGCTAACAATACACCGATAGCCATTGATAGGATGCCGAAAATTGTTAGTATTTGTAGTATCATTTTATATCACGTAACAATTCTTGAATTAATTCTTCTGCTTTTGATAACGCAATTTCAATTTCTTCTTTTGATAGATATTCTGCAGGAAGAGGATATCGTTCTTTAAGGTAGTAACTACTGGCTTCTTGGCAGAATTCCAAGAATTCCGCCAATTTAGGATTGTATTTTGCTGCTTCAGTTAATAGAACTGACAAATCATGTATTTTCTTTAATTTCCAACCTTTTGAAAGTAAATAGCCCTTTAAGTATTTCTCAATTGCTTGTTGAAGATGAACTGCCGCATCTTCTAAATCGTTTTCCGCGAGTCGCCGTGAGACCCTTTCTAAATCTTTTTTTGCTTTTTCAAACCAATCAGGCGGATACAGAGATTCTTTATTTTCCATGAAGTATTTTGCCTTCCTTTAGAATCTGTTCAAAAAACTGGTCGCCAATTTCAATTCGTTTCTTTAATTCTTCAGGAGTTACAACAAATGGCGAAAACGGAATCCCCCAGACTATCTCTTGGACTAACTTATAAACTTCAGCCCAACGTTTATGAAACGGTTTTGTTGTAGGTTTTATTATTAACAGGTCTATATCACTTTCTTCGTTTGGGTTACCCCATGCATAAGAGCCAAAAAGAATGATTTTTTCCGGTTGATATTTCTCCTTAAGACGCTCAACAATCTTTTCAAGTATAGATTGAATTTGACTATTCATTAGAAGCCACCTACAGGCGGTACACCAACAATTGACATTGAGCCTATAATTGATGTTGTAAACGTTACTGGCATTTTTTCTCTTAACCCACCAAGTTTGTCTAAATCACGTTCATTATTAGTTGCGTATACTACTAAACCAGAATTCAAAAACATCAACGCTTTTGCAACTGCATGATTTACTAAATGGAATAGCCCTGCCAAAATCCCAAAAGGTGTCCCTAAACCAAATGCGAACATAATGTATCCAACCTCGCTGATAGTTGAATATGCAAGTAATCGTTTAAGGTCTTTCTGATATATAGCAAGAAACGCTCCAAGAACCATAGAAATAAGCCCAAGAACAAACAAAACTCTAACCACCTCCCCCCGCTATACCTAAAATATTAAATATAACTCTCACAAGAGCATATATACCTAATGACTTTATTAATACACCGGAAAGCATAGCAGAAATAGGTGCTGGCGCTGACGGATGCGCATCAGGTAGCCAAGAATGGAATGGCACAAGCGCAGATTTCAGCCCAAACCCTAACAAGAAAAGCACAGTTATAAATCCAATTAAAGTTGAATTCGGTTTTGTAATTAGTGTTTGAGAAATATCAGCCATATTCAATGTAGAAGTATATGAATACAACATTGCAATACCGATGAGGATAAATAACGATGCAGAAGAACCCATAACTGCATACTTAAACGATGCTTCAAGTTCTTCCGCTTCTGTACCGAATGCAACAAGCGCATACGATGATATAGCGCCGATTTCTAACCAGACGAATAAATTGAACATATCACCAGTAACAGCAACACCGTTTAAGCCAGTAAGCATAAGCATAAATAATGTATAGTATTTCCATTTATCAGTATATTTCTCCATATAGGACATAGAGAACAGTATTGCACAAAACGCAACAATATTTATTGTAACGAGCATAAAGATTGATAGCCCGTCAAGGACAAAACAAATGCCAAACGGTGGTATCCATTTACCCATTTGGTGTATGATTATTCCGTGGTC
>Ga0272449_1005185_pt1 | contig 10274 bp, 8 predicted proteins | sample YNPCB0241_FD_198679 | JGI IMG/M metagenome (GOLD analysis project Ga0272449, IMG submission 198679) | Hot spring sediment microbial communities from Yellowstone National Park, WY, United States - YNP-CB-024-1 | ecosystem: Environmental > Aquatic > Thermal springs > Hot (42-90C) > Sediment...
GCTAAGTGGCAACACTGTACCTACACCAGCATATAGCCAAATGCCTGTTTGCTGAGGATGCGGGTGGGCCTTGAGGGGTCGGGCTCCACCTTCTCGCGGAGGCGGTGGACTAGCTGGGCAACAGTGGCATCGGAGATGGCCGAGGTATCTTTGCTTTCAGGCCACACCGCCTCGATTATGTCATCATGCGAGCATACCATGCCGGCATGCTTGTAAAGGAATAGCAGCAGCGCATATTCTTTCCTGGACAGCTTCTTCGGTTGCCCGTCCACCAGCACCTCCTTCTTCCCCTCGTCTATCTTCAACCAGGCGACCTGCGGCTCCCCACCATGCCCCTCAGCCAGTGACTTCTTGCCCACGATCACGCCGGTGTCCTCGGTCTCCTTGAATACCAGCACTGTGTGCGCCGAGTTGCCCTCAACGCCAAGGCCAATCTTGCTGTTGTGCTTGAGTTCGTACAGGTTACCGGGGACTATACGGTCATCATCCAGCATGGTGCCATTGGTGCTGCCGAGGTCGCGCACCCAGTACCTGCCATCCTTGAGTATTATCTCGAGGTGCCGCCGCGAAATGACCTCATCGGTGAGCTCGATATCGGGCTGGCTCTGCGGGGTGCGTCTGCCCACCAGGGTGACCGGCCTGTTCAGGGCGAATGTCTTGCCGGTATCCTCAGCATTGCCCTTCCTGACGATTATGAACGCCAAAGGCAACCTCCCATAAAGTGTATTTTAGCGCACTGTAGTATAATGGTGCATGTCAGCGAACTTGTCAGACGTGTGTCAGGCGTTTGTCAGCTAACCGTCAAGCAAAGTAGACGGCAATCGCGTTATATTGTTACGAAGGTGCGTAGCAGCGACCATGATAGTGAAGGACTTGCAGTCTCCCGGTCAGCCGGCTGATGCCGGAAGCGGCCGCGATGATACGGTATCTACCCAGTACCGACCGTCAATCGCCGCTGGTGGACGGGAACGCACCGAACCTAAGACCATCTGCCCCAGGTGCCAGAGTCCAAATATCCCGGGCAGCTTCTTCTGCTATACCTGCGGGAAGTATTTCGCCGATGTGGATGGGACGGGCAGGAGCAAGGGGAAACGCGCTCGGGGCGCAGCACAGTCGCCGGCACCAAAGGCTAAGGTGATAATGCCCGACGGCAGTGAGCTCGTCCTCACCGGCGACCCCGTGTTTATCGAGCGCGCCGATTTCGCCGGTATGCTACCCTATGAGACATTGATGGCAGTATCGCGGCAGCATATTCTGATAAGCTATAGCCGGGGCAACTACTATATTCAGGACTACGGGCCCGAGGGCAAAGGCAGCACCAACCATACTAAAGTCAACGGCGTTGATATATACGGCAAGAGAAAGCCCCTCAGGGACGGCGATGAGATCGAACTCGCCGGGCAGCCGGAGCTGACCGTGACCTTCAGGCTGCTCGACGGAAAGGAATAGAAGTAATAGCGGAGGCTGGTTTGGAAATAGGTTATTGGTCGGATACGGGACTGGTGCGCAGCCTCAACGAGGACAGCGTCCTCTGCACTAGGTTCGACCTGAAGACCCATCTGGGCATAGTCTCGGCGGGGCTCTTCGCCGTGGCTGACGGTATGGGCGGACACAACGCCGGCGAGGTTGCCAGCGACCTCGCCGTGAGGACATTCCACGCCGAATGCCTCTCCCACCTCCTCACCCAGACCACCATCTCACCGCTGTCAATTCTGGAAGCTGCCGCTGTGAGGACGAACGCCATTGTGTTCAATACCGCGGCTCAGGAGGGGCTCAGGGGGATGGGCACCACCCTCACCGCAGCACTGGTAATCGGCAATAACCTTTATGTGGCACATATCGGTGATTCCAGGTGCTATATCATCAACACCCGTGAGACCATTCAGGTGACCAAAGACCACTCCGTGGTGCAGCAACTGGTGGACGCCGGGATAATCACCGCGGAGGAGGCAATGCACCACCCCAACAGAAATGAGATAACACGCGCCCTGGGCTATTTTAGAGAGACGACGCCCGACCTGTACCACCTGAAACTGTATGCCGGCGACCACATACTGCTCTGCTCTGACGGTCTATGCGGCGTGCTACCACAGGAGAAGATAGCCCAGACCGTCCTGCGGTCTCCCAGCGCCAGCCAGGCGTGCCTCGACCTCACCGCCCAGGCAAATCTGGCGGGGGGACCGGACAATATATCGGTGATAATAGTGAAGCCAGAAAACCTGCCCTCATGGCAGGCTGTAGTCTCGGCCGAGACCACGCTGGCGGGGAAATCGGGAGGGAACGATGTGGGGCTTTGAGTTCTCCGACCTGCTGATGGTCCTGGTATATGCTGCGCTGGCGATATGCGTCGCCGTGCTCATCTCTGTACGCGTGCGCAAGAAGCGTACCCCGCGCCCCGACCGGCAGAAGACACATGTTCCCGCACCTGCCGATGGTAAGGCATATGTCCTCAACGGGCGCTATGCGTTGATTGCGCCACCCTTCAAGCAGGGCGGCATGGCTACCATCTGGCGCGCCGTGGAGCGCAGGACGGGCAGGCCGTGCATCATCAAGACTCCGCGCCGGGGCACCGCCATGGACAATGTCTATCTGGAAAAGCTCTTGCTGGAAGCTAGCTTTCTGAAGAGGCTGGACCACCCCGGCATAGTGAAATACATTGACGATTTCTATCACAAGGGCGAGTTCCATCTTGTCCTCGAATACCTGAACGGTGAGACACTGCTGGCGCTCTCGCCGAGGTCGCCACTGCAGGAGCAACAGGTCGTCCTCTGGGCATGCGAGCTCCTGGACGCCCTGTACTACATACACAGGGCTGGCATCATTCACAGGGACGTCAACCCGAAGAATATCATGCTATGCAGCGACGGCACGGTGAAGCTGATTGACTTCGGCACAGCGAAGGACCTTGACCCCGACAAGGACAAGACCCATTACGATTCGTTCACGCAGATCACCAACAGGGGGTTCGATATTCCGGAGCTGTTCATCGGCAGGAAGAGCGACCACAGGTGCGACCTGTGCGGCCTGGCGCAGACATGCATATACCTGCTCACCCTGGATGAGCCCAACGATATCTGCCAGCACCTGTTCAGGTACAACTGGCCCCGCTCCTTCACTGAGGCGGCACTCCTCGCCGACTACCTCGTTTCCGCCGGCGTATCAAAGCGCGTGGCGAAGTGTCTGGCGCAGGCAGTGATGTTCTCCCCGGACAGCAGGTTTGCCAACGCCCGCGCCATGCAGGCGGCACTAGCCTCGGAAAGCGGCTACCTGATAAAACAGCTGCAGGCGGTATCGCAAAAATGAGGTGTAAGCCCATCGTCACCGTCCTCGTTTTGAGCCTCCTGCTGGCACTGGCGGGAGGGACGGCAAGTGTCGGCGCAGTGGGTCCGGCGACGGACAACACTACCGTCCTCGATATCCCCGCCGACGACCACACCGGTGAGATAAAGCCGCCGGTGGAGTACTCATGGCTAGCGCCTTCGGCGCAGCCCGAAAATGCCTTGCCCGATTTCATCCCCGCCTTCATCGGACCGTCCGCAGAGCGCAACTCCACCGTCACCGGCAGGGAAAACTGGTATCTGGAGGTGGACATCAATGCGCCGGGGTGGCTCTACATCTGTGAATATTTCCCTGAGGGCACAGTCCCACCGGGGAGGTGGCTGGCCTATAAATGGCATCTGCCGCAAAGCGGCGTCTGGAGGCTAGGCCCCTTCGCCCCTGGCGAGGACGAGCCTGAAGGGCAGCACATATACAGGATATGGTTCTACAGTAATGGGCACTGGGCTGGAGATGACTCGGAGCAGTCGCAGGGCAAGCTTGTCTACTGGACATATACCAGAGAAGAGAGCGCCGAGAAGCCCGGTGAGCAGCCGGGACCCCACGCAGCGCCGACCACACCTGAAGACAAGTTTACCGACCGCCTGCGCGCGCTGCTAACATCGCCGCTGGCAGCGCTAATCGGCTTTTCAGCCCTGCTTCTCCTTGCACTTGCCCTACTCGGTCTCTACCTCTACAGGCGCTACTCCAAACGCCGAGAGGCACCACCACCTGCCAGAACAAAGCTGGAGGGGATGCCGCCCCCTGCTCCTGAAGCCACCCCCAGGGGAAAGATAGCCCTGCCCAACGGCATGGAAATTTTGCTCGACGGCGGTGGCAGGGTTATCGGGAGGGGCGACCTCGCCAGGGCACTGGAGATACAGGAGCTGGCGCTGGTATCGAGGCGACACTTCGAGATCAAAGCGCAGCAGGGACAGTTCTACATTGAAGACATGGGCAGCACCAACGGCACCAGGCTCAACGGCGTGGACATCAAAGGCAAAGGACAGGTAGCCCTCAACCACGATGACATAATAGAACTTGCCGGCATAGTCCGGCTGAAGTTCCACATCCTCTGATTCGATAGCACCGCCTCACCCGCACCACCCACTTTTTGTCAGCAAACTGTCAACCTCCTGTCAACCCGCGGTCAAGCAGTCCGCCTCCGCTGCGCGTATATTTAGAATTAAGAGATGTCGCAAGGAGTTGACTCAAAGGATTAAGGACATGAAGAAGTCTTTCTCAGCATTTGTGGTCGTTATCCTCGCCTTTGTGGCTGCCGTCGGTGCGGCGCTGCCCGTGGGGGCACAGGACTTTCCCTCCCCACCCTCCGACCCCCAGGAGCCGTGGCAGCCACCTTATGGCGGAGAGCAGTCCCTGGAGCCGCCGGTAAGGGCGGAGACTTATGGTCAGACCTGGCCCTCGCTGCAGATCTCACCGCCGGAGGTGGCGCCGGGCACAGCGCCGGCTGCCATAGTGGGCGCCTGTCTGGTCAACAGTTACGGGCAGATACTGACCAACCTCTACCGCAACTGGGCATGTTACCTTATCGTATCCGTTAGCGGTCCGGGCTACTTCTATCTCTGGGAATACTACCCTCCGGGCACAGTCCCTTATGGACACTGGCTGTGTTACCGCTGGTATATCCCGCGCGCCGGCGTGTGGCAGCTTGGACCCTTCGTCGCCGAGCCCTACGACCCGCCCGGCAGGTATGTGTGGAGGATGTGGTTCCTCTCTGGGGCCCACTGGTCAACGCGCTCGCTGAGCTTCACCTATACCGCGACCTATTACCCGCCTGACATACCCGCCCCACCACTTGAGCCGGTCACCCCGCCGGTGATCAACTCATTCACCGCCAGCAAGACAACTATAGAGGCGGGGGAGACAGTGGTGCTGAACTGGACAACCACCAACGCCAGCAGCGTGACTATATCGCCCGGAGTGGGCACGGTTGCCGCCTCAGGCTCCACCTCGGTCACCCCCTTCGCCACCACCACTTACACGCTGCTGGCGAAGGGAAAATCCGACAAAACAGCTTCCTCTTCCCTGACCATAACGGTCAACCCCAGGATACCGCCCGCCCTCAGCGCCGACCCGGCCATGATAAAGAAAGGCAAGATAGCGACACTTTCCTGGAACGCGCCGGGGGCAGTCCGGGTGGCTATCAGCGGCATTGGCAGCGTGGGCACCAGTGGCACACTCCAGGTGTCACCACAAAAGACCACCACATACACGCTCACCGCCGCCTACGTTGACGGCAGCACCCAGTCAGTGTCGGTGACCGTCACCGTGGAGCAGCCGCCATACCTGTTCTGGGGATTGATGGCTTTGCTGGGGCTGGCAGCGGTGGCGATAGTAGTCCTCGCCGTCCTTCTCGCCAGAAGACGGGCGAGGGTTGCCCAGCCAGTGGAGGTAGCCACAGAGGCAGGCAGGACCACCCAGCCGGGGACAGCAACGCCATACACAAATACGCTGCCAGCAACCACGCCTCTGCTGGAAGCCCCTCCCGCCAAACTGGTGTTACCCGATGGCAGTGAGGTGCTCCTTGCCGGCAACGCCAGGTCATTCGGCAGACAGGACTTTCAGGGCTGCATGCTGCCAGAGAACGCCGGCTACATATCTCGCCAGCACTTCAATATCTGGTATGAGAACGGCAAATACTATATCGAGGACCGCAGCAGCACCAACGGCACCAAACTCAACGGCAAGGAGATCAAAGGCACCGGCAGACACGCGCTTGCCGACGGCGATGTCATCGAACTTGCCGGCAAATTGAGCATCGCTTTCAAGAAAGCAAACAAAAACACTAATGAAAAGGAGGTGTCATGAACTTCAGAACGATGCTTTTCATCATAACAGCGGCATTGCTGCTATTTTCCGCGCTGCTAACAAAGGTCAACGAATAGAAAGTAAAGAAAGGAGGTACAAATGAACTTCAAGAAAACAGCTCCAATCCTAACAGCAGTATTCCTAGCATGCTCGGCATTACTAATCCAGGTCATGCCAGCATATGCTGCAGACAGTGCTGAGGCACAGGCTGACTCCTCTGCCACAGCCACCGTTACCGTCAATGCCACCGGGGACGACTCCACGGTCACAGTAACGGTGTCAGCCTCCGCCTCAGCAACGGCTACGGCTGGTGAATCGGTCTCGCCCCCTGCCTTGCCGCCCTTGCCACCCCGACCGCCGGTGCCGCCACCTCCGCCACCCCCACCACAGGACTGCTGTCGGCATTGCGACCCCTGCTGCCCCTGCTATCCGAACTGCGGCTGGCCCTGTGAGTGCCGATGGTCGGTATGCGTCCGCCCGGCAGTTGTGGTCGTGACACAACCGCAGCCGCAACCTCAGCCACAGCGGCAGGTAGACCCGCCGCCGGTGGTCAACGCCTTCAGCGCCGGTCCCAGCTTCATAGAGCCGGGACAGTCGGCGACACTCACCTGGACGGTAAGCGATGTCCTCGAAAGAAGCGTAACCGTCACCATATCACCTGGCATCGGCCCGGTGCCTGCCTCAGGGTCATACACCGTGACACCTAGCTCCACCACCACTTACACGCTCACCGCCACCAATGAGGACGGCACCGTCACCGCCAGCACCACGGTCACCGTCGTCGCCCCTGCTGCCACACTGAGTACCGGCAGCAGTTCGGACAGTGGCGCTGTGGATACGGGCAGCAAAGGCGCTGGCACCACCTTTACCCTCAGCTTCGGCGATGGCTTCAACCTTAGGCTGCTGTACGTCCTGGTGGCTGTGCTGATGGCTGCCGCCACCGTAGCGGTACTGGTAATCGTCACCCGAAAGCCCGCCCTGGCTCTAGCAGCCGAAGGCGCGGGCACCCGGGTGGGGCACCTCTCCTGCGTTGCCACCACCAGAACAGAGAATGACTCCGCCCACACCAATGCGGTGGCTTCCGCTCCCGGACCGAAGCTTTTGACCCCTGATGGCAAACAGGTACCCCTCCCGGCAAACACAGGCGTACTGGGCAGGAAGGACTTCCGTCCCCTGCTCACGCCCGACGAGGCAGCCCTAGTCTCCAGGGAGCACCTGTACATCAATTGCGAAGGTGGCAACTACTACATCGAGGACAAGGGCAGCACCAATGGCACCCGGCTGAACGGCGCCGACATTAGAGGCAAGGGCAGACATTTACTCAAGGACGGTGATGAAATCAGACTTGCCAATGTCCTCACCCTGATTTTCAGGGCTTAAAACTCCCCAGAGCCGGCACCCGCAAACACCGCAGGTGCCGGCTCTTTTTTCGCCCCGACGGAATCCAATGTTCAAGGCGGTCAAGAACTGATTCAGGCGATACAGGATGCTGCCCGAAGGTCAACGAAGGAGCTCGTTGCAGATGAGGGGATGAAGCCTGCTGTTGCCAGAAGGTGGCAGAGCCTTACAAAGCGGCCACTTCCTTTAGCACCGATAGCGCATAGAAAGTGTATTCCAGGGTTGGGATGCCGATGACGGGGGCACGGGCAAAGCCACCGCCTGTGCGGTGGCAAGAGAGGACAAAGTCGATAATGGGGTTGACTTCAACGGGCACTTCGCCCAGATTGGCAAGCCCGCCGACCAACCAGTACAAGTCTTCGATGAACTGCATTTTTCCCAGCGATTCTCTATGCCTGAGGTAAGCCTTGGTGGCAGCAGCCCTCGGCACCTCCACCTCCAGCAGCCGATAGACCGCCGTGGCATAGAAGGTCGATGCCAGCGTGGAGTGTCCACCCCGCCCATAGCCACCATCCTTGTTTAACAGACTGCCAAGGAAGTGGCACACCCCCCCCACGTCAAACTCAGCGCCCACCCTCTTGAGCACGCTCACCGCTTGATAAGTCTCCTCTAACTCCGAGGACACCTCTACATATATATTGTCGGTAGCACCGAACCCGCCAAGGCTATTTCTAGACACCATGATGTGCTGCGAGGCGTGGCTTATTAAGTCCTCAGTCAGCTCCCCCAGGTCAGCCAGAACCTCTACGGCGTGGAATATGCTACTGATGCTACATAGCGCGCCCTCTCGGAGCTGGCCACGAAAGAATGCCACCACACCAGCCGGGGCAGACGGCTTGGCGCCTAGGAGGGCGAGGCTCTTGACCGCGAAGTAGGTATCAGCACTGCATGACGGCGGAGTACGGGCAAAAAAGTAGCCGCCGTCAGCCAGCCGGCACCGTTCTATATACCCGACCACTCGGCGCTTGAATTCCCCGCTCGGACTATAATAGTGCCCCCTTCTCTGCAGCAAGGCTCACTCCCCTATGAAGCCTTTCATCAAGACACCCGTTGGCAGCAAACAAAAAGCCTCTACCAAGAGGACCGGTAGAGGCTATCATCCCTGACGGGCGCTTCGGGGCTTGCCCCCGGCGAGCCTCATCGCCTTAATTCAATATACCACAACAGTACCGCAGTGCAAAACCACGAACCCAACGCAGTTCGGAACCGGGCAGATACCCCTCACTCGCCAGCCTGGCGACCGGCTGCACGCGATGGCCACCAGCTCCACCTTCCAGCAAGCCTGGCAATCGCTGGCATCAGGAACGCCCGCACAATGAAGGTATCGATAAGGACACCCAGAGCAATTGCTGCCCCGATCTGGAGCACCACCCGGAGGGGCGATGTCGCCAGGGTGGCAAAGGTGCCAGCCAGTATGATGCCGCAGCCGGTGATAACCCCACCGGTGTTGCCCACAGCATGCGCCACCGCCTCTTTCACCGACCGCTGCTGCATCTCCTCACGAATGCGCGACATGAGGAAGATGTTGTAGTCAGCCCCCAGCGCTACCACCACCACGAAGATGAAGACCGGCACCAGGTACATTATGCCGGGGTGCCCGACAATATCCAGAAAGAGCCAGGTGGCTATTCCCAGAGTGGCACCATAGGTGAACAGCACCGTGAGCACCATATAAAGCGGCGCCAGCAGGCTGCGCAGCAAGACGACGATGACCAGCAGTATGCCGACCGTCGCCAGCACCGCCACACGTGCAAAGTCAGTATCGTTTGTGGACAGGATGTCAGCCAGTATGGCACCGACACCACCCACATAGCAGCGGCTATCCCTGAGGTTCGAGGCGCTGATGCCATGGCTGACGGCCTGCCTCAGTCTGCCCACCATGTCTACCGCCTCCAGCGAGTAAGGGTCAGCGGATGGGATGACGTTTATCCTGGCAATCGTCCTGTCGGTCGAAAAATAGCTGTCCATCAGGTACTGCGTGAACGCCGTCTGCGTTTCCAGCCTGAACTCCCCCGCCAGCGCTTCAAGGCTGTCAGCCAGTTGCGGCAAGACCTGCCCCAGCCCGGCGAGCAGCTTCGCCATTGCCTGCGGGTCACTGGCTGCTGGCATCTGCCCTGACATGGCGGCGAGCCCCTTCAGGCTGATTACCACCTTCTGGAAGTTGGGGCTGTGTACAATGCCGGGATATTGCAGGGCAAGCTTCTGCATCACGTCGCCACACGAACGTAAAGACTGTAACGCCGTCAGGTCTCCGCCGGCAAGTGCCCGGCTAGCGCCACGCACCTCACCGGCTAACTCGGTAAGTTCATGCTCCGGGGCTGCGTAATAGTCAACGCGGGCGACGCCGGGGACTTCCTCAAGAGACTTAGCTAGCCTGTCAACTGCCTCACGAGACGCAGGTGAAGAGATATCGCCGGAAGGCAACTGGACTAACAGGTATGCCGGTGAGAACTCGCCTATAGGGAAGTGCTCGGCTACTAACCGGTAGCCACGTGCCGACTCCACAGTTGTGGGTATCTGACTGATGATATCGGCGGTGCGCTGGAAGTGCAGCAGCGCCGGGTAAGGCAACAGGAGCAGGGCGACAGGGACCACCGCAGCCACTACCGGGTGCTGGCTTATCCACCTGCCTATGTCCATCCAGCCAGGACCGCGCCGCCGCTTACCAGCCGAATTCTTCCCCGGCCAGAAGAGGTGCCTGCCAAAGAGTGACATCAGCGCCGGCACCAGCG
>Ga0272449_1005188_pt1 | contig 10271 bp, 10 predicted proteins | sample YNPCB0241_FD_198679 | JGI IMG/M metagenome (GOLD analysis project Ga0272449, IMG submission 198679) | Hot spring sediment microbial communities from Yellowstone National Park, WY, United States - YNP-CB-024-1 | ecosystem: Environmental > Aquatic > Thermal springs > Hot (42-90C) > Sediment...
CAGCCACCTTTGTGGGATATTTATTAAAAGGTTACTTAGGTTGCACTGTAGCAACAATTTCTGTATTTACTCCATCTTTTATTATGATGGCTTTAGCCTCTGAGATTTCAGAAAAGATAAAAGATTTAAATATTTTTATCAGAGCAAAAAGAGGACTTTTAGCCTCCTTTTCAGGTCTACTGCTTTTTGCAACAATTAAGTTTGCTCAATCTGTTGATTGGAATTGGTTAAAGATATTAATAGTTTCTATTAGCTTCTTTGCCTTGTTTAAAAGGGTAAATATTCTTTATATTGTTATCACCGGAGCAGTAATTTCAGTTTTTTTATTTAATTAAGAGACCCCCATAGATTAAATACTAATGGGGGTCTCTTTGTGGGAGGGGCGGGGTGTAACTAATTAGAATTTTTTATATAAAAGGATACTTTTTTGTAAAGTTGGAAAACATCCCCCTTTGGAATATAATCTGTGACTTTTTTTTGTAAAGTTAATTTTTTTAAATAGTTTTCATCTAAAGAAGAGTAAAACAATACGGGAATTCTGAATTGTTTAATGTTACATTCAAGTAACTCATATAGTTTATCTCCAGATAAAGCAGGCATATTTACATCAAGAAGAACAATATTAGGACAAAAAGTTTTTATATTCTTTGTTGAACCAAGCCATCCATAATTTTCTTTAACTCTGTAACCAACCTTTTCAAGTAGTTCTTTTGTAATCTTTAAATCTTCTTCATTATCATCAATTATCAATATTTTACCTCTTTCCATAAAATCCTCCTTTACTCTCCTTTTATTAATTTTTCTGCAAAATAGTAGGGTAACCCACTTTTTATTATTGCTCTAATAACTGATTTGATATCATACTGTCTTCTAATAAAAGTTACCTGAACATTACTTCTGCTTATATCTATTAAGCATAAACAGGTTCTTGGGTCTTTATCTTTTGGTTTCCCAACACTTCCAGCATTGATAAAATATTTACCATTCAATTTTTTAAAATAGGGAATATGTGTATGCCCATAAATCATCAAATCTGCTTGAGCTTTTTCTGTCATTAAAAAGAAAAAATTATCAGGTCTTTCCTCATACCAGTAGAGATTATTTTTTGTTGGTGTAGCATGAAAAATTTTTACTCTCCTTCCCTCTACCTCAAAGGATATCTGAAAGGGTAAATTTTTCATATAATTTTTTGATTTTTCTGTTACATGTTTTTTTGTCCATTCAAAGGATAAATGAGCCATTTCTGCTTGAAAATGGTCTTCATATTTACAACCGCAATTTTCTTTATCAAAAGCAACTGATTCATCATAATTACCCTGAACTCCTTCGATTTTGTGTTCAATCAGAAAATCTACTACCTCATTTACAAAGGGAGCATAACCGCCAAGGTCTCCAAGATGATATATTGTCTCTGGTTTTAACTCCTTGGTAATATCATAGGCAACCTGAAGAGCTGGAAGATTTCCATGTATGTCTCCTAATATTGCCAGTTTCACAGTTTAATTCCTCCTTAATGGCTGAATATTGTTTTCAATTTCAAATAGGTTCGTTTTAATGAACTATCCGTAACTGGCATAAGTACAGTATTTTCAGAGATTAAATACAGATTGCCTCGCCAGTTGACTTTTGATGTTATGAAGGGAACAAACCATATAATTCCAGACATTAAATCCTTTATTGGTGAAAACATTATCTGAATTCCTGGTTTTTCTTTAATCATTCTCATTACCAAGTAATCGCCAGTTGTTTTTATTAGCACAGACAGTAAAAGCAAAATTAATGATAAATTAGAAAAGGCATAGAAAAAAGGGATTAAAGAAGCAATAAAAACTGGATTTGCTAAAGGTTCTGTAAAGTATTTAACTCCTCCAATTTTCCATCTAATTTTTGCCCATCTCGTATGTCTGTTAAAAAATCTTTTTATTGACCAGTATTCATTTATATTTTTAATCATGTAATTTGAAAGAACAACTTTTTTCCCTTTTTCATGCATTAATTTACCAATTAAATAATCCTCTGCTAATACATCCTGAACTGCGTTAAATCCTCCTATCTCTTCAAAATCCTTTTTTCTCATTAACATAGATTTTCCAATACTACAGGGCATTTTAAGAAACTTATCAAGAAGGCAAACACTTAATATAATGAATGAATTAAGCTGAAGATTTTCTAATACTGCACCAAAACTTTTTCCACCTACACCAACAATTAAATTAGTAACAAGTCCGACATCCTCAGTCATAGATGAAACAGTCTTTCTAAGATAATCATCTTCGACACAGACATTGCTGTCACTTATTAAAAAATAATCATATTTTGAAATTCTGTAAGCTTTCATCATATTTTTTACTTTAGGATTTAAAGCTTTACTGGAGTTATCAATGACTATGGTTACTCTATCAGGGTATTTATTTCTTATTTTCTCAGCAACTCTGTATGCAGGATCATTGCGATTTTCAAGAGATAAAATTACTTCATATTCAGGATAATCCTGCTTACAGAAACTTTCAATATTGTCAAATAAATTGTCATCAAGTCCTTTAAGTGGCTTAATAATAGAAATTGGCTGGGTAAAACTGTTAGGAATCTCTTCACTCAGCTTTTTTCTTAACGCCAAAACCTGGAAAAAATAAATTATAAAACTTAAACCTAAAAGAATTAATATTAACCATAGAAGCATTTTTACCTCCTAAAAAGGGTTATTGCAACGCCTTTGTTGTGTTTAATGCATGTTTTTATAGTTTCTTTATCCTTTTCACAGTTAAGTAGAGTCTTCCATGAATAAAGATGTCTTGCCTTATGAAAGTCACTGTTTGCGATATAGGGATATTTTTTAAGGCTTACAACATTAAAAACATCATCCCTGTTTGCAATCTCCCATGCATCAATATACTTGCCATATTTCTGCTTGTTTTTCCAAAGATAGAGGGTGTTTCTTATTTCTCCCTTCATGTGATGGGGATGGCAGGCAACTACAAGAGCATTTTGTTTTTTTGCTTCAAGAAATATTGATTCATAACTACCGCAAGCAGGAATAAAGTTCTTAATATCAAGTATTAAGATATGGGCAGATTTGTCTGAGGATAAATAGTTTTTACTGATTTCAACCCCTGGTATTACAAGCATTTCATATTTATTCCAAGCCCTTTGTGCTTCATACTCAATATTTTCAAGATATTCATTAAAGTTTTTTTCCGTAATTGTGAATCTGAATTTATATGCTAATTTGCCTATGAGACTGTCTCCATTTACAACATGGTCTGTTATTGCTATCACATCAAATCCTGCCTGACCAAAAAGGTCAACAACTTTTTTTAACTCTAATGAACCATCGGAATACTTAGTATGAATATGAAAATCGCAAAGTAACATTTTCAATTTGATAATAGCATCAGAAAGTTACACGAATATTAAAAGAAAATTAAATTTTTGTTAAATTTTTGACGAGATTTAACTAAAAATTAACATTTTTTTAAAATTTTTGTAACATTTTTTTGTAATAATCAAAATAAAAAATTCTCTCTCGGAGGAATATATGCCATACGCTGAATTTGGAACTCTTAAATCAAACCAAATTTATGAGAATTTGTACTCTCAGTTAACAGTCCATTTTCAACCAATATTTCATTCAAAAACAAGCAAAGTTTTCGGATATGAAGCCCTTACAAGGCATAAACAAAAAAAAATCAATATAAAAAAATTATTTGATGATGCTAAATCGAAAGGCTTTATTTATCTTCTTGATATGTTATGCAGAAGAAACGCTATCAAAGAGGCATCAAAACAGGGGCTTAAAGATTATCTTTTCATAAATATATGTCCGGAAACTCTATTAGATCCTCAACACACTATAGGGCTAACAGACAGATTTACAAAGGAATTTAATTTCCCAAAGGAAAAAATTGTTCTTGAAATTACTGAGCAAACAGCAATTGAAAATTACGATATTTTTATTGAATCAGTTTTTTACTACAAAAATTTGGGATATAAAATAGCTATTGATGACTTTGGAGCTGGTTTTGGTGGACCTAAACTTTTAAGTCTAATTGAGCCAGATATAGTAAAAATAGATAGACACTTTATATCCTGTCTCAAAGAAAATCCAATTTGTAAGTCCTTTGTTTCTTTTACAGTTAATCTCTGTCATGAGAGAGGTATAATGGTTGTAGCAGAGGGAATAGAAAATCAGTTGGAGCTTATAGAAGCTTTGAAACTTCAGATTGATCTCCTACAGGGTTATTATCTTGGAATGCCTACTTCAAATATAAGAGATAATGATGATCAATAAAGTTGAACAAAATAAAAATGAACTTATTATTTTGGATCTATCAATAGGAGAAATAGCTGAAAGAATACCACCGATAACTTCAAAGACAAATATTAATGAGGCTTTTCTTAGATTTATGAAAGATGAGAAATTTAGCTTAATTCCAGTGATTGATGAACAAGAAAGAGTAATTGGTCAATTAAATAGAATAAGATTCTTAGAAAAGACAGTATTAGGTAAATATGGCTACGGCATTCATTTAAATTCCAGAAAATGTGTTTGTGAAGTTATGGAAAAACCTTCTTTAATTGTTGAGTATAATTTAACCTTAGAGGAGGTATCAATTCTCGTTCAATCAAGAGCAATTGATAATATATACGATGATATTATAGTAAATAAAGATGATAAGTACTTTGGTACTATTTCAGTCAATATTCTTTTAAATGCTATAACTCAAAAAGCTATAATGCTTGCAAAAGAAGCAAACCCACTTACAGGACTTCCTGGAAATTGGGTAATACAAAGAGAGATAGAAAAAAGGATTTTAAATAAACAACACTTCGATACTGTTTACATTGATATAAACAACTTCAAACCATACAATGACCACTATGGTTTTAGCAGGGGTGACAGGGTAATTACAGTTCTTGGAAGAATTATTTATGAAATATCAAAAAATTACAAAGGAACCTTTGTTGGACACATTGGTGGAGATGATTTTATATTGCTGTCAAGTTGTGAAGACTCACTACAAATTTGTGAAAAAATAATTGAATCCTTTGAGTCTTATTTACCTGAGTTTCATGGAGATGATTTTATTAAGGGATACTATATTGGTAAAAATCGAAAGGAAGAAGAGAAATTATTTGGATTACTTTCACTTAGCTGCGCAATTGTAAGCACCGAAATGCGAAAAATAACATCTTATGCTCACCTTGCTTCTATATCTGCAGATGTAAAGGCAGAGGCAAAAAGAAGGTCAAAAGAACAAAAAAAATCTATAGTCTTTAAGGAGAGGAGAAATGATTAATGATAAAATTTCTTTGTATTTCGCTCTTTTTTCTCATGAATTAAAATCTCCTTTGAATACTATAATCAACTCTGCAAAACTTATTGAGCTCAACATCCATAATTCAGATGAAACAAAAATAAAAAGATATCTATCACTGATTTTATCATCAGCTCTGTATCTTAAAACATTTATACAAAATACTATTGAATTTGGAAGAATAAGTTTTGATAGAGAAGAACTCTACATAGAAGAATTTGATATTATAGAGGTTTTGTACGAAATAGTAGATTTAACAAAAATAATGATAGAGGAAAAAAATATAGAAGTTGAATTCAATCCCTCACAAAAGGAATTTTATATTACTTCTGATCCTATTAAAATAAGGCAAATTTTATTAAACATCTCCTCAAATGCTGCAAAATTTACTAAAGAGGGATACATTATATTTACAATTGATGAAAAAAAAGACGGTGTTTTGATTAATGTGAAAGATACAGGATGTGGTATAAAACAGGAACAACTCGATAAAATTTTCGCTCCTTACTGTAGTTTAGAAAAAAGATATGAAACTCTTTGTGAAAGCTCGGGATTGGGACTTTTTATTACTAAACAGCTTTTATTTTTTATTGGTGGAGATATTTCCATAAAAAGTGAGTATTATAAAGGAACAGAAGTTGAAATCTTTATTCCTTCAAAAAGGCGTTAATAAAAATTTTCTCTGGGGTGTGGCAACCTCTGCTTTTCAACTTGAAGGATCACCATATGCGGACTGGGCTACATGGGATAGTGTTTTAAATCTTAATCCAAAAGTTACAAATCATTATGAACTATACAAAGAGGATATAAAACTCATTAAAAATCTTGGGGTGAATGCTTACAGATTCTCCATAGAATGGAGCAGAATCCAACCTACTGAAGATACATGGAATGAAGCAGTTGTAATACATTATCAAAAAATCATTGATCTTTTAAATTATTACGGCATTACTCCAATGGTCACACTTCATCACTTTACTCATCCTGTATGGTTTATAACCAAATACCCCTGGCATAAAAGAGGATCTGTTGAAAAATTTATAAAATACATTGATAAACTTACAGATTCAATTAAAGATGTTGACTACTTTATCACCTTTAATGAACCCTATCTTTTAATACTTGGAGGATACATTGAAGGATGTATACCTCCTGGATATAAGGATTTTGAATTAGGAATCAAGGCACTTAAAAATATTCTTGTCTGTCATTCCCATCTTTATGACCTAATTCATTTAAAAAATAAAAATTCCCAAATTAGCATAGCCCATAACATGGCAGTATTCGCACCGTGGATGAAATGGAATCTCTTTGATAGAGTTTTAGCAAAACTTGCAAAGAGGTTTTATAATCATTCAATAATTGAGGGATTCTTAAATGGTAAAATAATTATAAAGCTTCCAACTCTAAAATCCTATGAAATAGATGCTCCAATAAAAGGCAAGCTTGATTTTTTCGGGATTAATTACTACACAAGGATTCACATGCGTTTCAATCCCTTTAAAAAATTATTTGTTGAGTTTAGACACAGAGACATAGATGGTCATGGACTTACTGATATGGGTTGGGAGATTTATCCCAAAGGATTGAAAAAAGTTTTAAGATATGCTTCTCAACTTCAAGTTCCCTTAATAATTACTGAAAATGGAATTGCAACAAAGGATGACAACAAAAAAATGAAATTTATTAAGGCTCATGTTGATGTGATTGAAAGTGCTATAAAGGAAGGTATTGATGTAAGAGGATATTTTTATTGGTCTTTGATTGACAACTATGAGTGGCTTCACGGACTTGATGCAAGATTTGGTCTTTACAAAGTTGATTTCAGAAATTACAGAAGAATTCCTACAAAAGCTGCTTCTTTCTACTCTCACATAATAAAATCAAGAAATTTTTAAACTATTCTAACCTTAAGAAATCTCTTTTTCCCCACTTTTATTATATAATCACCCTTTTTTAGTTTAGTATCTGAATTATTTAATACTTCATTATTTATTTTTACTGCATTTTGTTTTATGAGTCTTATTGCCTCAGAAGTACTTTTTGAAAGACCCTGTTCTTTAATTATTTTTGGTATCCAAACTCCTTCTCCTTCATCTTTAATTTCGATGGTTGGAATGTCCTCTGGAATGTCCTTTTCTCTAAAAAGTTTTATAAATCTATCTCTTGCTTTTTCTGCCTGTTGTTTACCATGATACCTCGTAACAATCTCAACAGCCAAAGCCTCCTTTGCATCTCTTGGGTTAATTTTGCCTTCTTTAATGTTTCTTTTAAGTTCTTCTAATTCTTGCACTGAGATATGGCTTAAAAGTTCATAATACTTAAGCATCAATTCATCATTTATGGACATTATTTTCCCAAACATTTCATCTGCTGGTTCATTAATACCAATATAGTTTCCAAGACTTTTTGACATCTTTTGAATACCATCAAGTCCTTCCAAAAGAGGCATTGTGATTATTACCTGTTCTTCCATTCCGTATATTTTCATTAATTGTCTTCCCATAAGAAGATTGAATTTTTGGTCTGTGCCTCCAAGTTCTATATCAGCTTTAAGATAAACAGAGTCATAGGCTTGTAGTAGTGGATAAAGAAATTCAAGAATCGTTATTGGACGACCCTCTGTAAAACGCTTTTTAAAGTCTTCTCTTTCAAGCATTCTTGCAACTGTTTCAGCTCCTGCAAGTCTGCACATATCAAGGGCTGTCATTTCATTAAACCATTTGCTGTTAAACATTATCACTGTTTTTTCTGGGTCAAGGATTTTAAAAACCTGTTCTTTGTATGTTTCAGCATTCTTTAAAACTTCTTCTCTTGTAAGCGGTTTTCTTGTTTCTGTTTTTCCTGATGGGTCTCCTATCATTCCCGTGAAATCACCGATTAAAAATATTATTTCATGACCAAGTTCCTGAAACTGTCTCATTTTTTCAAGAAGCACAGTATGGCCAAGATGAATATCTGGAGCAGTAGGGTCAAATCCGACTTTTATTCTTAAAGGTTTATTTGCTTTGTAAGCTCTTTCAAGTTTTTTTTTGAGGTCTTCTTCAAGAATTATTTCAACAGTTCCTCTTTTTATAATTTCAAGTTGTTTTTCAGGTGATAACATTCTGCCTCCTTAAAAAGAATGCTCATCATTAGGGAAAATTCCCCTTTCAACTTCATCTTTGTATTGCTTTATAGCCTTTAAAATTTCTTCTCTTAAATTTGCATATTTTTTTACAAATTTTGGTGTAAATCTCTCAAAAAGTCCGAGTAAATCATGAATTACTAAAACCTGTCCATTACAGTATGGACCTGCTCCTATACCAATTGTAGGGATATCAAGACTTTCAGTAATTTCCTTCGCAAGCTCAGCAGGAATTACTTCAAGTACTATTGCTACTGCACCTTTGTCCTGTAGTCTCAATGCGTCCTCTTTTATTCTTTTTGCCTGCTCCTCTGTTTTCCCCTGAAGCCTGTATCCTCCCATTCTGAGTACTGCCTGAGGAGTAAGTCCGAGATGTCCAATAACAGGAATTTCTGCCTCAGTAATAGCTTTAACCTGTGGAAGAATTTCCCTTCCTCCTTCAAGTTTTACAGCATGGGCACCTGCTTCTTTTATAAGTTTGCCTGCATTTTTTACTGCTTCCTCAACACTTACTTGATAGGACATAAAGGGCATATCAGCAACAATCATTGCTTTCTGGGTTGATCTAACAACAATCTTTGTATGATAAATCATTTCATCCATTGTAACAGGCAGTGTTGTTTCATTACCTTGAACAACCATTGAGAGGGAATCACCTACTAAAATCATGTCTATTCCTGCTTCATCTACAAGGTGTGCAAAGGGATAATCATAGGCTGTAAGCATTGTAATCTTATTTCTCTGCTTTTTTTTATTTAATAAATCTGTAACAGTAAACCTCATCTTTGTCTCCTTTGTTTGTCATTCCGAGAGACTCGATGTCCCGAGGAATCTCTAAGGATGAGATTCTTCGGCACTTCGTGCCTCAGAATGACAAAATGTCTATCTGTAACAGTAAACCTCATCTTTGGGCCCTTCTTATTGCTTTAAGTTGAAGTTGAAGGTTTTTCATCCCCTCCCATTCGTTTATTGATGGAGTAAAGGCTGCATCAATTAGGCATCCTTCAAGAATGTTTTCCTCTGCCATTTCAAAACCTATTGCAGAAATACTGTTTCCATTCTGTCTCAAAAACATTTTTAAATGATTGTTTCCAACCTTTCTTAAGTTTACCACAGTAAGTTCCTTTGCTCCAAAAAGTGGTTCACGATTCCCTTCTCCAAAGGGTTCAAGTAATTTTATCTCATCAACAATTTTTTCATTAATTTCTTCTAAAGTTACAGCAGCATCTAACTGAAGTATGTTTTTAGTGTCTACAAACAAAGAGTCCGCTAAGCTACAAATTCTTTCTTTAAATTCACTTAGATTTTCTTTATAGAGCATAACTCCTGCTGCCTGTTTATGTCCTCCAAATCGAATAAGCAAGTCTTTACAGCCCAATAACAACTCTTGTAAATCAAAACCCTGTGGAGCCCTTGCAGACCCCTTTACTTTATTTTCATCTATTGAAAGTATAAAAACAGGTCTACCAAATCTTTCAATAAGTTTACTTGCTATTGTACCGACAACTCCAATATGCCAATTTCCCGATAGTACAATAACAGATTCATCATTAAACTCTTCTTCGAGCTTTTTTTCAATCTCAACCATAATTTTTTCTTCTGTTTTCTGTCTTAAAGAATTCACTTGATTTAACCATTGACCAATATTTGAGAGTTCTTCAATATCTTCTGAAGTAAAAAATTTTACAACATCCCCTGCATAGTCAATTCTTCCAGGAGCATTTATTCTTGGAATTATGCAATAACTTAAATGGAAATTTTTAATATTATTAGAATTTATTCCAGCTATTTCTTTCAGTATTTTGATTGATTTTCTGTAAGGATTTTCA
>Ga0272449_1005190_pt1 | contig 10269 bp, 11 predicted proteins | sample YNPCB0241_FD_198679 | JGI IMG/M metagenome (GOLD analysis project Ga0272449, IMG submission 198679) | Hot spring sediment microbial communities from Yellowstone National Park, WY, United States - YNP-CB-024-1 | ecosystem: Environmental > Aquatic > Thermal springs > Hot (42-90C) > Sediment...
GAAGATTGTTTGCAATATCTCGTATTCTATTTATAGCGTTTCTAATTATTATTCGTTTTTCTTCTGGCAGTTGTGAGATATCATTTAAAGAAGAATCAAGTGCAGCAAGTGGACTTCTTATATCATGCGCAACCTGAACGGATAATAAAAAAAGTGATTCAGAAATCTTTGAGTTTAATTCTAAGTTATATTCTTTTATTATTCGCTTTTTTTCAAAATAGCCAATGAGTATTGAAATAATTACAATTGTGGACCAAGAAAGTAAAACCATAGGTAGAATTGTCCATCTTTTGTAATAAAAATATAGTTTTCCAAATTCATATTTTTTATTTTCATCAAAAAAGACGTGTATGATGATAGTTTTATAAATTAACTTTGAAGGGTTATTCAATCCTTCTGGCAGGTAGAAAGAATTTGATTCATTATTTTTTGGTCTCCAGTATACTCCTGAAAAATCATTGAATAATGGTTTTGATATGTTAAGTATTACTTCTCTGGTATCACCTATTATTAATTGAGTTCTAAATGCCTCAGTTAATTGAGTTGCAATCTTATGTTTAAAGTTCATCATAAATATATCTAATAATTCAAATAAAACAAATAAAATTAATAAATCAAAGATTACTATTTTATAAAAAAGTTTTCTTAAAGATTTTTCCATAATTTATCCATAAAAATGCGGAGGAATGTTGGTATCAATTTCGAGGGGACCACCATGGAAAACTTTAAGTCTGTTAATTGTGTGAGTATCTGGAAAGAATTTACCAAATTGTGGTTTTATGAGTTTATCTGAAGTTGCCTGAACAAATACCAAAGGTATATCAGGGAAGATAGAGTTAAGAGTATTTATCTGAGTAAAATTAACATCATTTATTGAAATATCTTCAACTTCTAAATTTATTTCTTCGCCAGGTTTAGGAATTAAATATTTTTCTAAATACTCTCTGCTTTCTTTTTTTAAAGCCTGCCAGAAATGCCAGCGTGGATTTGTGGGGGAACAATACAGTTCTTCAGGTTTTGCTTTTAGTCCGCCTACGAAAATTGCTACTGCATTGCGCAAACATTCAAGAATAGAGTGTATAATCGCATCTTTTAAATTTCTATCACATCCAAATCCTGCAACAAAACCTTGAATAGGGTGTTTAGAATTTGTTGACCATATGAGTGTAGATACAACTTTAGCATCAATACTTGGTCTTAATTCATATATTCCCATTTTCAATTGATTTTTTTCTAAGATTTTAATTAAATGATTAATGCCATCTATCAATTTTATTTCATCAAAAGAAAGCATTCTAAATTTTTTCTTACAGAAATGATGGCATAAAACTCTATCTATTGCGAGTAGTTCATAGTATGCTCTTTGTGCAGCTCCAACATAATCGTAATATGCGGCAGAGCACCAGCGATTTTGGAGAAAAGAAAATGCAAAACGTTCAAGTGCTTCTGCAAGACCCTTCGCAAAGGATACAGATTCGTTAGTATCAGTGCCTCTGCCAGTGTAAGTATTATTATTTAATTTTATTTTTATCTGATAATCAAAATATCCTGGCAGCCACTCATTTATCCATTCAACAGTAGTAACTTCTAAATTCAGTTTTTTTGAATTTGAAATAGCCCAATCAATTAATCTTTTTGAATTCTCCATATTGGGTTGTTGGCATGATACTTTGAAAAATTTATTTTCCAGGGTTTTCTTACTACTGCAGCATAAGGCGTCATTGCTATTGGGATAACTGAGCCAGTAATAAGTGTTTTGTAATGTAGTTCGCGAAGCATATTTAATCTTTCTTCTTTTGATGGGATAGAGGTATACTTTTCAAGCCATTTTTTGCCATCTTCACCTCTCAAATAGAAAAAATCAATGCTAAAATAATATGAAAGTAGCCCAATATCCTCTTGAAACCCTACATCACTACGAAATGTATAAAAATCAGGTTCCTCGAGTTTTTCTAACTTATAATTAACTAGGAATGGAATTTTGTGTATGTTTATCAATTTTAAATGTGGAAGTGTATTTTTAAGTATTTCAGATTTATTTATAATGGCACTGTAAGGATCCCATCCTAATATTTCTTTTTCTAATACTTTTTTATCATCCACATTGTTATATTTATTTATAACTTCATTAACTTGTTCTTTATTTAATGAACCTTCACCAAAAACAGGAAAGATTTCATTAACCGGTTTGTATTCAGGTTCATTGGAATGTAAGGATAAGAAAAGATTTTTAATGGCTTTCCCTATCTTAATCCTTTCATCATCTGAAAACCTTTTTAAGCCTCTATTAGTAAATACCACCATATATAAATGTATTGGATATGTAGAATGAATATTTATTTCTTTATGTTGAGATGCAAAATGAATTAAATCAACAGGATAAACTTTATCGGTAGTTGTGATATGATCAACTTTATTGTTTAAAAATAGGTCTAATGATTCTTTTCTATTAGTTTTACCGGAAGGGATTAAATATACTTCTTGAGGCATATTCTTTGAGTAATGATAATGAAAAGGATTTGCAGAAAGTATTATATTTCCTTCAGGGTCATCTTTCTTTACATAATAAGGTCCAGAAGTATTTCTGTAGTCAATAATCTTTAATGTTTTTAGATCAATTGAATCTTTTGGAATAATAGCGAAATCTATAGCAGCAAGCATAGGGAATAGAAAAGGTTTAATTTCACTAAATTTAATAACTAATGTCTTTCCATTATCTTTAACTTCCATATTTGAACAGGTATCAGTTAATTTAGTGATTTTATCGTTAGGACAAATTAAACTTTTTAAATCGCCGTGAGTATTCCCGCCAAGAATAAGAAGTCGTTTTAATGAAAGTTCCACATCATAAGCATCAATTTTTTTGCCATCAATTGTTTTTAGATCAGAGCGGATTTCAAAGTAAGCATCAGTTCCTTTCCAGTAAAACTTCTCAGCAACACCAGAAACCAATTGCCCATCAACAGAATATTCAACTAATGGACTGAATGTATTTTCAAGGAAAATGTATTCGGAAGCAAAATGAATTTTTACCGGATCATAATAAGACGAACTATTATGTCTTGGGAATGCTACGCGAAGTATTTTATTATCTTTCATATCTTTCCTCCTATAGAAAAACAGAACTATCACTAATACTATAAGAAATAAAACTATACCCTTTCTATAAGTGCTATATCGCATTAAACAACGAAATAGTTTCAACCATTACAAAAGCAATTAACCTCTTTTAGAGGTGGAAGTTGTCGGTCCAGGACCACCACCACCAATGTCCCCACCACATACCGCCGCCAAAAGGTATTTTGTGGAATTAATCTTAACTGTTTTACCAAGGTATTTTTGAAAGTCGGTTTTACCTTTTGATGTAAGCCCAAAAAGTAAAGTTATTATACCTGAGATAATAACCACTATTTTTATTTTTTTCATTTGCCCTCCTTATAATTATTTTACTTCTTTTAAAACTTTATACAAAACAAATCCATATTAAATATATAAAATCCATTTTTATTCGTTTAACAACTGACTTTAGGGAACGCTTTTATGAGCCATAAGTCCTATTTTTAAGTAGAGAACAAAAATAAATTCAATTAGCTTTCTCGTTTTTAGAGTCAAAAAAAACTTAAAAATAGCAAAGTATGTTATTAGCCATATTAATACCTGAAGTAAAGTTTTTGATTCAATGTCATAACCATAAGTTTTATGAATTACTTTTACTGCTATTAAGTAAAGAATAGCAACTATAACTCCGATTATAAAACCTGCTATAAATTTTTCTTTGGTTTTTAAATTTGATAAGATTTTCATATATAATTGGTTTTAATTAAGTTTATCTAAAATTTTATTCCACTTTAAATCTATTTTTCCTGAACTTGACGTTATTGAAACATTATCAGATGAAGTAATTCCTTTTATATTTCCTGCTCCAATTTTTGTTTTAATCTCACCACTTACGTTTTCAAATTCTATTGTCCCAGCACCTTCTTCAAAATCTCCACCAGATATAAAATCTTTTACTTTTATAGAACCACCTCCATTTGTCAATATCAGTTTTTTATCTGAGGGGGAAGATATTTTAATACCAGTTTCACATTTTGAATCTTCATTATTTTTATATGATAAAGGTTTAAACTTATTAACCATACCTTTTGTACTAATTATGCTTGATAGTGTAATAATTGTTAATAATTTAAACATGGTTTCCTCCTTTATTATTTATTTTACCAATAATACTATACACAAAAAAACTTGATAATACTAACAAAGAAAAAAGATACCATATGCCTAATTTTTGTGAAATAAATCCGGATAAAAGAGTTACAAGTGGTTGTCCTATTTGCCCTATAAAGCCGAGCCAGCCAAAAAATTGTCCTTTATTTTCGCAAGGTATATTAGAATGAATAATGCTCATAATAGGACCACTTATACTTCCAAACCCTAATCCAAGAACTAAAACAGGAAACAATAAAAAATACGGATTTATCAAACTTAAGAAAAGGATTAAATATCCCAAACTTATTATTAACATAGAAGAAGAAACTTGTTTATATACATTTATATCTTTCATTTTGATTATCCATAAACCTCCCGTTATGCTCCCAATAGAAAACATAGTTGAAATTAAACCCATAAATTCTGATCCTTTATTAAATAATTTTGTTATAACTGGCCATATAAGAAATAAAGGAATATAAATTAAATTTATGAGTATTGCTGAAATTACAATTTTTATTAAGGTACTATTCCATTCTATTTTAGGTATTATCCAGTTTATCAATTTTGATTCTGTTTTATTATTTTTAAAATTTATATTTGGTATAAATACTATACTTCCAAACATCGAAATTAAATAAGTAATAGAATCAAAAGCAAAAATTTGCCATCGTTCAAAGATTTTAAGAAGTACTCCAGCAAGAAGAGGACTTATAATCATAAAGGTTCTTTTTGTAGTTTCAAAGCTTGCTTGAGCTTTAGCAGTTTCTTTATTGTCACCAAAATCCCCAAGAATAGTTTGTGTCCCTAACATTAATATTGTGCCTGATAAATTAGTAAAAAATGTGATAATGAAATAAACATAAAATGGTGGTGTTTGAAATTTTTCATATAAAGTTAAGAAAAATAAGCAAATAAAACCAATTAAATCAGAAATTATTATTATTTTCTTTCTTGGGAAAATGTCTAAAATTTTGCCACCAATTAATGCAAAAAGTGAGTATAAAAATGTGGAATAACTTAAATAAGATGCAACTATTATAGAGGAATTACTTTTGTCTATTATGATCCAGATAATAGCGAAATTAGTAAAATAACTACCTAACTGACTAATTGCTTGTGTGAATGATAATAAAATATAGTTTTTCTTTAACATTTATCCTCCATTTTTTGAAGGACTAATGATAACCTTAGTGCTGTGAGATATGCTTTTCTATCCAATTCACATTGTTCCTTATATGGAGCAAATTTATTTGTTCTTCTTTGCCATGCTATTGGGCAGGCAGTACAATATTTATTGAGAAAACAATCCTTACATTCCTTAAAAAGAGATTTTTTTAGTTTAGACCCCAATCCCTCTTTGTATCTATTCATTATAAGATCCCAATTCTCATTAATATTTCCTAGTGGTTCAGTTTTATTACATAATATTTGACATGCCCAAATTTTACCATTTGCATCAATACTAAAATTACTTATGCCTAAATCACAAAATACATCCTCTGCACTATATTTGGTAAATACTTTTAAATATTGAGAAAGTAGTTTTTTTAATTTTTCTCTATCTATAAGGTTGAAATCTAAACCCGAATAATATTTTAATTCAAAATGAGAAGTATCTATCGATTTTTCCGCTGGTAAATTTAAATCAGGTATAACAACAATATTACAAGAATCACCACAAATTTTTGAAATATGGTCTTTAATATCTTTTGGAGTTATACCCATTTCTATATGTTTCATATTATATGTTGCCTGTATTGTTTTTAACTGGTTATAAGGAGTTAATTTTTTTATATTTTCTACTACTTTATTATAGGTCCCTTCACCAGATGCAAATATTCTGTTGCTGTTATGTACATTTTCAGGACCATCCAAACTTGTTATTATTGCTAATTCTTTTTTAGATACCATCTTAAGAATATTTTCAGGGAGGATGGTTAAATTAGTAACTACACTAAAAGTAGGAATATTTTTATTCATTTTTATAGCAAGACTATGAGTATATTTTACTATTTTCTCTATTAATTGAGGATCTAAAAAAGGTTCTCCTCCAAAAAATTGTATACTTTCTATAAAATCAAAATATTCAAAGGCTTTATGAATAGCCTTTTTAGCTACTTCAAAAGGCATAACTGATGCGATGCCATAATCTCCTTCTCCTGCATAACAATATTTGCATCTACAATTACATTTTTGAACAATAAGTAAATTCAATCTTCTAAGATGTTTTTTATTATTTAATTCTATTTTATTCTCTACATTTATAAATTTTCCTAATTCATCTGATGTTTTTGTCTTGCTATTTAGATTATTTTTTATAATTTCTTCAATATATTCTACTTTTACTTTAGCAAAGCCAAAAGGGAAATGTCTTATTAAAAAGTATTCCTTGTTATCATATTTATATAAAGAAATCTTATTTGAGAGAGTATCAGGTGTTTCTATCTTTTGCCACTTATCAAACATTTTCGCCTCCTTATCTGGGGTATGAGCATATTACTCATACCCCTTATAGAAATATTAGTTTACTCCACAAGAACCACCACATCCGACCACACCACAACCACCGCCATCTGATAGATTTGCAACTTCTTCTTTTTTAAGTATTAGCTCTTCCATTTTTCCTCCTTTAATTTAGTTTTTTAAAAGGCATTTTTGTCTTTACCCATAACGGAGCAATTTTTATGCCAAGTACTTTTATAAATACTGAATTTGAACAAAAAAATAGTATTTTCATAGGGAAAATTTAGTTTTTGATAGATTTTTTGAAGTTTTTATGATGGCTAAAATATTTTCATTTGAAAATATTTCTTCTCATTTGAAAATATTTCATAGGGAAAAATGAGATTTTCATTTGAAAATGTTTTCAGTCATCGCGAGCAAAGCGTGGCAATCTATTAGGCAAAATAAATTTTTGTGACTACAATAAATCCTATTTTATTGAAGGGGGAATAAATTCAAGCGAAGGATTTTATTAGATGCTTTTTTACTTATTCCCCAATAGAGTATAATTATTGAAATAAATTTCATACTCTTTTTAACTACTTTTTTTAAAATTTTAGAGTTATTCCTTAAAGGATAATGAGTTTAGGTTGCAAAGGCTAAAGATTCATTAATATCAGTGCCTCTGCCAGTGTAAGTATTATTATTTAATTTTATTTTTATCTGATAATCAAAATATCCTGGCAGCCACTCATATATCCATTCAACAGTAGTTACTTCTAAATTCAGTTTTTTTGAATTTGAAATAGCCCAATCAATTAATCTTTTTGAATTCTCCATATTGGGTTGTTTGCGTGATACTTTGAAAAATTTATTTTCCATGGTTTTCTTACTATTGCAGCGTAAGGGGTCATTGCTATTGGGATAACTGAGCCAGTAATAAGTGTTTTGTAATGTAGTTCGCGAAGTATTTTTAATCTTTCTTCTTTTGATGGTATAGATATATATTTCTTGAGCCATTTTTTGCCTTCTTCACCTCTTAAATAGAAAAAATCAGTGCTGAAATAATATGAAAGTAGTCCAATATCTTCTTGAAACCCTACATCACACCTTCTTATACTAAAATCAGGTTCTTCAATTTTTTCTAATTTGTAATTAACTAAACCCGGAATTTTCCCTTGTATGTTTATTAATTTTAATTTAGGAAAAGTTTGTTTAATTGTTTCATATTTGTTTATAACTGAATTATAAGGATCCCATCCTAATATTTCTTTTTCTAATACTTTTTTATCATCCACATTGTTATATTTATTTATAACTTCATTAACTTGTTCTTTATTTAATGAACCTTCACCAAAAACAGGAAAGATTTCATTAACCGGTTTGTATTCAGGTTCATTGGAATGTAAGGATAAGAAAAGATTTTTAATGGCTTTCCCTATCTTAATCCTTTCATCATCTGAAAACCTTTTTAAGCCTCTATTAGTAAATACCACCATATATAAATGTATTGGATATGTAGAATGAATATTTATTTCTTTATGTTGAGATGCAAAATGAATTAAATCAACAGGATAAACTTTATCGGTAGTTGTGATATGATCAACTTTATTGTTTAAAAATAGGTCTAATGATTCTTTTCTATTAGTTTTACCGGAAGGGATTAAATATACTTCTTGAGGCATATTCTTTGAGTAATGATAATGAAAAGGATTTGCAGAAAGTATTATATTTCCTTCAGGGTCATCTTTCTTTACATAATAAGGTCCAGAAGTATTTCTGTAGTCAATAATCTTTAATGTTTTTAGATCAATTGAATCTTTTGGAATAATAGCGAAATCTATAGCAGCAAGCATAGGGAATAGAAAAGGTTTAATTTCACTAAATTTAATAACTAATGTCTTTCCATTATCTTTAACTTCCATATTTGAACAGGTATCAGTTAATTTAGTGATTTTATCGTTAGGACAAATTAAACTTTTTAAATCGCCGTGAGTATTCCCGCCAAGGATAAGAAGTCGTTTTAATGAAAGTTCCACATCATAAGCGTCTATTTTTTTGCCATCAATTGTTTTTAAATCAGAGCGGACTTCAAAATAAGCATCAGTTCCTTTCCAATAAAACTTCTCAGCAACACCAGAAACCAATTGCCCATCAGTTGAATATTCAACTAATGAACTAAATATGTTTTCAAGAAAAATGTATTCGTGAGCAAAATGTATTTTAGATGGATCATAATGAAAAGAATCCTTATATCCAGGAAATGCTACCTTCAGTGTTTTATCATTTTTCATATCTTTACTCCTATATAAAAATAAAATTACCACTATTACACTAAAAAATAAAATTATGCCTTTCGTGTAAGTACTATATTGCATTAAACAATTAAATAATTTCAACCATTATAGAAGCAATTAACCTCTTTTAGAAGTGGAAGAAGTGGAGTTAGGGGCTCCCCCATCACCATCACATATTGCCGCCAAAAGATATTTTGTAGAATTAATTTTAACTGACTTTCCCAAGTATTTTTGAAAGTCAGTTTTGCCTTTTGACGTAAGCCCAAAAAGTAAAGTTATTATACCTGAGATAATCGCCACTATTTTTATTTTTTTCATTTTTCCTCCTTATAATTATTTTACTTTTTTAAAAACTTTATACAAAACAAATCCATATTAAATATATAATCCATTTTTAGTCATTTAACAACTGACTTTAGGGAACGCTTTTGTGAGCCATAAGTCCTATTTTTAAATAGAGAACTAAAATAAAAATTCAATTAGTTTTCTCGTTTTTAGAATCAAAAAGTAACTTAAAAATAGAAAAGTATATTATTAGCCATATCAATGAAAAAAATAAAGGTTTTGATTCAAAGTCATAGCCATAAGTTTTATGGATTATTTTTACTGCTATAAATGAAATAAAAGCAGATATCACTCCGATTATAAAACCTCTTGTAAATTTTTCTTTGCTTTTTAAATTTGATAAGATTTTCATAACATCTCCTATAAATAAGATTATTTGTCTTATCCTAATCTTTCCTAATTTGAGAGAACTTGAGTATAAGAATATATTTTATCAAAATGCTTGTATTTTATTGACAAACAGTTTGACCGTTGGAATTGGTAACGCATTGCCCTGGTTGGATATTACCCACATCTTCCCAATGGCAAACAGTGTCACATATCTGAATTGTCTGACAATCTTTTACCTTTTCACATACTTTTTCTGTGACATACATGCATCCAGCTGATGTCACCCCACCTACGACACCACCTATTCCTCCACCTACTCCACCACAAACTAATTTTGTAACCAAATTACAGACTTCCTTCCAACCACAAACTTCCTCGTATCTACAATTTTTCTGTTCACAAACTTGTATTTGACCTTTTGATATACCTAAAAAACTACTTATATCCGGCGTTTCAAAAGAAATTAATCTTTGTGGAACAACAAATTTATCTTTTGAATTTAAAAAAGATAACTTTTCTTCATTATTTCCATAAACCAGTAATTTTTTGAGCCCGTCAGTAATAGTTGGTGAAATATCATTTTTTTCACAATATCTAATACTATTTAGTATTGAATTATTAACCTCTTTTATTCTTTTACTGC
>Ga0272449_1005191_pt1 | contig 10267 bp, 4 predicted proteins | sample YNPCB0241_FD_198679 | JGI IMG/M metagenome (GOLD analysis project Ga0272449, IMG submission 198679) | Hot spring sediment microbial communities from Yellowstone National Park, WY, United States - YNP-CB-024-1 | ecosystem: Environmental > Aquatic > Thermal springs > Hot (42-90C) > Sediment...
GGTTCGGTATCTCCGCAATGAGTTTGTCGCGCACAAGCCAGTCGCTCGCGCACTGCTCTACACCACGGCCCTCGGCATTCATGACGTGTGGATTAATGGCCAGGCGGTCCACGATGAGTTCTTCAACCCCGGGTGGACCGACTATCGCCGCCGCGTATACTACCGCACGTACGACGTGGCCTCGCTGATTCGACAAGGCACCAACGCCATCGGGATCCGCTTAGCAGATGGCTGGTACAGTGGGTATGTGGGGTACGGCGGTCAGCGCGACCACTATGGCCGCCATCCACGCGCCCGCGCGCAACTCCACCTCTGGTTCGAGGACGGTTCCTCCGCCGTTGTCGCCACCGGCCCAGACTGGCGAGCGTGCACTGGGTCGCTCTACGAGGCCGACTTCCTGATGGGCGAGTCGTGCGACGCACGCGCCGAGCCCTTGGGCTGGTCGGAGCCAGGTTTCCGCGCCGACTCCTGGTCACCCGTGGACGTCGGTGCGGAAGTGGACCCGGTCGTCCAGTGGCATCCAGGACCGCCAGTTCGCGTGGTAGGAGAATTCCGTCCGGTCAAGTGGACCCAACCCAAGCCGGGGGTCTGGGTCGCGGACCTGGGGCAAAACATCGCCGGCGTCGTTCGGCTTCGTGTCCAAGGCCGACCCGGACAGACTATCCGGTTGCGCCATGCCGAGCGGCTCAATCCTGATGGGACCATCTACACCGTCAATCTTCGCACGGCTCGCGCCACCGACACCTATACCTGCCGTGGCACCGGTGTCGAGGAGTGGATCCCCCGGTGTACGTTCCACGGGTTCCAATATGTAGAGATCACCGGGATCGAGTCGCAGCCGGATGACTCCTTGGTGACCGGCCTGGCGCTGAGCAGCGATACGCCCCAGGTAGGCGAATTCGACTGCAGCGACCCCATGCTCGTCCGACTGTGGAAAAACACGCTGTGGACCCAGCGGGCGAATTTCATTGACATCCCCACCGACTGCCCTCAGCGAGACGAGCGCCTCGGCTGGACCGGCGATGCACAAGTGTACATTGGCGCCGCCTGCATGAACTGTGATGTGCAGGCGTTCTTCGCTAAGTGGCTGGTAGACCTCAATGACGCCCAGCGGGCGGATGGTCAGTATCCCATGGTTGCCCCGTTGAAAGTCGCCGGGGACGACGGCGGACCTGCCTGGGCCGACGCGGGCGTCATTTGCCCCTGGACCATCTGGCAGGTGTATGGCGACCGCGACATCCTCGAACGTCATTACACCAACATGGTCCGGTTCATCGAGTTCTGCGTGAACCGTTCCAAGCCCGACCTAACGCCGCCGGAAAAGTTTCATTGTTTCGGCGACTGGCTCCACATTCAGGCAGAGACGCCGAAGCCGGTGATTTACTCCGCCTACCTGGCTCTAAGCACGCGTTTGATGGCCCAGATCGCGCGCGAGCTGGGCCGGGCGGACGACGCGCAGCGGTTCGAGGAGCTCTACCAGCGAGCACGAGCTGCGTTCCGCGCCGCCTACCTGCTGCCCGATGGCCGCATCCAGGGCGACACGCAAACCGCCTACATCCTCGCTCTAGCCACGGATGTACTCGAACCGGAGCAAGCCCAAAAGGCCGCGCAATACCTCGCCGACCGCATCGCCGAACGGAACTACCACTTATCGACGGGCTTTGTTGGCACACGCGACATCATGCACGTGTTGGCGAAAATCGGGCGGTTCGATCTTGCCTACCGGTTGCTTCATAACGATACGTTCCCGTCGTGGGGATTCACGATCCGCCATGGTGCGACCACCATCTGGGAACGCTGGGACGGTTGGACGCCGGAACGCGGGTTCCAAAACCCGGGCATGAACTCGTTCGCGCACTATGCCTTCGGGGCAGTCTACGAGTGGATGGTGCAGCACATCGGCGGCATTCAACGGGCGGCCCCCGGCTATCGCCGAATTCACATCGCGCCCGTCCTCGACCCATGGCTCGAATGGGCGCGTGTGCGCTACGACAGCCCCACGGGCCGCATCGTCAGCTCGTGGCGTCGAACTGCCGGTGGCCCTGGCCGGTTCGAGCTGACCATCCCCGCCAACACGACCGCCACGGTTGTGCTGCCCGTCCGCGGCGGCTCGGCGGCGCTCAAGGAGTCCGACCAACCCGTACGCGCCGTGCCGGACATTCGCATTGTGTCTGAATCCGCCGACTCGCTCACCCTGGAGGTGGGTTCCGGCAACTATGTATTCACGGCCGAGCAAGTGGTGACTCCAGAGAAGATCGAACGGCGATAATGCGCCCAACACGTTGCGGCCCTACGGACATGCATGCATACGTGGTGGCCGCTCGCCATTCGAATTGCCCGCGAGCACTTGCCCGAGGTGCTGGGCATCACCGTGGAAATCTACGACAGTTTGGGCGCCGAATTCGGTCCCCTACCCGTCGCAGCGACGGCGCTGGCCCACGCAGTCTCCACGGTCGGCCCATCGTTCTTCCCGTTCCTAGACCGCCAGACTTCTGTGGCGGTACTTGAAAGGTCGAGGTATACGGCATTCCACGATCTGTCGGTTGAGTCGGAACCCATTTCCATCACGGGAAACGCAACGGAAACGATGAACCGATACCGAAAGCGTGGAGTCATCGTCCTGGAACTATCGGAGTACTCGTTCCGTACGCGCGACGGGGTCCTGATGAACGACCAGGCCCCCGGTTCCAACAAGATACCGGAAGCCGCTAGAACCATCGTGCCACTGCCCCCACTCCACCGCAGCTTGACCGATGTGTCGATCGAGGAAGCGACGACCTACATTTCACGGCGCGAGTGTACTGCTCTCCGACAGATCGCAGTGGACCAGCTCTGGGCGAACTCCGATTGGACGGGCATGGACCTGCCGCGCGAGTCACGCCTCTGGTTCGGTGTTGCGAAGGAACAACCTGACTACCCACTTGAGGTCGGCAAGTTCCTGAAGTGAAACAGTCGGCTTGGGTCGGTCAGACGTCCATTGTGGAATCGGACGCCTTCCTGCGCCAAACGGCGTAATTTGAGGCGCAGGGCAGGCCCAGAGATCTTACCTTGATACCCGCCCGGGCGGAGGTCCGATGCGATCACTCGATGGCACGGAACTCGTGGCGCCCACGGATTGGCCCGCAGCGCCCGCCCGACCGCTCGAGGCGACCCGCATCCGAGCGCCCGCGCCAATTCTTGGTAGGTCACGACACACCCCCTGGGAACCAGAGAGAGCAGCGCATACACTCGCCGTTGAAAATCGCTCACACGCACCCGAGCCTTTCTCGACGGCTGCTTCTTTTCCACTCGCGCCGGCTTGGCCACCGGTCGAGCCGACGCGCTTCGACTTCTCTGGCTCGGCGGCATCCTCATCATCAGAACCGAAACGCGAACCCACCCCGCACACCGAAGCTTGCGTCCAACTCTGGCGCTTCGGGTTGATATCCCTTCGTCTTCACCAACGCTCCGAGCAATATGTACCCTGTAGGCGCTGACTTCGTGTCGGTCACGCGCCACCGCACCCCTGCCTCCACGGCACCACCCCACTCGCCATGTGCCGTCCGGAACCGCAGATCTTTTGGCTGCTGCCAACCATGAAGAGCCACGCGACTCGCACATCGAACCATAGGCCGCAAATCGCACCACTCCAGACCCACCCCCGGAAACCAGTGTACCTCGTTTTGGTACGCCCGGAGACTGACCCGAGCGCCCCACTGCCCGGGGCGTGCCCACCACTGCGCATGCTCGATCATGTCGCCAAACGGGGTGAGCGAATAACTCAAGTCGCCCGACCACCGTCGACCACTATCGAGAGTCCAGTTCGCGCGCCCCCACAGCATGGGCGAAGCCAGGTTCAACCAGGTTCGCCAGCCGACGCGCCGAACAAACCGTCGCTCCTCGAACGTGAGGTCTTCATAGTCCGTGTAGCGGCGGAACGGCATCGTAGGCCGGTGAAGATGTCGCACCGCCCCATAGACATCGTGGCCCACCACATCGCTGTCCAGCTCATCGGCTTCTTCGCGCAGATCGGGGCTCCAACGGAAGAGCCCGGACGCGTGGTACACCATGATCCCCCCGCGACGCAGCACCACTTCGGGCCAAAGGAGATCAGCGTCGTCTTGTTCCCAGGCGGCGAGCGACGCCGCGTGCGCCGCCAACGCACCGTCGGACTCGAGTCCGGCCGTATGCAACCGAATGTACGTGGGAAGATCGCGGTCTCGAAGGCGCTGCAACTCTTCATCCCGAACCCCTGTCACGCGAGCGGTGCCATCACGGTGGAACCACGGTTCGCTCACCGCGCCAATGCCCGCGCCGGTCAGCACCGACCGGTGGCCCTCCTCGTGGGTGATCGGGTAGAACACCAACCCGTTCACCGCCACCCAGATCATCTGGCCCAATGGAGCCGAGCGCACCTCGTCCAGCGCATGGCCCAGCCCACGGTACAGGCTCAAATACGTGGCATTCACCTGCCACATGGTGGGCGCACGCGGTGGGTGATCCACCAACCAGACCTCATAGGGAGCAGGTGGGGCCTCGCCGGACGCAGGGGCACAAGCCCATGCCAACACCACCACCACACACGCACCGCGCAACGATCTTGGAACTCTTGTCACGGCTCGCCACATCCGGTTGCAAATCGGCCCGCGACGAATTCGTCATGACCGGGGCGAGCTTGGGGCCTCCCGAAGATCTCCGTCCAACACGATCGCGCCCCCCGGCTTCAACGTGATGTCGCGCCATTGGGAGCGGTAGAGCACGCGCGCCGCAGTACCGCCGACGCTGCGAATCACTGCGCGTTGCAGCCGACCCTGCGCCCAGGTCATGTCGACCTCGAAGCCTCCACGAGCTCGGAGCCCACGAACCTGGCCCTGGGGCCATTCGCTGGGAAGAGCCGGCAACAAGTGAATCACGAAGGGACCCCACGAGGGCGGTGGAACATGCTGCCCCTTCCCCGCCGCCTCCATGCGCGCCACCGTCACATGACTCTGCACCAGCATCTCCGCAATCCCAGCGGTGAACCCGAAGTTACCATCGATTTGGAACGGTGGATGAGCGTCGAACAGATTCGGATACAAGCCACTGCGCCCCTTGCCCGCGGGCCGAAGGAGGTTGCGTACGATGATCATCGCGTGGTCGCCGTCCAGGAACCGTGCCCAAAGGTTGATCTTCCAACCCATGGACCACCCCGTGGCGGCATCACCACGGAACCGTAGCGATTGCTGCGCGGCGCACCACAGGTTCGTCTCCAACCATGTGATGTCGTCCCCTGGGTACACGCCCCATAAGTGCGACACGTGCCGGTGCTGGTTCTTCGGGTCGTCCTTATCCTCGACCCATTCTTGAAGCTGGCCATGCCGGCCGATCATATTCGGCGCGATCCGCGGCCAACGCCGCTGGATCTCGCTGGCCAACTCGGCCTCGGTGTTCAGCAGCCGCGCCGCTTGCATGGTGGCGCGCCAAAGGGTCCGCACAATCTGGTGGTCCATGGTCGGACCCATGACCAACCCCCCTTGCTCTGGCGAATTCGACGGACCGCTGATGAGGTAGCCGGTATGGGGGTCCTCGACCAGGTAGTCCAAGAAAAATACCGCCGCCTCCCGCATCACGGGCCATGCACGCTCTCGGAGAAACTCCATATCCCCAGTGAAAAGAACATGCTCCCACATGTGGAGGGCCAACCAAGCACCGCCGGTGACCCAAATGCCGTGGTTGGAATGGTTGATCGGAGCGGTGCCTCGCCAGAGATCGAAGTTATGGTGCAGCACCCAGCCACGCGCTCCGTAGTGTTCGCGCGCCGTGACCCGACCCGACTCCACTAGGTCGGCCAGCGCCTTCCACAGCGGCGCTTGGCACTCGGCGAGGTTACACGGCAGCGCGGGCCAGTAGTTCATTTCCGTGTTGATGTTGCAGGTGTATTTGCTCCCCCACGGCGGATTGAGGCGTTCGTTCCAAACACCTTGGAGATTGGCCGGCTCGCCTCCCGCGCGGCTACACGCAATCAGCAAGTACCGCCCGAACTGAAACGTGAGTGCGACCAAGTGCGGGTCATTCGTCGTTCCAAACGACGCAATCCGATCGTCGGTCGGACGAGCCGCGGCCGGTGTGCGACCGAGGTCCAAGTACACCCGACGAAACAGCGCACGGTGGTCCGCTTGATGCCGCGCAAGCAACGTTTCGACCTCGGTGTTCGCGACGCGGTCAAGGGCCGCGCGAGCTGCCGCCACCGGATCGGCGCCGAGCTCGTTCCAACTCCGCACGTTCGATGCGGCCACCAGTCGGATCCGAAGTTCGTCCGCCCCGCGCACCTGGAGGGCGCCATCGTCGGTCGCCGTGACGGAGCCGCCTCGGACTTCCGCGCGCGTCAACGCGGCGAACTGCACTCCATTGCTCTCCACTTGGCCGGTCAGTAACAACTCCGACCCCTGTACCCGCACCTGGCACACGGAGTGCGGCGTGGTGAGGCGAAGTTCCGCAGTGATCGCGCCCGGACGATCGGCGGTCCAACGCATCACAATGACTTGATCCGGGTGCGACGCCCAGACCTCGCGCCGATGCCGGACCCCTCCGACCACGAACTCCGTGCGGGCCACGGCGTCGTCCAAATCGAGCCAACGGCGGTATTGTTCGATGGACTGGGGAGTCCCGATCCACTCGATCCAAAGATCGCCACATGGCTGGTAAGCGGCTTGACGCAACGGAACGCTCATAAACTCCCGCATCGCGAGGTCTTCGGCTTCTTTCTGGAGTCGCTTCCAGTTCGCGATCAGCTCCTTACCCTCGCGCTCCCTCGCGACGGCTTCTTGCGTCTGCCCGCTCGTACGCAACTGGTCGGCCTCCGCCAACGCGGCGAGCCCACGGCGTTCGTAGCCCCGACCTTCCTGGAGGAGCCGTCGTAACTCGTGCAACACGCTGACCACGTTGGTGCGCGCGTACAATCGAGGATGACCGGTCCACACGGTGTGCTCGTTGAACTGCACTCGCTCCCGCGTGGGGTGACCGAACACCATCGCGCCCAGCCGCCCGGCCCCGATGGGCAGGGCTTCCTCCCATTCGTTCGCTGGGCGCGTGTACCACAGACACCACTCGCCCGGCGGTGGTTCATCGAGTGTACTTAGGGACCCGTCGTACGGACGGTAGCCGGGAACCCCTTGCCGCCTCAGCGCGATCGTACCGGCCAGCGGAGCAATCCGTGCAGGAGTGCCTGCCTCGAATCGCCAGTCCCCTAACGCGTCGGGCCGCGGCGGGACGTCCGGCTTGGCGGCGCGCGCGGCGATCACGTCCTCCGGCAGCGCGCGGTCATACACGGCCGCACGAAGAATTTCCCCACGAAACCGGTTCCCGCCCTGCGGGTCCGCACCGATACACAACGGGACGGGAGCCATACGGAGGAGCTGGCCGGTGGGTACCGACTCCCGCGCCACCAGTTGGCCATTCAACCATAGACAAAGCTCGCCGCGTTCGGCGCTGTAACTGGCCGCCACGTGCGACCAGCGCGTGGTGGACAACCGCGCGTCGTGCCGCAGCGTGTGCACGCTGGTCAACCAGCGCAGAGAGTTGCCCGGCCAGGTGTCCAGCATATACCCCAACGAGGTGCCGGGAACCGACTTGTCCAGAATCCGCCCCCCACCACGGTCCATGGCCTCCGCGCGGATCCATGACTCCAAGGTCAACTCCCGTGTGAGATCGAGTCGCGGGTCCTCCGCCACATACCAAACCGAACCGGGCCCACTTCGCCACTGCGCAAAGGCAGGAGCGCAACTGGAGGGCACCCATCCGAACATGAACGACAGCACGATCGTACTTAGGCTGCGGATCCACAGGTTCATTGTACACTCCATTGCGCCTGGCGCTGGCCAGACATGCCCATTGTGGCAATTCGAACCGCCTCCGCAACCTATTCAACCTCGCGCGGGAAGGCGAATCCTGTCTGGAGTTCGTCTCGATCGGATGGATTGCGCCTCGACATGCCGCGCTCCCAAGCGACCCAAGCATGCAAAGCCCGCGACACCGGACACCTGACCCTCCACCGGACCCGAGTGATCCTCGAGAACCTCCCGACGCGGCCCACACGTGGATCGCGAACCAAACTGTGCGACTCCGCAGGCTGAGAAACCTTCCCGGCGAGATCCACCGTCCGCGCCGGCCTAAGCGTCGGCCTGACTTTGCAAACCAACCCGCGCCGGACCCCGTCCAAGGTTTGGACGGCTCCTGCCCTCGAACTTCCAATGCTTGGAAAAACTGACCCGAACCGAACCTTCAGAGAGTCCGAAGCCATCGCGGAAGTTTTACTCCCGCCGCGCGGAAGTCGTCCCGTAAACGCTCCAACACAAGTTCTCGCGAACCACCGAGGCGTTCCGTCAGGTACCGCAAGATGACGCGGGCAATTTCTTCGGGAGCAATGGCATAAGTCCGGCCGAGTTCCTGGAACAAGGCTTCTGACAGAGCGGCGGTGGAGTGAAATGGTGAACCCCCGGCCACGCTCCAAAGCAGCGATAGGCTTCGCCGGAATCGGCCGCGGTTGTATAACAAGTCCCAGTATCGGGACATGCGGTGGACTGCGGCCATCGCCTCGCGGCTCCATGTCCGGGTTTCGAGCACCGCGTAGGGCGGGTGAGGGTCGAACCGAAGCCCCCACTCTGCTTCATGGCGAGCAATCGGCACCCCGGGAAGGCGCTTGAGGATATTGAGCTGTAGTTCATCCGGCTCGAGCCTCACGAGACGGTCGAATCCTGCCGCAAAACTTTCCGGCGTCTCCCCCGGCAAACCTGCGATGAGGTCCGCATGCACCACGGCACCGCGCTCGCGTAGTGCACGGATAAACCCATCGGCCACGGTGTGGAACGCAGGACGATGAATCACGTGCGCCACCTCAGAGTTGTAGGTTTGAATCCCCACTTCGACGCGCAGCGCCCCCGGGCGAAACCCCGCGACTGCATCCATCAGTTCCGCGTGAAATCGCTGCGGCACCATCTCGACTTGTACGCACCCGTCGGGGGGTAAATGTGCGGCGAGAAATTTCAACAGCCGAGCCGCGCGACTCGGATCGGCATTGAACGTGCGGTCCACTACTTTGATCCGCCTGGCGCCCCGGCCGAGCAGTTCTCCCCACGCCCGGCGCACGCGGTCCTCCGGCCGATACCGGACGCCGGGGGAGAGACAAGAGAGGCAATACTCACACGAATAGGGACACCCGCGAGAGCTTTCCACGTAGATCACCCGGTGCGCCAAGTCTTCCGCGGTGTATTCCGGCTCTGGATCCTGCAGCTGTTCCCATTGCGGCGTCGGCGACTCGACGTGGCGCGGCAATGGGTGGCCCGCCAGCGCCCGCTCCACCAGCATTCGAATCACCAACTCGCCTTCGCCTGCCACAATTACATCCGGGCTAGTCCGCAGACGAAGATGAGCTGTTCCATAGCTGACCTCTGGGCCGCCCACGAGAACAGTTAGATCCGGGCGTGCAAGTTTCAGCCGGGCGATCACCTCGGGGACCAAGGCAGCGTTCCAAATGTACACGCCCAGCCCACACACACGCGGATGACGCTCGAGAATCGTCCGAGCCACTCGCTCGGCGTCTGGCTGACCATGAAACTCGAGGAGCGCACTCTGTTCGCGGAGCGGACCGAGCTGCGCGCGGAGAGACCGAAGCGCCAAAGAACAGTGGGCATAGCCCGCATTGATCGTGGCCAAGACGATGTCGGACCTGACGTCCACCATATCTCGTTACCTGTTCCGGGGCCTACTTTCTCAGCAGTGTCCCCAAACCCTTCGTTCCGAACCAGCCCAAGGAAACTCTGATTCCCGGCTCATATCAAGACGGCCAACGACATGAGGAGAAACGCAGCCCATTCAAGCATGCCGACCCTTCCGAGATCCGCGGTGGACCTTCGTCGAGCTCGCAAGGCGAACCGCCACCATGCCGGAGCGGGGCCCAACGCGTGTGGAATCGACCCGATGGGGCCATCCTCCCATACGCTCGCTTTCCATGATCACCTCATTGCGTTCCAACCCACAGCTTTCCCTCCGAGGCGTCCCACAAGCTTTGCTCGTTTCACGGATACCCCTCGCAGTTAGAAGATCCGCGTTCAGTCTCATCGATCGCCGGGCACTGAATTCCCAATGAGCAGGATGCGCCGGGCGATGGCGTAGCTCGCACTGTGTTGGGCCCTGTTGGCGTGGGGACGAAGGCCGTGATCCCTGGATACGAGCACTACCGTACATTGAATCCGCGAGCCCACGGATTCGCGACCGTTCCCGAGAATGCCGAACTACACCGAGGAACCCTACG
>Ga0272449_1005192_pt1 | contig 10267 bp, 7 predicted proteins | sample YNPCB0241_FD_198679 | JGI IMG/M metagenome (GOLD analysis project Ga0272449, IMG submission 198679) | Hot spring sediment microbial communities from Yellowstone National Park, WY, United States - YNP-CB-024-1 | ecosystem: Environmental > Aquatic > Thermal springs > Hot (42-90C) > Sediment...
TTGATAAGTTGATGTCAGGAGCTGATATATTCACAGTCTGGACAAACTATGAGCCAGTTAATGTGGTTGACCCATTTGATGGTAAGACAGTAACCTTCTGGAGAATGAAGAATACCGCTGTCCTTGCTCGAAATTACTATACAAATCCTCCTGGTGCCGAAAGAAATTACAATGGAGTTGAGGTTACCCTGAACAAGAGATTCTCCAATAGATGGATGATGATGGCTTCCTATGTCTATGCTAAATCTTGGGGCTTGATTGGTACTGACTTTGATGATAGCTGGACAGGAACAGCATATTTCAACAACCCCAATGCCCATATAAATGCCTATGGTGATTTCCCACTGGAAAGAAGACATCAGTTCAAACTCCAGGGCCTCTGGCAGGGTCCATGGGGCTTCAATGTGAGTGGTTATTTCAGATATCTTGATGGAACAAGATGGACAAGGACAATAAGAAGCATTGACCTTGGTCTTTCACTACCTCAGGGAACTGTTACGATTTATGCTGAACCAAGAGGCTCAAGGAAGCTTCCTCCTCTCAAGATTTTGGACCTCAGGGTTGAAAAGACATTCAATATCCTTTCAGGAAGAAAGATAGGATTGTTTGTTGATGTGTTCAATGTTCTCAATAAAAATACAGCCACTGGTGTATGGACTCAGTCCAGTAGATCCACAACTGTTGCAGGAAAGACTGTTTACTTCGGGCAGACAACATCAATTATGGACCCAAGAATCGCAAGAATAGGATTCAGGTTCGATTTCTAAGGGGAAAAGAGGAATCGAAAAGGGAGGCTCGGAAGAGCCTCCCTTTTTTATTTATTATGAAAAACGATCTTAAATTTCCTTTTTGGAAGAGCAAATCTTTAAAAGCTTAAAAATATTATTTTTTCTGCTTTTTTAGTTGCTCGACTAAATTTTTAATTGTTTCTGCTTGAGGGTCATTGGGACTTAACTCCAGAAACTTCTCGAAATTTTTTATTGCTTCTTCAAAATTGTTTTTATTTATATAGACAAATCCAAGCTTCAGATATGCCAGGGACCAATCGGGTTTTATCTTTGAGGCAAGATTATAATATTCAATTGCCTGGTCAACCATGCCTGCTTGAAAGAAAATTTCAGCAACATTGTAAGCAAGAGCGTGATCATTGGGATAAATGTCAATAGCCTTTTTTAGATAATCCTGAGCCTTTTCCATGTTATTCTGTATCATGTAAATTTCCCCTATACTCGCAAGGGCTTTTGCTGCCATTTCATCCCCTTTTATATCTGCTTTTTCAGATTTTATCTTTTCAAGGACAGAATTGTATTCTGAAATTGCCTTGTCATATTCCTTCATTTCTCTGTAACAGTTTCCTATATTAAGTCTAACAGGATAAAGAGTGGGATTTCTTTCAAGAAATTCCTGGAATAAAGCCAGAGCCCCTGCATAATTTCCCTGGTCGTAAAGAGAGTTCGCTTCAGTAAAAAGGGCTCTTGAACTTTCATCAAGACCTGCAGGCTCTCCAGTTTCTTTAATTGCAACCATTACAATTTTTATAGGTGGATTTTTGAATTGGCTAACCATTACTTCCATAATTGTGTTGTTAAAACCTTCTTTTGATGCAGTTATTCTGAAAACACCAGTCCCAAGACCAGCGACAGCCCAATTTCCTTTTTTGTCAGATTTTGCAAAAGTTTTGAAGTTGAAATCTTTTGCTTCAATTAGAATGTCAACCCCTTCCAATGGTTTTCCGTTTTCGTCCACAACTGTGCCAAAAATCCTTCCCATTCCTCTTCCTTCCTGAGCATAAGGGGTAATGTTTAAAAGAAGGAGAGATAAGAGAAATTCAGCAAAGAAGAGAAGATTGATCAATCTCTTCATTCTTCACCTCCAATTATATTTTACAACAGTATAAATTTTTTCTATATTATCTCAAAATCAACATATTCTACAAGCTCTTTTCCAGAGATTTTATCCTTTACTTTTATTTCAAGCCTGTATTTGCCTGGTTCAAGATTCACATCATTTTCTTTTTTAAGGGGAATTTGATGGCTTATAAAAGGTAAGTCAAATACATAGGGAGCAAATTTTATCACATTCTCATCACCTTTCTTTACATTGTAAGTTATTTCAATATTGAATTTTGTCTTGTCTTCTGGATTTAAAGAACAACCATAGACAAAATAGAAAATGTCAGGGCTTTCTCCTACAGAAAAAACATTTTCAAGCTTTGGCTCAAGCTGAAGGGAAGAATAAATGAAATATTCTCTATGAACAACAGGAGGGATCTCTGGAGTTTGGAGTTCTTTAAAGGATTTTATGAAGAAAACCGGTGAAAGGGCAAGTTTTTCTTTGAATTCTAATGGAGCAGGAAGGGTGAAATTGTAATTTACAATTCCAATTAATTTTAGATCAAGAGAAGTGATTGCCATTGAAAGAAGATATTTTCCTTCAGGAATAATCGTGCAAACTGTGTATGTTGAAAAATCATCAGGTTTTACGCCCGATTCCCAGTTAAGTTCAACAGGAACATACTGCTCTTTAAAAGGCGTCATGGATTCGCCTTCCAACTTGTAAAACCAGAAGAAAACATTAAATTTTGAGCTTGTAATTTTACTAAAATCAACACCCTTTTTCCTTTCCTTTTCAGAGAAAGGAAGAAGCATAAGGTCTTTGTTCTTTGCCTTAAAGATTAAAATGAGAAAGTTTTGATCCTGAGCTGGTAGGTAAAGATTTTTAACAATGGAGAAAGAAATGTCATTTCTTACAACTCCCTTTTTCACAGTCTCTTCCATTACCTTTTTTACCTGGGGAGGTATGTAAATCTTCTCCTTTGGCTTATCTTTTCCTTCTAAGGTGAAGGAAGAGAGGAAAAGAGCTACTGCAAAAACAAAAATTGGGAATACTTTTAAAGATTTCATAAATCCTCCTTTTGGACTATTTTATTTGATTTCATCCATTTTTTTCCTTATATCTTTCTGTTCAGGGTTTAATTCTAAGGATTTACTCCAGTAAAATTTTGCATTTTTAAAATCCTTTATCTGCCAGTAGCACTCACCAAGGGCATTTAAAAGATTTATATTGTGTCCATAATGGGAAAGGGCTGAAGAGTAAGCTTTTATAGCTTCTTGAAAATCTCCCTTTTTCCTGTATGCCTCACCCATTAGAAAGTAAGTATCATACTTAACATTCTCCTTTGAGTAAAAAGGAGTAAGGATAGAGATTACTTCCTCACTTCTACCAAGTTTATCAAGAATCATGGCAAGGGATAAAGCAATATCCTCATTGTTTTTATTTAAATTGTAAGCCCTATTTAATCTCTTAAAAGCTTCTTCTAAATTACCTTTATTGAAAAACTGGTTTCCAAGCAAAAAGTCTATGTAAGAATTTTCATCAGGTATTCCTTTGTAATAGAATACAGGCCTTGGAAGTGCTGGTAGATGGGTCAACTGGAGGTTGGAAAATTCTGAAAGAATTTCATTCCCAGCTTCATCTAAAAGGCTAACCTTCAATTTATAAATTGATGGAGGAATCCCTGCGAGAGGTATTTCCTCATTAAAATTTCCTTCGCCACCAACACCTTTTAAGCCAAAATTTAATTCCTTTACAATCTTGTCATTGTCAAGGATGCTTACTGAAACTTTGTAATTTTTGTTATTTTCAAGCCCTGAAAATTGTAGAAATAAATTTAAAGTTTCAGAGGGTGAAAAGATTTCTTCAGCATCAGAAAGTAGAATAATATTCCCTATCTGAAAGGGTCTTAATAGCTTGTCCCCAAAACCTAAGGACTTTTTTGCATAGGAAATAATAAAAGAATCTAACCTTGGATATTTGACAGTTTCAGGGATAAGAATGTCTGTTTCAAAGGAACTGAATTCCTTAGAAACAGTGTTTTTCATGATGAGGCTGAACTTATAATTCCCTGGAATGAGGGGGAAGAGATCAGAGATTGTAATAGGTTTATTCCCTATTTCTTTTATTTTTTCCTCGTCGAAGTTAAAGGAATAATCCTTATCAAACTGGTAAATAGTATTGTTCTTCAAATCATAAACCCTGCCATTAAGAGTAACCTTTGCAATTACCTTTTCTTCATACTTGTGGAATGTAAATCTCTTCGGCTGGATAAGATAATGGACAAAATAGATGCCCTTATTCTTTATGGTTTTTACGAGAAAGGAAGATTCCACATAATTTGCTGTGTAATCGACCTCAACAATGTCCTTATATTTCAGGAATTCCCTCGCATATTTGTCACTCACAAGCCTTTGAGGAAAGGATTGGACATTGGCAAGGAGAATTTCTGATGCCATAGATGGAGTATTTGTTGGAGAGGAGGACTCTCCAGGAATAAGGGAACGAGCAACATTGGCAACTGTGGGATTAATCTCAAAAAGTTTCTGCAAGGCATCTTCGTATCCAGTGTAATAATCTTTATAACCCTCTACAAGCAATGCCTGGGGTCCATCATTTATTGGACTATAAAGTTTGAAGTCACTGCTCACACTCTCTTTGTAAAAGACAATGTTGAAGGCAGGAGGAAGACCGGGAAAATTCTCATTCTGATAAAACCATATCTCCACATCTCTGAAATCCTTGTTATTTACAAAGCTCTCAATACTTTTTGGCTCTCCTAATATTATGTATATTCTTCCTCTATCGGTCATCCATCCAGGCTTTCCAAATTGAAATCTTCTATTGGCATAATCAAGTCTTCTGTAATGCTCAATCTTAAATTCATTCTCAGGAGTTTCAGGGATAGGATCCCTCTGCTTCCAGAAAGCCTCGATAAAGATGTCCCTTTCCCTATCTGTTTGGAGTTGTAGGAATACCTCCCTCTCAGCTTTTGTTATTATATAAACAACCTCCTCCTCAAGCCATTTTCTATATTTTGGAGGAAGGTCCTTTACTGAAATAGAAAGAAGGGGTGAAAGGAGAAGAAAAAAGGATAAAAAAGATGAAAGTATCTTCATATAATATTATACGCTTTTGATTAACGAAAAGAAATGAGACTTATTCATTGAAACTTAAAAAGCCTTTATGACGGCTAAAGAGTAATTTTTTGACCTTTTTGTTATAAGGGTGTAAAATAGGAATGTTCCTTAAGTGGAATAAAAGATTTAAGGAGGAATTTGATGGCTTACTTAGGCGAAGAAGAAGAAAGGGAAATAAGAAAGATTCTTTCAGAGATGGAGAAGAATGTAGAGATCAAAGTTTTTGTTGGAGAAAAGGACTGCCCCTATTGCGATGAAACAGTTGCTCTTCTGCAGGAAGTTACTGCTCTTTCGGATAAATTGACTCTTAATGTTTATGATGTTGAAAAAGATATAAAGGAAAAGGAAGATTTTGATATTAAGATGGTTCCTGCTATTGTTACTGTTGGAAGTAAAGACTATGGAATAAGATTTTTCGGCATTCCTGTAGGATATGAATTTATAACTCTTTTAAGTAGCATAATTGATGTATCTAAGGAAGATTCTGGATTGGAAGAGACAACAAAGAGAGAGTTAGAAAAAATCAGCGAGCCAGTTCATATTCAGGTTTTTGTTACCCCAACATGCCCTTACTGCCCTTCAATGGCGAGACTTGCCCATAAAATGGCTCTTGAATCCCCAATGATTAAGGCAGATGTTATTGAGGCAACAGAATTTCAGGATCTATCCCTCAAATATAATATTCACAGTGTTCCAACTGTAATAATTAATGACAAAGTAAGATTTGAAGGTGCTGTTTCTGAGAAAACTTTTTTGGATAAGATTTTGGAATCCAATGCTTGAGGTTCAAAGATGAAATGGATGCTTTTTGTCATCCTTTTCCTCTTTTTCGTTTTCATTGCTGCTATTATCTTCCTTCCATCCATGGGTTTCAGGATAACATGTTTCCGATGGGGTTCTCTTTTCAAGAGGAAAAAGATCGATCCCCAGGAAAAAGCAGAGGATTATGGATTCAAACTGAGGTGAAATAAGTTCTATTTAAAGTGATAAAAAAATTTCTCTTTCTCCTTTTTATACCTTCCTTCCTCTTTTCAGATGTTAATAGTTCTTCTCTTTATCATTATTTAAAAGGGCTCGCCCATTTTTACAACTCTGAGATATCAATTTCAGAAGAGGAGCTTCTAAAAGCTCTTGAAATTGAAGAGAATTCTTACATACTTTCTTCTTTGTCAGAGGTCTATCTCCACAAACTTGATTTTGAAAAGGCTGAAAGGATGGCAGAGTCTGCTTTAAAACTTGATCCCTCAAATATAAATGCTCTACTAATTCTTGGAAATATTTATCTCAGTTATATAAGGGATGGTAAAGATGGAAAGTATTTAGAAAAGGCTGAAGAAATTTACAAAAAAATTATCTCAATTGAGCCAAATTTCCCTGACCCTTATTACATTCTTGGAAGGTGGGTATACATACCATCATCAAGATGGAAGGAAGCGGAAGAAGTTTTGAAAAAATATTCTGAAATATCCCCTTTCCCGGATGAAACTTATATTTTACTTGGAGAGGTAGCCCTTAAAGCTGGAGATGAAAAGAAGGCTGAGGATTATTACAATAAAGCTATTGAGGCTAACCCATCCTCATATTTAGCCTACTCTTACCTTGCCGATTTTTACCGGGCAAAGGGGGATTTGAAAAGAGAGATTGAGTTATACAAAATTGCTATAGAAAAATTTCCCGAAAACTATATTTTCTATCAAAGATTGGCTGAAGCTTTGACTGAGAAGAATGACTTAAAAGAAGCTCTGATTTATGCTAAAAGGGCTTCAGAACTTTCCCCTTCAAACCCCAATGTCCTTTTGACAAAGGCTAAAATACTATTAAATTTGAAAAGTTATGATGAATTTTTGAAGACCATTGAAGAGATTCTTAAAGTTGAACCTGAAACCTTTGAGGCTAAAATTTATTTGATCGAGTACTACATGCAAATTTACGAATATAAAAAAGCAGTTGACACTCTTCTTGAGCTTGAAAGGGAAGATAACACAAATATTCAAAGAAAGGAAATTTACAGGAGCATTGGCTATTTTTATATTTTAATGAAGGAATACAATAAAGCAAAGTTTTATCTTGAAAAGGGTCTTGAAATAGCAAAGGATGATCCAAATATTTACTCCTATCTTTCCTATGTTTATAAAGAATTGGGAGAGAATGACCTGGCTTTGAAAATGGCTGAAGAGGGGTTGAGATTCAATCCTTCCCAAAAATCCCTTATTCTAAATAAAATATATGCTCTTTCAGGTTCTGGAAGAATTGAGGAAGCTTTAAATTTAGCAGAAAAAGAGTTTGAAAGAACAGGAGAGATGGACTTTCTATTTGCAGAATTGACCATATTCATTGAGAGAAAAGAATGGAAAAAAGGTGAGGAGTTTATAGAAAAATTCCTAAAAAAATTTCCAAAAAACGAGGAGTTCTATCTGAGAATAGGAGATTTTTACGATAAGAAGGGTGATTTCAAAAAAGCTGAGAAAGCTTTAAAAAGAGCAATCTCTTTGAATCCTTATTTTGGGAATGCTTTGAACAATCTTGCTTACTCATGGGCAGTGAGGGAGAAAAATTTGGAAGAGGCTCTTTCCTTAGCAAAAAGGGCTTTAGATTTAGACCCTGAAAATCCTGATTATCTTGACACAATTGGATGGGTATATTTCAAATTAGGTCAAATAGAAAATTCGAAAAAATTTCTTGAAAAGGCTTTTTCCAAAAAACCCTGGGAGCCTGAAATATTGGAACATATTGGTTTTCTGAGGATAAAAGAGGGGAAATTTGATGAGGGGATTGGATTGCTTCAAAAATCTATCGAAATTGGATCTGGAAAGAAGGAATTTATTGAAAAGATTATAAAGGATTTAAAAAGAAAAATTGAAAAAAGCTCTCAAAAAAGTGAATAAATGAAAATTCCTCCAGAAGAGTAAACAATTTTTAGTCTTGATAAGAGCTCATAAAACCTTTCCCTTGTTTCAAAATTCCTTATCCCAAGATAATCAAATTTTCCTTCAATTCTTTCCATTTCAAACTTATTAAAGAATAAATGGGTTATCCCACGATTTCTCAATTCATTTATTATCTCTTCAGGATTATTGTATTTTTTTAGCAAATCTCTTAGAATATTTGTGTCGTATGGAGTTGCTGAGATGAATTTCCTTTTAACATAAGCTGTTCTCGCTTCGTAGATAAAGAGGATTAGAGAGTCAGGGGGTAAGTCTTTGTTTATGAAATCAATTCCCCTGTAATGGGGAAGGTTGTTTTTAAGATAGTCATTTTTTTCCACATTCCCCAATAAAAGATTTAATGAAGGGTTTACAAGATTTAAATGGGAAAAGGATAGGAATGAGTTCAAGGTGACTATAATGAGAACTGTTAAAACCATGATAATCTTCAAAAGCTTAAAAACTTTAAATTCCTCGATTCCATATGATATCAAAAGGCTAAGAATTACAATGCTAAAATAAGAATAACGAATATTTCCTGTGGTAAGGAAAGGGAAAAGGTTCAGAAAAGTGATAAGAAAGAGGGAATCGCCGATAACTTTTCTTTTTCCGAGAATATAAAAAGGGAGGAATATCAAAAATACTGGTCCTATAATCCCTCCAGCACCGAATATTTTTGAACTGAAATTTACTTGATATATCAGGGAGAGCATCTGGGAAGGAGTTTTTATGTGCAAATCCTTAATAAATCTCGAATTGTTCTCATCACTCCAATCTCTTCCTCCAAAGAACTTAAAAAGCATTGGATAAAATGGATTCCCTGTATATATGATATTTTTCAAAAACCATGGTGAGGAAATTATAAAGGCTATTGTGAAAATTATTAAAATAAGCTTGATATTCTCTTTTAAAACTTTTCCTGTGATGAGCATAAATATTGGAAGAAGAAGCAAAAGATACAAACCCTGATATTTAATTCCAATGGAGAATCCGAGAAAAACTCCTGTAAGTATCAGCCATCCATACTTTCTGTCCTCTTTAAAAATAAGATAGGAGTAAAAAGTCAGGAAAGAAAAGAGGGATAGGGGAAGATCCTGAACAGGGATTGTAATTAAGAAAGATGTCAAGGGAAGGGATAAGAGAATTAAAGGGGGGAGAGAGGGATAGCTTAGGGAAAGAAATCTTTTTCCAAAGGAGAAAAGGGATAAAATAAGAATAAATCCCATAAGAAATGTTAATAGAGGTGTCAAATATTCATTTCTTACAAGCATACCGAATAGATATAACATCTGGAGGTAGAGGGGAGTATTTGAAAAGACATTCCCTTCCATATATTTTATCTTCCCCTCTAAGATGTAATAGTTGGGAACTGCAATGTGGAATTCAAGGGAGTCATAAAATATGGGAGGAGCGAGGGTAAAAAGGAGATTGGCAAAAAGAATGAAAAGGGTCAAGATAAGGAAAATGAATTCTATGTTAAAGACAAATTTCAGATTTTTAAGTTTTTCTAATAATTCCTTGCTTAAACTTATCAGGGTGGGGATGGATGAGAAGAATAAGATTGAAAGAAGGGAGAGAAAAACCCATCTTCTCAGAAGTCCTAAAAATCCTAAAATTGTTGTAAAAATAGAAATTGTTGTTATGCCAATTGAAAGGGAAAAAACAATTTTTTCAAGAATTTCCATCTCTAATTTTAAAATTTTAAGGATGAACCTTCCCAAACCAAGAAGAGAAAGAGAAATTATTGCAAAAAGGAATATCTCTGGAAGAATTTCAACAATGTAGATTGGAAAGGAAAACTGGAAAAGAAAAATAAAAATGAAGGACCACAAAATAAAGATTGGCAAAATTAGGTATTTGAAAAGTTTTAACATTAAAGTCTGTTGATGAGAGATGCCAGAAGACCGGCTCCAAAACCATTGTCAATGTTTACAACCCCTATTCCACCAGAACAGCTGTTGAGCATTGTAAGAAGGGCTGAAAATCCTCCAAAACTTGCTCCATAACCTTGACTTGTTGGAACCCCGATAACAGGGACATCCACAAGCCCTGCAATCACCGATGGAAGAGCTCCTTCCATCCCAGCTACAACTATTATCACCCTTGCACTCCTTATTTTTTCAATATGGGAGAAAACCCTGTGAATTCCTGCAACACCTATGTCGTATATCTTTTCAACATCATTCCCCATCCACATGGCTGTAACATAGGCTTCCTCTGCCACAGGGATATCTGATGTTCCAGCTGTTATAACCAGTATCTTACCCCTCCCGGTTTTTTCCTTTTTCCCCATTATCCATGCAATCCTTCCAGACTCATTATAGTTTAATTCTTTTATTTCCTTTTTCAGAAATTCATATGTCTCCTTAT